>OGQB01001577.1_pt1 | contig 18941 bp, 12 predicted proteins | sample 1553071 | NCBI WGS metagenome assembly OGQB01 (sample SAMEA2580284, study PRJEB22360) | human gut metagenome | biome: human gut; feature: human-associated habitat; material: faeces | place: Denmark | collected 2008/2010
CCGCTATTGCTTTCCGGGGGCTGAAAAATTACAGCGGTAAATGTGCCGTCAGCCGCATGACGTTACAGCGCGGGTTCTCTGCCGTAATGGTGTTCCATCAGCTCCACTACTTTTTCTACGCGCATACCACCCTTGCGGCGATGAGCCTGCTGCTTACGGCGCGGTTTTCTGCTTTAGGCACAGTGCCCGCGGCGCTGCTGTTCTGCGGAACATGGGTAACGTATATGTCGGTGGAACCGATAGTTTCCAGGCTGACCGCGAAAACGCTTCCCGTCTTTTTCGCGGGGCATATCGGTATCAGCCTGCTGCTGTTCACAATGAGCTTCGTTGACAGCACCACTCTGTTTACTGTATTGTGGCTCATCACAGGCTTCGGCGGCGGAGTTGTCTACACGATATCCGCAAGGGCCAAAAAACTCGGCTGTTATGACAAGCAGTCCATGACCATATCCGAAAACATCGGTCATACGCTGGGTCTTGCGGTCGCCGTAATTTTCGCGGCTGTTTTCGGTATGCGGTCGCCGGATATCATGCTTGTGGCCGGCTCTGTCAGCGCATTGCTTGCGGTCGTTTCAATGACTTTCACGCCAAAGGAGGGGCGTTCCAATGAAAATATCAACAACAACAGCTAAGTCGGTTCTGGTCAAATCCAAGCTTCCCGCTTCCGACTATGTGGCAAACCCGTATTCAGGCTGCCCCCACCGCTGCCGTTACTGTTACGCTTCGTTCATGAAACGGATCACGAAGCACACCGAGAAATGGGAGACATATATAGATATCAAGGAGTACGATCCCTGCAGGCTGCCGAAATCCCTTGGCGGCAAAACTATACTGCTCTCCTCGGTCACCGACCCCTACAATCCATACGAGGTGAAATTCCACAAGAGCCGCAATATACTGGAGCTTCTTGTCCGCTCTGACGCGCACGTGGAAATACTCAGCAAATCCGACCTTATGGTAAATGATATCGACCTGCTGAAAGAATTCCGCGACCTGTCGGTTGGTATCTCGCTGAACACCCTTGACGATGATTTCCGAAAAGACATGGAGCCCGGCGCGCCGTCTGTAAAGCGCAGGCTGAAGGCACTGGAAAAGCTACACAGTGCAGGTATCCCCACATACCTGTTCATTTCACCGATATTCCCGTACCTCACCGATATCCGGGCTATCCTAAAGGCAACAGCCGGAAATATCGACAAGGTCTGCTTCGAGAACCTCAATCTGCGCGGCTCCGCAAAGAAGGAGATACTCGGATATATCGCGGAAAGATATCCGCAGTACCTCGACGGATACAAGGCGATCTACACGAAGAAGGATACGGCATACTGGACGAAGCTTGAAGCAGAGCTCCAGGCAATGTCAGCCGGGTACGGCATACCTTTCGTGAACTACTTCTACCACGACAAAATAAAAAAAGGAGGACAGCATGACTGAATTTATGGGGAAGCAGCTTAAGACACCGCTCATCGCTTCATCATGTATCGCGACCGAGAGCGCCGAGAAGGTACTGCGCCTTGCCCGGAACGGAATACAGGGAGCGATCCTGAAATCCTGCACCGACTACCACCGCGGGGAAGTTTCCGGGAAACGTCAGTTCGCAGTCGACGACAGCGGATACACCTATGCTTCCTCCCCCTTCGAGAAGGAAATACTGACGCTTGACGAGTGTATCGGCATTCTTGATACGCTGCGCCCGCAAACCGATATTCTGCTGATACCCAGCTTTACGGCTTCAAGCCTTTCCCCTGATGATTGGGTACCTGCCTGCAGGAAGCTCGAAGCGGTCGGCGCGGACGGGATACAGCTTGACTTCTTCTATATGGGCTGCATTATCGGCTCCGAAAAACTCTCCGAAAGGCTGATCCGGCTCCTTGAGGAGATCCGGAGATCGGTCAGCATTCCCATCATGCCTAAGCTCAACGTCAACCTTCCCAAGGACTTCATCATGCCGCTGCTTGTCAGTGCTGGTATCGAGTATGTTTCGCTGCTGGATTCCGTGCGCTCCCCCTATATCGAATCCGAGAACGTTAAATATCATATCAGCAGGCGCCTTGACGCTGAAACGACCTCCTGCTTCGGTCACTGGCAGCTACCGCTCACGCTCGGCTATACCTACACTGCCGCCAGGTACGGACTTAAAGTCTGCGCAGGCGGCGGTGTGACATGCGCTGACGATTCGGAAAAGCTCTTTGCAGCAGGCGCGTCAGTGATACAGTCCGCAACTTTTCTGACGAAGAATCCGGACAAGGGAGCGGAGCTTATGGGATATTCAAAGAAGTGACATTTATATTGCGTTGAACCAACGATTGATTTCCGCAAGAAGCACAGATAACTGCAACTCTGCTATATCATGCACAGCTCCCGCCGACTTGCATTATTCGCACGCTTCCAGCTGATTATCTCCTGCTCCAGCTTGCAGTTGTGCGCGAGAAGATACTCCATGACCCCGGAATACTCCCCCGCCGCGATAAGCGAGCGCGCCTTTGCGACGTCGTTAGGCTCCAGCGGCTTGCAGTAGCCCCGGTAGGTTTCCAGCTCCTCCGTTCCCATGAGGAACGGCGCGAATTCAATTCCAGTCTTTCTGCGCAGGTTCGACAGGATATAGAATCCGTCCGGGTCGATGTCGCCGAAATGCAGCCACGTTTTCCCGGGATTATCCTCGCGGAGCTTACGCAGGAACTGGGTTTTCGGCGAATCGTTATAACCGCTCAGGTACACGAAAAGCGTGTCCTCGCCCTGCACGCGGTTGAACGAGGTCAGATTCTCCACCGTCATGACCTCCCGGCACGGAGTTTCCGCCGAAACTATAGACCCGACGGAGCTTGAACACAGCGCTATCGGATGCGCCCGGGAAACCGGAACGGACGTCCCGTCAGTAAAGCGTATCTCGCAGTCGCCCTTGAAATAGAAGTACGTGGGATTCCTTACCACCGAAAAATACTCCAGTATCCTGGCTTCCCTCACGGATTTTTCGCACTCGCCGGCGAGTAAGTCCTTATCGTCCACCGCGCCCGCAAGCAGAGTGCACACGCGGCTCCGGACGGTTTTCTCAAACAGCTTGCTGTCCCCGAACAGCTCGATGGACAGCTCCCGCTCCAGTTACTGACGGTCCAAGACGGCGCAGCACCTCCCCCAGCCGGACGTTATCCGGCGCGAGGTCGGGCTTCTTCATTGCGGCGACCCTTTCAAGCTGCTGCTCGCACAGCCGTCTGACGTATTCGTGACCGCCCAGGTGGCAGCGCAGTATCTCCTCCGCTTCGTTCAGCGTGGTATGCTTATCTGTAACGCCGAGCAGAGCCGGATATTTACTCATCGCGTCCTTGTTTGCGATTATTCTTGATATGCCCCGTCTGTCCCGCTCAACGGCCGCCAGCCCGGCTCGTTCCAGTTCCAGGACTTCCTCCTCGAACCGGCTTATCAGCGCCGTATCCGTAAAATCGTCGCTGTAGTCCGGGAACACATCTTCCGGCTTCACGCTGAACGTCTGGGTGACTTTATTCTGCCCGCTGAACGTCCGGCTGGATTCGTACTTGCTCAGCAGTATCTCAAGTATCCTGCGCTGATGTGCGGTCGGGTTCTTCAATGATGTCATCGACCAGTCCCTCCACTGCCTTGGTGTACCTGCCCTTGTTGACAAGGCTCACCGTTGAATCTATGTGCGAGCCTATGCTGTTTATCTTCTCCGGTGGCGCGGCGTACAGCACCTGGAAGCCGTTCATCTCAAAGTAATTCACCATCTGCTCGATACGCTCAATGCTCAGCGCCGCGAAAGCCTCGTCCACGAACGCCAGCCGCGCGCAGTTGGTGCTCCTCGGATAGCACTGCATAAGGCTCGCGGCAAGAATGATGAAATACGGCGTCTGCTTCTCGCCGTTGCTCGCGGAGCCTTGTTTCTTCGAAAGCTCGTACTTCTCGTCGGCGTCCAGCCTGTTTGATATCTTCATGTCGTATTTCAGATAGTTCCGGTAGTCCTCAAACTCCGCGCCGTCGTCATCGTGGAGTATCATGTCAAGGAACTCGCTGATGTCGTTCTCGGTGTTGTCGTCAAGCGGCCCGGCGGAGGAAAACAGGTCGAGCTGCTCCGGCGCCCTGTTCGGGTCGAATTTCTCCGCAATTCTGAAAAACGCCGCCTTGTCCGGGCGTTCGTCGCACTTAAACTCATAGATGTTGTTGCCAAATGGAAGCTCCGCCAGCTCGTCGTTTATCGCAAATATCTCCTTTCTGGCGGCGTCTATCTTCTCCTTTATCTGACCCACGAAATCGTTCACGAACGCGCTCTGGAGGTTATGCTTTGCCTCCTCGATACGCTGCTTGGTTTCCTCCGCCTTTACATTCACAAGGTCGGCGCGGTACTTCCGGTAGAACGCTATCGCATTCTCTCCGTAGTTCGTCATATCGAGAGTAGCAAACCGGCAGAAATCAAGCTGCCGCTTCTGGAGGTCATCAAGCTTTCTTTTCTTGTCGGAATCCGCTTTGTCTATCGTGTTCTGCGAATAAATAATGCCGTCGTCGTGCCCCTCGAGGTGCTTTTCGTACTCCGACAGAGCCTCGCGCTTTATATCGAGGTGCTGTATCTCATATTCGCCGTAAACACGCTGCGCGTTAAACTCCTGCCCGGCGATACGGTCGATTTCTTTACGGTATTGTCCGTTTTTCGTTTCGCAGCCGCCGATATCCTTTATTATTCCCTGCACCCTGGAATTCGCTGCGTTAAACTCCTGCTCTGCAAGCTCCAGAGCCTTTTGCAGCGCGATATAGGACGGGTCGGCGGTAAGCTCGGCCAGGGACTTTCTGCGCTGGGAGATACCGGAGGTGAGCTGCGGTTTTTCCGCTATACTCTCGAAACGATAATCCTTGCCGAAATCAAAGGCGGTCAGTCGGCTGCGGAGCGCTTCCAGAGTTCTGATAACGTCCTCGGCCGCATTCTTTTCCGCCTGCTTTCTGTCCGCAAGCGAGCGCTGTCTGTCAAGCTCAAGCCGCTTCGCCTGTGAGCCGAGGGTGTAGTTTATTTCCGACATCTTCATTTTGTACATGGAATGTCCGGTAGAACGATATCCGTCAATGGTTATTCCGCCCTGTGAATGCTCGTGGAGTTCCTCCATGCTTTTGCACAGGTGGATATTGTTCAGCTTAAAATTGATTATTTTACGCGCCACCGGGTTCGGAACCACAAGCAGCGACGCGGCGGATTCCGGTCTGACGTCGGTGTCCCTTATATTATCGGAGTAATAGAACTTCGGCGTTGTAATGCCGCACGCCTTGTACGCGTCGCTTGCAATGCTGACATACTTATCCTCCACGACGAACGAATAGCGGTCCCAGTCCATGAACTTCTCTATCGCGTCCTGCCACTCGGGGCGCTTCACCTCCGAAACCAGCTCGGCGAGGACGTTCACCTTTACGTCCGCGCCCATTTCGCGCAGCTTGTTCCGGAGCTTCCTGCGGGATTCCTCAACGGGCTTCGGGAACGCGGACTTCTCGTCCTCGAGCTTCCTGATGTTGTTGCGTATCTCGGACAGCTCGTCCTCAATTTTTTTTAGCTCGCCCCTCTGCCCGAATATCTGCTCGTCGTAACCGAGCTTGGCGTCGCTTACCGTTTTCCTCCACTCCAGCACGGCGCTGTACTTTTCCTCGGAATCGACCTCCGGCGCTGACAGTCTGCGGATAACGGAATTTCCGGACAGGCTCAGCTCCGGGTCGTCAAGCAGCTTATCGACGTTCGTTTGCAGCTTCTCTATCCTGCTTATCTCGGTTTCCGCACGTTTCAGCTTCTGCGTAAGGTCGTCCATCTCGCTTTGAAGGGAGCGTATCTTGCCGTCAAAGTCGCTGTTATAAAACTCCGTCTGCGCCCTGTTGTATGCGGAATTCTTCTCTGCGGCGGCTTCCTCGGCGCTCTCCTTTTCGGAATTCAGCCGCTCCAGCCGGAGGAGTCCGTTTTCCAGTGCTTCCTGTTGGAGAGCTTTTTCGATTTGCAAGTGCCTTACGTTCTGATACAGCGCGATGAACCGCTTTATCTCCGCGTTCCTGCGGGATTTTTCGTACTCCGTGGTGAGAGTCTCAAGCTCGTCCAGCCGCCGCTGCTGTTCCATGATGTTTGCGTAGGTGTTCTGCAATAAGTCGTGGTTCCGCTTGCTTTCGCGTATCATCTCTATCGCGGACACCGGGTCGGCTTTAAGGACGTTCTGCCGGATAAAGTCGTTGATATTGTTCTCTGGCTTGAACGACATCATCTTGAGCAGTTTCGGCGCGTAGTCGGACTTCTCGCACCGCAGTCCCAGCGCCCTCATGACCTGCTCCACTCCGCGCTTTCCGGGTATGAACTCGCTGCCCTTCATGCGCTCGCCCTTTACAGTAAGCTCGCTGCGGACGGTCGCCGTGACGGAATTGTCTTTCTTTACGTAAAAGTTGAAGTCGTCGATGACCGCGTTTTTCCTCACGAACCAGAACGAATCGTCGCTCAGCTCGTCCTTCGATTCAACGCAGACTCCCGCCACAAAATGCGCGTTCTCCTGCGCCGACCAGAACTCCAGCGCGATATAGCTGACGACCGCGCCGGAACGCAGAAACCGCCTTGCGCCGCTGCTTTTCGTATCTCCCCGGACGTAGCTGCGGACGCTCCTGTCCCTGTCCTGCGCTGCGGAATTGAAGTCATGGTTTCCGGATACCGCGTAGGACACCGCGTCCAGTACGGTGGATTTTCCGGTGCCGTTCACGCCGGTGATGAGCACGGAATTGCTCACCTTTATCGTTTCAGCCGTGAACCGCGACCAGTTTACGAGCAGTATCTTCTGTAGGTCCTTTCTGGGGACGGCGTTATTCCTCATTCTCCGTATCCTCCTCGGTTTCCGGCTTGTTCTTTCCGGCTTTCATCTTCGGGACCGCCTGTTCCACGAACGCTTTGAACTCGCCAGCCTCCATGCAGAAACGCAGGGAGGGGTACAACCTCACTGCGCAGTCCGGCTCGGTTATCTCGCCGATAACGTCTATCAGATTAAAGAACGACAGCTTTTTCAGCGCCGCCTGCATGGCGTTCCTGTCGATTCTGTCCGCGTAGCCCAGGCGCTCTATTTCCATGTCGAGCTCGGCTTTTGTGACCATTATCGCGCGCAGTCCGTCCGATGTCATCTTCGCCTCATAAAGCAGCCACAGGGAGCACAGAACTACGCTCTCGTACAGTCTGAACTGCACCCGGTTGGACTTGACGGAGCCGCTCCCGCTGTTCGCAAGCATTACGACGCCTGCGGTTTCGTCCACCTTTACGCAGTACCCGATGAACTGGAAGTACTCGTTGAACATCTCCAGCCGGGACGCGCCGCGTACAAAGAAGAAATCCGACCTGCTCTGCTCGTCCCTGTCCTTGACGATAAACGTAGTGGCAAGGAGCTTTCTGCATATCCTCGCGAATCTGTCCCTGTCCGGGGAATTAAGACCGCTGTAACTGTCGATAAAGTTCATTCTTTCGCCTGCTTTCTTCTGATGGTGAAATCGCGGATAACAAAGCCGTCCTTCTCGATATACTGCTCCCCGGCGTCGAGCAGGAAGCCGTTTTCCTCCGCATAGGCGGCGGAGGCTATGATGGCGAGCACGTCCGACTTGTTCCCGACCGGGATATCTCCGGCGCGCAGCTCTGTTTTCTCTCCCATGACGTTATTTATGTAGCGCTTCATCTCCGCCTTCGAGTAGGGATTATACGCCTCCCTGCGCTGCTGCTCCCGCGCCCGGGCGATGTCCTCGTCGGAAAGCTCCACCGCTTCGGAAGCGCTTGCCCGGGTTATTTTCCGGGAAGTCCCGGGGTAACGCATCGAACTTACGTCAACGTATTCCTGCGTGAAAACGCTGAACAGACTGTCCGCTTCTTCGGGCAGCGGCATATCGATATCCCCGTCCCCGAATTCCTCTATCAGGAACTTCATGGTCTGCTCGACATATCCGCGCATATTCACGTCATGGTTCATCAGAAACCGGGCGCGGCCTATTGCGAGGGTCAGATATATGTTTATCTTCTTTTTTATGCTCTGCATTATCCGGTCGTAGTCCTCGGTCAGGAAGCGCGTTGTCATGCGGAACATGTTATCGACATACTCGGAAGCCTCCGCCTTGTTGTCGCCGAAGCCCTCCTCAGAGCAGCAGCCGGTCACTATGGCGCCGTAATTTCCGGGCGTTTTCAGTTCGCCCAGCATTGCGCGGATATTCGCCCGGTAGATGTGGATATTGTGCTGCTTTACCAGGCGCGAATATTCCTTGATGAAATCGCCGTTGCAGTAGCTTATCAGATTTTCAGTCAGGCTCTCAAGGGTTTCTTCCTTTACCAGGCTTTCGATGGTCTTTCGGATAGTCGTGGACAGCTTCTTCAGCGAGCCTGCAAGCTTCTTCGAGGTTTTGTACACCTCCTTGAGCGCAAATACGTACGGGTCGGAGCTCCACTGCTCCCTGTTCTTCAGCGTGTTGTAGATGGTGTAGATGTACGACGAATACTCGTCCTTCGGCGGCTCGATAAGGCGCTGCATGAACTCCGCAAGCGCTATACCCTGCTCGGTCATGGTTATCTGCTGCTCGTAGGTGCTGTCGTCGCGGTCCTCCTCGACCCAGCCCGCGTCGCAGAACTTCCGTATGACCGCGTTCGCGAAGTCGTTCGGGGAGCTGTACTCCTCGTCCAGCTTCACGCGCTCGTCCATCAGATACTCCGAAATGCTGTCCCGGACAGCCGCCCGCGGGAGCTTATACGAGACCTCGTGGTCGTACAGGGCGTAAATCACCAGCAGACACCCGGCGTTTACATCGTTGCTGCTGTTGCTCGCCAGTGGATTGAAGAAATTCCTGTTTACATAGCTGAACAGGTCAGTGCGCTGGGTACGTTGGGTACGCATGGCTTTCCCCCTATCTGCTGAACCTGGAATAGTATTCCTCCAGTTTGTTGTCGCAGAAACCGATTAATCAGGGAATTATGGCACTTTCTGCGGTACAATTCTTTTTTCAGTATACCACAACAGACCTAAAATGTCAATAAAAAATGAGCCATGCAATGCAAGATATATCAATTATTATATAATTTTCCGTATTGCCTTTCCGATGAGTGCTCATTGCTTACGCAAACTGATATATAACATTACGCAAGATTTATTTGTGTACCATTGACAAATTCCGACATGCATGATATAATAAGCATGTACAATGTGCACACATTAATTTTTTAATTTTTTAAATAAATCAGGAGGTCTTATGCAAAATTCTTCAAAACTAAGAGAATCTATCAGCCAATTAAAAGAAGCTCATGAAGCGCTTTGCGTTTCAGTTTCTGAATTAACTGAACATAATGACAAAATTTTCAGTGAAACAGATATCACCAAAGCGATAGAAAGTATACTGAGCTTTTCCAAATACCAATCTGCATGCATTAATGAGTACAAATCCCTTATCGGCGAGGAATGCCCTGAGTTTATAAGCGAACTTCAGAAAAAAGCGGACGATTTCGATATAAGAGCCACCGCCATGGCAGAACGTCATGAAGCAATGAAAGTTATTGACAGATTCAGCAGCATACGGTCTGTCAGTGAGGAATGATCTCTCCTGCTTGAGGAAGCAACCAACAATCTCCGCGCCATTGATTCAGAACAGGAACTTGATAACTATAAACTTGCAGTAAAGAAGTATGACGATTTCTATGATGCCGTCGCCGAAACGGACTCCACAATGAAGATCAAAAAGAGCCTCGAGCTGAACGAACTTTTTAATTCAGTACTTCTGCTTGGCCTGCTTCAGGGAAAGCTCTATATCGAATCCGATGAAAGTGAGGAGGTTGCCTCCACGTCAGAAGAAGATGCCAGCACCGCTGTCTGTGAATCTGATGATCATGCCCCCACTCCAAAATCAAATCAAGAGGAACCCCATGCTCCGGTTGCAGAGGGGACCGTTCCAGACGGAAATGTCGAGACCACCGCACCCGTAAAAGAAGACAAAAACACCCAGACCGAAGAAGATCTCAAGATCATCAGCCTTATGAAGGATAAGGGTATCCTCTTTGACGAAGCAGAAAAGCGCTATGGCAAAGTTACCGTTGAATCAGGAAATGAAACTCCGGTGAAAGACCTCAAATCATTCCGTAAGGATATGGAGAAGCTAGCAAAGGGAAATGGATTCGGTGTTCTTGTTCTATTGAAAAACAATAATAGCTGCTGTACAGCAGAGAATATGTCGCTTTTCAATCCGCTGAACGGAAAAACAGTGGACTTTACCAATATACTCGACTCACTCCTGAGCAGAGGTTATATTATCAGATATACCCTCGCAGGAAATGAGTCTTACTACCATTTAAGCAGTAAGGCTGAATCCGCACTGTCTATTAACGGGGCGCTGTCTCTTCTTACAGACTGGTTCAACATAAAGAAGAAGCCTGATCTTCTGTCCTCGCATGACTCTAGCGTTAGCAACGCCTCCTGCCCTTCCTGTGCAGCAACATTGCTTTCTATAAATCGCATTGAAAATGCCTGCACTTACGTCGGAAAATACGCACAATCCGCTTCGACATCTGACTGTTGCTTCTCCCTGCTGTTCTCCTTTACGGAAAGATTGCTCTCAAAGTGCCTGCTAGCGGTCGGTGCATTCCTTGAATCCGATTTCTGTGTAAGGGAGTTTCAAAAATCAATAATCGATCATATCAATGAGGCAGAAGAACTGCCCGGCCTCATCTGCGCCTCCTACGACATGGATCAGTGCACAAGACTCAGCAGATATATCGTTTCGCTCAGCGACAAGCTCAGCAGTGCCAGAGTGATATATTACTGCCTTGACTCCAACGGTTTCTTTGACCCGAACGGCAGTCCTTTCGACGTTTCAGCGCTCAAAGATCTTGTGTATGATATCACGGCCGGGGACGCAACACCAGACGCTGATCCGGAACCGGAGACCCTCGATACCACCAACAGCAGCCTAGAAACATCCACTCAGTCCGCAGAAGTATCCGCACCTGTCGAAACAGCCGCTGAGCCTATACCGGATCCCGTTCCGGAAAGCACCGAAGAACCAACAACGGAGACTAACGAGGAGCATATCGCGCACGAAGCGCAGAATGTCCCTACTGGCTCAAGGCACATAAGCTATGAGGAAGCTCGCATAACAGCCATCAACATGCTTGCGCTCAATAAGCCGTATTGTGCCCTTGCATACCTCAGGGCGGCTGCCAGCTCCGATGAAAGAACTGCAAGTCTGTACAAATTTCTTGCATACGCATACAATGATCCGGCCGAAGAGATAAGGTACAATTCCACTGTGCTTCTGGGCTTTATTTCCGATGACCTCTATGAAAAGGACGATTTTGCAAAATCCCTTATCCGCACCGCCACCCTCAGGAACTTCTTTTCCAATGACACTGAGCACGACCACGACATGAAGCCGTTAAACGAAACCCTCAAGCCCAGCTATGGCAATCCTGACATCCAGTGGCTCGCAAACAAACTACTCACGTTCAAGTCCAGTAAACACAAGGGTCTTGACATTTATTGCGATTACTACAATAAAGAACACATTGCACAGCAGAACCAGATACGTCAGATATGCGCTCTGGCAAAGGAGTACTACAATCAGTATGTGCTCACACCGCTTTCCATTGAGAAAAAAATGAAACGGTTCATGGACACATACAACCTGATATTTAACAGAAAAGGTGATTTGGCGGAGTGTCTGCGTATCGTATCAGAAAACGAAACCTCCTCATTGGAGTATGTAAAGCTGTTTGTCAGTGATATGACAAACAATGCAAGCGACTGCGTTGTCACCAAGGAAGATATCAGCACATACATCAACAAGTGTTGGGCTGACTGCTGCGAAAACGAAGTCATTCACAAATCCACACCGCTTGTGTCAGGTCTGTGGAGCAGAATCGAATCCAGGGTCAGCAGGAGCATGAAAGCCATTACCGACTGGCTGCAGCTCAACAGCAAATATGACAGCAACATCACTCCTGTGGCAGGACGTGAGAAGTCCGATCTTGTAGAGCACATCAGTGCTGCCCTGAACTTCTGCAAGGACAGGATCGCTTCCGAGGCGGAAGGCTTTGAGGAATACATAAGCCTGCGTGATACCCTTGAGGAATTCCTTTCAAAACTCAATGGCAGCTATTCCCCCATCATCGCCCGGACTTATTTCTACATCGGTTTCCTTTATGGCAGGGATATCATGCTCACCGAAGATAACAGCGGCGTCCTGATTCCTGATCTTTCAGACTACTGCTACAATATCGACGACGTTGATATATTCAGCAGGCTCACGCATCATGCAGAAACCGCAGGAACTGCTTTCCCCACGCCTGAGGATTTTAACCAGCAGGAATTCTGCGACATCTCCTCCCTTGGCTATATAACCAGATACCTCGAATTATGTGGAAGAGACGCGTCTGCCTACGCGGAAAAGTACAGCTACTATCAGAAACAGAGCGTCCAGAAACAGCAGGATATCAGCATAGGGCAGGTGGAAAAGAACTTCGTTGAATATATGGAGCTTGCGCAGTGCTTCGGCAAGTTCGATATCACCTCTGACAACAACATAAAGGACAACATTCTTAATCAGACAGCTGATATTCTCAACAAGGTGAAGGATACCAGAAACTATGGTTTCTTCATACGCATGACCGAGGCAATAAAATCCTTCGTAGAGAAGAACGCCAAGAATCAGGAACCTGCCATCCGCATCCGACTGGAAAAGCTCCGTGAAAAGGGAAGCGACGACCAGGACGAACTGTTTAACGAGAACATAAAGACCATCGAGGAATTTATCAATATCCAGAACTACACCGCCGCGGAAGACCTAATAAACCGTGTCAGCAATGACGACTTGTACGACAGTGATACCAGGTATTCACCCGACCTGCTGAATGACTTCCATAACCAGTACGCATCCATATACAGTATCTGTGCCGACCCTTCTACAAATCTCGCCAGGAACACTGCTGTTACCAGATATATCAAGAACACTACCATTGCAAGGAAAGATGAAACTGGTGGAATCAACCTTATAAATTCATGGATAACAGGCCAGTCGTTCAGCACGCAGAAGATTGAAAAGCTCCTTGAATCTCTCGGCATCGTTGCAAATGTCACCGGCACCACCGGGGCAGCAAGCTACACCCGACGGGTGACGGAATACTATGAATGCAAACTGAAATATGCGGACGAGATTCGCACGAACTATCAGCATATCTTTGCCCCGTTCGGATCACGGGGATACAAGAACACCTTCCGCGTGGTATGTCTGTATGGTGTCAATGACAGCAGCCGTATGCTCAAGGAGATCGACGATATCAGCGATCACGACAAGGATACCATCATTTTCGTCGACTACGCATACCAGGAAGCGGACAGGGGAAAGCTCGCTCGCGAGCTAAAAAAACGCCGCAGGAATCAGATATACCTCGTCATCGATCGTGTATTTATTACCTACCTTGCGGCACATTACCAGAAGACATCCATCACAAAACAGCTGATGAACCTTGCAATGCCGTTCTCCTATTATCAGCCGTACGTCCAGGATTCCATCTCAATGACGCCGGAGATGTTCATCGGCAGGACAAGAGAGCTCAATGATATCAAGAATGAATCCGGCGTGCATATGCTGTACGGCGGCCGCCAGCTCGGTAAATCAGCGCTCCTGAAAAAGGCGAAGCTGGAGATCGACCATAATGGCAGCGAACGCGCAGTTTACGTCGACATCAAACATAACAGCGTTGAAGAGGCCGCAAAGACCATCTCCAACGAGCTTATCCAGGCGGAAATATTCAGCGACAACGAGATCTATACCGACTGGACTGATCTGTCAAACGCCATCAGGCGCGCCATAAAGCGTAAGGAAATCGGATATCTTCTCCTGCTGCTTGATGAAGGCGACGCCTTCATTGAAGACTGCAAGAACGTGAAGTATAAGCCGATAGACAAACTCAAAAGTATTATGGACGATCAGGAGATAAGCTTCAAGTTCGTTATCGCCGGTCTTCATAACCTGGTAAGGTACGACCACGAAAGCGCAACAAACGATAATTCAGTTATCCCACACCTGAAGGCCATGACAATCAAGCCCTTCTCATACGCCGAAGCAAGGGAGCTTCTCCAGTATCCGCTCAGCTCCCTCGGCATTTTCTTCAGGGACGACGAGAAGAATCAGGGGCTCGTGTCCACGATCCTCGCAACATCGAACTACTTCCCCGGACTGATACATTTCTACTGTTCTCAGCTTGTTGACAGTCTGTGCCGTGATGATTGCCCCTGCTATACATCTGGAGGACTTCCGCCTTACTATGTAAGCGAAAAACAGATTCAGAAGCTACTTGCCAACGAGGACTTCACCGCCAAGATCAGGGACAAGTTCCAGATCACCCTGTCCCTGGACAAGGATAATTACTATGATATCATTGCACTTTCACTTGCTTTCCTGTGCCACGACAAGGGTATCGGAACAGGCTACACCCCGGAAGACATACTCGACACTATTAAACAGTTCGGGATAAAAAAGATAAACCGTGCCGACCGTATTTCCATGCTGATGGACGAATTAGTCGACCTCAACATCCTCAGAGAAACCGACAACGGAAGATATGTCTTCTCACGTCAGAACTTCATGCAGCTGATGGGCAGCTATGAAGAGATCTTCTACAATCTCTGCAAATATGCAGACGCAGATGAAAAGAGGTGATTCATATGGGGGCTGAAGTATGGTGGAAAAAGATAAGCAACGCTTCCCGTCTATCAGAGGACGTGGTGCGCTCTGTCAGAAACAGGGAGTCAGTCCTGGTCAGTCTGGCAAACGCGCCGTTCGCCGGGGACTTCGCCAGACTGACGATGGAATCGCTGCGCATGACGGATTCAGTCAACACCCTGGAACAGATAGCGGACGATTCTGCAATACCAGTGGAGGACCTCCTGTTTCAGGAATACTGTCCACCGGACGCTGCAAGCATGTACTTCCCTACTCCCGGGAACAGTAAAACCGACTTTCTAGCACACTGCGACCAGTTCATGCTTAATACCTCCACAGCATGGGTGATGGCCAGCGGTAATCGGGTCACCGAATGGGTCGGATTCATCAAAAAGTACGCCTCAGTGTGCAACAATGACCGGCACGCCGTTTTCGTGATACAGGTAAACAATGACCCTGTGCAGCCCGTCGGGGACAGGAACATCATGTATATCGCTGCTTCTGACTATATATCTCCATATGATTACTACGTCTACTACATGCTGAAAACCTCGGAGATCAGCAGCTGTTCAACACTTAAGAAGCAGTATATTTCAGAGATCCTGACATCATTCTGCGCAGAAGATGTCGTTACAGCTGACTTCATGATTGGTTCCTGGCTGGATATTGTGAAGACACCGATCGAACTGTATACCAGACACTGTCCTGAATATGTTCCGCAGGAAGAGCTCCAAAGCCGGCTGTGGCGTGCACAGATGAAGGTGCTGTTCCCTGAGATTGAGAACGCAAGATACCGTATAGTACAGAAGAATCTCGTCCAGATACAACAGGCGCTCCCATACAAGACCGTATACGGTCTTGAGATCAAAGAACCTTTCGAATTGGATCTCGGGAACCTGCTTGGGATGATCAAAGGCGGACGGATCACCCTTCACAGTAAAGATTATCAGGAAATATCCGATCTCAAGCTAATCAGGAACAGCCTTGCCCACATGAAACCATTCCAGTACAATGAAAAACTTGAAAAGCTGCTGAGCTGAACCACACTTGATTTACATAAAATGCCCCGCTGCTATGTGGGGCATTTGCTATTCGTAATCGTCAATATCATCGTAATTAATTATAGGATCACCATTGAGATCGTCGGCATCATACAGCACGACTGCGTAAAGGAGATCTGAAAGGTCGGTAGTGTTCCTGCGTTATACATTTCATTTGGCGATAAAACGTAAGTAAGCTTCAGATACGGCGAGGAAACGTAATGTGCTCGAACAGGGTGGCTAAACATCAAAACAGTAACGATTTTGCAACACTTTATAACGATTTCGATATTTTATAACAATTTTCACGCATTTTATAACACTTTTTTGAATTTACACGAATCCGCTTTTGACAAAGTGTTGTAAAATGCGTATAATTTAATCAAAGGGGCGATAAAATTGCTGGAATACGAATTAGTTGAACTGGTGAACAAAATATTGCAAACAAAATGCGGGAGCAACTACCTTGAGATAAAGGCGGCAGCGGAAGGCTGTCCGGAGCTTTTTGACACGCTGTCCTCGTTTTCAAATCAGTACGGCGGAGGAACCATTGTTTTCGGGATAGACGAGAATAACGGCTTTGATATCTGCGGAGTGTACGACCCTGCGGACCTCCAGAAAAAGATAATGGAGCAGGCTCTGCAGATGGAGCCGGAACTCCGTCCGCAGGAACATGAAAACCGCCACCTGTATCGACCCGCAGACAGGCAGTCGCTCCGACAAGCCGGAATACCCCGTCGTGGCAGTCAGGGAGCTGATTCTGAACGCGCTTGTCCACCACGATTACAGCACCCACACCGACTACACGCCGGTAACGATAAGAATGTCCTCAAACCGCATTGAGATAGAAAATCCGGGCGGTCTTTACGGAAGAATGACCCTCGACAAGCTCGGGAAAGTCGCCGCGGACACCCGAAACCCGTTCCTCGCAAACGCGCTCGAGGTGATAGACGTCACTGAGAACAGGTACAGCGGCATTCCCACCGTGTACAGCGCGATGAAAAACGCGGGTCTGCCCGAGCCGAAATTCGAAAACGAACGCGGAATTTTCAGGGCAACGCTCTACAACAGCGCCGAGATCCCCGCATCCGTCACCGCCAACGAGGAGGACCTGCTGATTTTCTGCCGCACGCCGAGGACCCGCGCCGAAATCGAGCAGCATTTCAAAGGCAGGCTGTCGATAAACTACCTGATGACGCACATCATTCGTCCGCTTGTCGGGCAGGGGAAAATCAGGCTCGCCATTCCCGACAAACCCCGCAGCAAAAATCAGAAATATTACAGCTGAATTGACCCCCGTTCGTCCGAAACGACAGGAAGCTTTCGATGAACGGAAAGCAGCTGTTATCGTTCTCGTGCCAGCGCTCCGAGGACTTCTGCAAGGACGTGTAGTAATAATTTTTGTAGGTGTTGATCCGCTCCTCAATCGACACATATTTTCCCACGCGGAACGCTTTTCGGGAGATGATGGGGTACTTTAAAATTGAAGAAATCTGACATAAATTTTTAAAATTTCCTGAAAATTACTTGACAAATTCAAAAGGAGCTCGTATAATATAATCTAGCAGGGGGAAGTTGTACCATTTTTCGCAGTCCTTGCACCTCGGTACAGGTCAACCTCCGCAAAGGAAAGCAATCCCGAATCACACGACTGCTTTTTATTATTTTTTTAAAAGGAGGAATTTTATATGGGTCTACCATGTAAGCTTCAAAAGCCACCTGACACAGGACCTTCTTACTACTATCATTATCGTAGTAGCTGTTGTCCTCCATTCAAGCTGCCATATCCGGTCAATCTGATCTTGCTGCTGATGTTGGCGCCATTGATTCTGTTAAGCCTGTTGAAGGCGCTTAAGGTCCCGTGGCTTCCACTAGACTGGATTGATCTCAACTTGATGAGCTGTGCTATGAATGCAGCGATTCTTACTGCCGAATTGTCGAACGTGCGGTTATTCCATCGAACTAATATATGCAGCCCTCCGTTCAGGATGCTATATCAAATGAAACTGGTTCAGCTGCTGCTCCTGACGTTATTGCTTATGTTGAGGCTGGTGATCCTACTTAAAGTTCCCTGGCTTCACCTAGAATGGATGGATCCTCACTTACTCAATTGTTCGGCAAATATACTGGATTTTACCACTGATCTATTGGGCATATTGCTATTTTTATATGAACATGTCCCACGACAAGTCCTGAAATTTGGGTATGCTAAAGATCATCTAATATTTGTAGAATTTAACTCGATGATTACAATCACGAGTTACTTACACTGCTCCAAAAGCAGTCAAGTATCAAAAACAAACAAAGATACGCGAGCATTATTACGTAGAATTCGCGGAAAAAATAAAACGAGTTTTATCATAAATTGCTCAACTATTTTGATTTTCATGTCTATATCGTTTTATGATGAACGATTCAAACTGGATCGCGATTTAGCGATTACGGTTCTCATGAAAGCAATGATTATAGTTGCTAATATTATTTTTAAATTATAAGGAGTTCGCAAAAATGTCGACTCCGGTAAAAAACCAACGGCGCAGACATGCGGACAGCGGCTTTTTACAGATAAATTATAACAAAGAGGCTGTTGCGCAGCAATGTGCAACAGCCCTTTAATTATTTAGACCCCAGAATATCCTCGAGAGTATCCGCCGCGGCCTCGTCCGCGAAGCGAATCGCGTGCGCATAAATATTCCCCGTCGTAGAAATACTTGAATGCCCCAGCCTGCTCGACACCGTTTTCAGCGGAACTCCCCCGGCGATGAGCAGCGTAGCGTTCGTATGCCGCAGACCGTGGATACTCACGTCCGGAAGCCCCTTGCGCACGATGAACTTGTGAAACCACTTCGACAGCGCCTCTGGGTTGAGCATTCCCCCGTCCCACGCCGTGAATATGCGGTCGCTGTTCTGCCAGAGCGACCCTAGCTCCGCCCTGCGCCCCTCCTGCCAAGCGCGGTACTCCTCCAGTAAATCCAGCGCGGACTTCGGCAGGCGGAGTATCCTGTGCGAGCCGTCCGTGTTCGTGTCGTCCACGAACACGCCGCACTCCGGGGAGTACAGCAAACTCCTCTCCACGGAAATGCACCCGGTCTGCACGTTGAGGTCGCTCCACTCCAGTCCGAGTAATTCCCCGCGGCGTAACCCCGAATATATCAGCATTCTGACCATCACCGAGTAATCATACGGCTCGTCAGACAGCGCCGCAATTACCTCCGAAACTCC
>OGQB01001585.1_pt1 | contig 18862 bp, 9 predicted proteins | sample 1553071 | NCBI WGS metagenome assembly OGQB01 (sample SAMEA2580284, study PRJEB22360) | human gut metagenome | biome: human gut; feature: human-associated habitat; material: faeces | place: Denmark | collected 2008/2010
ATTGATAATCGTAGACTTTCCGGTTCCGGATGCGCCTACAATACCAATCATTTCCCCTTTCTTTATCGTAAGATTCAAATCTTCCAAAACCGGCTGATACGATTTGTAACCAAACGAGGCATGCTCAAACCGGATTTCTCCTTCCACATCAAGGTGAATCGGCTTTTGCACATCCTCAATAAAAGGTTCCTGTGTCAAAACATCATTGATTCTTTCCATACTGCTAATCAGATTCATCAGTTCCCTCGGCATATTTGTCATCCAATTTAGGTACATATATAAAAGCTGTGTATATGTTACAAACTGTAGCAGTTCACCGGTCGTCATCCTGCCGCCTAATACATCCAATCCACCAAAATAAATCACAAGGAACACACCAGCTCCCATCAAAAGGCTTACCATCGGCATAAACACAGCCCAAAACACTTCATTTTTTGTCTGTACACGACAGAACTCATCCGTAAGCATATTGAATTTATCTCGCTCATTTTCTTCTTTTCCATAGGATTTCACCACGCGCATACCGGATATCACATCCTGCAAACTGCTGTTTACCTCATCGCTCTTCTTAAACTGCAAATGAAACCGTCTGTGAATATTCTTTCGGAACGCATACGTCACAAATACTGCCGCCGGAATGAAAACAAACGCAAGCAGTGCAAGTTTTACATTGAGTAACACCATAAAAATAATGTCACAGGCAAAAATAAAACAGACCGTAAACATATTACAGAAAGTTCGCTCCATAAATTCACGAATCTTTCCCGTATCAAAAACAATTCGGTTCATCAATTCGCCCGGCCTTCTGTCATTGATAAAATTCAGCGATAAAATCTGAATGTGGGAAAACATCCGCTGCCGCAAATCTTTTGAAATAGTTGCGCCTAAAACCGTACAGTAATACGTTTTTAAAATGTTAATCACAACAATTCCGACACTTAACAAAAACATGATGCCAAGGCAGATAAAAGCGGTTGAAATTCCACCCTCTCTGCGTTTCAAAACATCGTCCACCAAATGCTTTTGTATTTCCGGATTCAAGAGTGTCACAACGGCAGCCAGAATCATTAACACAATGATCCCCGCAAACTTTCTCTTATACGGTGCCGCCATTTTCAAAAAGCCTTTCCAGAACCCGCCCTCTTTGGAGCAGTGCGGACAATATTTCGTACCCGGTATCGCATGGTGGCATTTCGGACATATTTTCTCGTATTCCGTACTGACTACCTCTTCCTCTCTGCCGGATGCCAGAATATGGATTCCTCTGGCAATGTAAGCATAACGCGATAAATGTCTCGCCGAATAATGAACAATGTGCTTTGGCACACCGTCAAAATTGATTACTAAAAGTCCGCCACCGATTTTTGCCTCTGCTTTTACATCGATACATTTGGAAACATCGTATTCCTGTTTGATACTGTCCTTTTCCACAACAAAAAGTCTGCGGTTTGTGACAATAAAAAAGGAGTCTTCCAAAAAATTTCCGGCATCATCAATATCGACCGGAACCGCATAGTAAATGCGTTCGTTGTCCGTAAGCGAAATAACCTGCTCTGCCTCTTTTGGCAGTTCATATCTTAAAATCATACTGCTACCTCAAACTTTCTATCCTACAAGAACAAATCCAGTTTTCTTTGTTCCTTCTGCGAAAGAGCAAATACATCCCGTATCTCAAACCGGTTTTCATCCAAATCAGTGATGAGAAGACGGCAGTCACTTAACCGCACCACCGCATTACTTCCCATGTTAATCGTAAAGCGACACTCCCCACGGTCGGTCATAACATGAAAATAGGCATAACCATACTCATCCTTGATATCCAGAATCTTCTGAATTACCGGGGTAAAATAATGAAGATTTAACTGCTCCAAAAGCATTTTTCTCGTTTTCTTATCTACCTCTTTGATATTTTTTATTACCCCAATTTCATGGGAGCGTTCTTCTACCGTCCGAATCGAAAGAAAAGAATCCGGCTCAGTAAATGGAAACAGACGAATCACCTGAATCCTGTCCCACTTCTTTCCCTCGTAAGAAAGAGATAAAAAGCCGCCCTCTGTTCTCTCAAAAACAGCATTGTCCTGATTCAGATAGTGAATTGACGTCATTTCCTCGACTTCATTTTCCATATTTGTGATGACTTGATTTTCACTCATAACGATTCCCCTTTCAAAGCCAGTGATTTCGTCTGTAACTCCATCAGCTTATAATAAATTCCCTGTTTCTTTTCCAATTCCTTATGCGTACCCTCTTCGACGATTTTTCCACCATCAATTACAACTAAATGGTTCGCATCCCGCAGTGTGGAAAGACGGTGTGCAATGGACAATGTCGTCCTTCCCTTCACCAGATAATTGAGTGAATTTTGGATTGCTTTCTCGGTTTCCGTATCCACACTTGCCGTCGCTTCATCTAAAATCAAAATTTTCGGATTTGCTAAAATTGCTCTGGCAATCGAAATCCTCTGTTTTTCACCGCCCGACAAGTCTTTACCCGATGCTCCAATCACGGTATCATAACCATCCGGCATATTGGCGATAAATTCATGCGCACTTGCTAAAATTGCAGCCTGCACTACGTCTTCTCTCGTCGCCTCCGGATTCGCATAAGCGATGTTGTCCGCCACCGTTCCCATAAAAATATAAGTGTCCTGTGATACCATCGCCACATTTTTCCGTAAATCATGAAAAGCTAATTCCTTTACCGGAATACCATCCAGATAAATTTCTCCCTCATCCACATCATAAAGACGCGAAATCAAATTTACAAGCGTCGTTTTTCCGGCACCGGAACGCCCCACAATGCCAAGCATTTCACCGGGATTTACATGAAGGCTGATATCTTTCAAAACCGGATGATTTGTCTCGTAGCCAAAACTCACATGAGAAAGTGTAATTTCTCCCTTTGGATTTTTAATCTGCTTCGGATTTTCCACTTCTTCAATCTCTGGAATGGCATCCATAATTTCAAACATGCGCTGGGCAGCATTGATACTGTCCGACCACATCTGAAATACACGGGAAAAGAAATTCATCGGTCCGTTTAACTGCCCCACATAGCCAACAAACGTAATCAAAACACCAAGTTCCACGGTATGCGTATTCAGAAGCAGAATCACACCGACAATCCAAACCCAGATATTTGAAATCTCCTGCACTAAATTATATAAAATCGTAAATTTATTATTGTATTTTACAATGCGTATTTCCGCCTCTTTCAGACGCTCATTTGGCGCTTTGAAACGCTCTTTTTCCTGCTTTTGCTGTCCGAAAGCTTTTACCACACGAGAACCGGTCAAATTGTCATTGACACGGTTATTTACCGCACGCTCTGCCCGGTGGCGTCTGCCAAACAAACTCCACAATTTCGGCTTTAATTTCACGCTCATAAAAACTAACAGTGGCAGCAGAATACAGGCTACCAGTGCCATCTGCCAATTCAAACGGAACATAACCGTAAACGTAGCAAGAATGGTAAAGCCATGCACAAATATGTACGGAAATCCATCTAAGAAAAAGTCGGTCACACGGTTTGCATCACTTAACACACGTGTCATAAGTCCACCGGTCTGCTTGCTTGTAAAAAATCCAAGTGACAATCTTCCCATATTGGAAAATACATCCTGCTTCATGTCACGCACAGTCGCTGCAACCACCTGTGCCATCAAAGTTCCCTGTACCAACTGGACGCCCTGCTGTACAAGTTTTGACAATACCATTACAAGCACAAGCATCAAAAGAGCAAAACCATACCGCCCGATTTCACTTTGTGAAACTTTTCCCGGCAGAATCTCATCATACAATACCGTACCGCTTAAATAAGGCCATACAAGATTCAATCCGGCCGCCAGAAAATAGCAGGCAAAAATAATAATAACCTTAAAACGGTACTGAAGAAAATATTTCATCGTTCTTCCAAAAACCGAACGTTTATTCATGCACTTCGGACAGATTTTTCTTTTTGGATCCGGGTACATCGTTCCACACTTTGGACAATACTGTGCTTTCTGCTCCTGAATATCCGCAGACGCTTCCACTTCTTCTGCTTCCTCTGGATATTTTTTTATCTTATTATAACTTTTACGAAACAAATTCATCTGTTCAAAATACAGATTTGTCAGCGCCGCTAATAAAAGTGGTTTGCCCTTATAATCAATTGTGACTAGATTTGTCGCGAGCTGCTTTTCCACTCTCATATGCGAAGTATCCGCCAAATCAAACCATTCCAGCATGTATTCTTTTTCATCCTCTGCATACTGCATATCTGCCGTCTTCGTTCCACGGAAATAGCGAACCGTCATCTGTTCATGGCGGCTCTTGGCAACGCCGATTTTCGTACTTGTCAAGAACAAATATCCACTGATATATTCCGAATCAAAAGATAAATCAAACGGACAAACATCTAAAATATCATCGGATTTTATTTGATATGCCAAAAGCGTATTTAATACCTGCTTTGGCAGTTGATTTTTCTTCATGATAATTCCCCCTGCTTTCATTAACTACTCTTTTGGCTATTGTAAAGCAGGAAAACAATTCTTGCAATAGATTTTTCTAAACAAACCATGTATCTTTTGCAAAATAAAACCGTGCCTGCCGGCTTACGAAACACCGACAGACACGGTCTGACTTTTTTATCGAATTTCCTGCCTATGAATGATATCACAAATCACACCGGCAAGCTCCGGTTTTAATTCTTCTAACGTCACCGGCTGTTGCTGCAAAATTACACTATGACAAGTTGAATTAACAAACTCCACAATCATATACAGCATCAAATCCGGATTACGAAACATCCTTCCTGACTGATCCAAAAGCAAATAATATCTTTGATAAAAACTGTCACCATCTTCATTATTCTCCAACAAAAGTGCCTTCTGAAAAACTCCCCAGCTTAAATTTTTTGAAATAAATTTCAATAAATTTTTGTTCTGGTTCAATTGATTAATAACAGAATTAATCAAAAAGATTACATGGTCTTCCAATGAATCCAGCTGCACCCGGTTCATCTCCTCTAATGCACGGCAAAACACCTGTCTCGCCTTATCCGCAATCAATTTGTCGCGGATATCAAATTTATCTTTGAAATAAAGATAAAATGTTCCTTTTGCCATATTTGCCTTTTTAGCTATATCGGAAATGGATGTGTCATTTATTCCCTTCTGCGTAAATAGAGTAAATGCTGCCATCAGCAGAGAATCTCTCTTTTGCTTTTTCTTATCATCCAATTTTCCCATACAAAATCACCTAGTCCTCTTTTTCAATGGCTGCTGTCTCAATGACAAATTTCACTTCACCATTCATAGAACCGTGAAGACCACTGAAGCTCTTATAATCTTTTCCAACTTCACAAACGGCTTTCAGACGGTCAATCAAACCTTTGACATCATCTTCATATGTGTCATTGATTTTTTCAATACCATCCTTATTAAACTCGCTCATTCCGTCGGCTAATTTCTTGCTTCCATCTTTCAGCTTACCACTCGCTGTATCCAGTTTACCAACACCTGTTGACAATTTTCCGGCAGCACTCTTTAAGGATTTGCTTCCCTTGTCTAACTTCTTCACACCGCTTCCTACCGTTTTAATGCTCTTTTTCAATGTCTTTCCGGATTTCACAAGTTTCTTTGACGCACCCTTTAACTTCTTATTGTTCTTTGCCAGTGTATCGCCGCCCTCTTTCAATGTCTTCACACTGGAAACTAATGTCGGCATACTGGTTTTTAATTTTGTAGAAGCTTCTGTCAAAGTTGAGGAGTTTGCAGACAATTTATCCAAGCTGTCCATTACTGTTGCTACGCTGCCGGATACTTTTTCAGCACCAACTTTCAAATCACCGGTTGTGGAAGTTGCCTGTTTCATTGCCTGAATTGCCTGTTTCTGTCCGGCAAGTACCTGCTCTAACGTTGCAACTGTTGTTGCATCTGCACCGGTCGCTTTCAATTTCTTTAACAGTAAATCCGTCGTCTCATACGTTTTTTCCAAACTTACAAGATTGGTATTTAACGATGTCACACCATCACTAACCGCTTTTGCTCCGGATTTCAATGCCGTAACATTCTGTTTTGAACCAAGTTTGTCGACACTTCCGGTGTAGGTCTTCAGTCCGGTATCAAAACTCTGAATCTGAGTTGGAATATCCTTTACAGATTTGTAAAGTAAGGCACATCCATTTGTAATTTTTGCTGCGCCATCTACATAACTTGTGGTTCCTTTGGCAAATGTTGTTACACCATTTGCATAATCGGTAACGCCTTTTACTAATGTCGGAGCACCTTTTGCCAGTGTGCTGATTCCATTTGCCAACCGGTTTACGCCTTCTTTCTGGAATTTCTTCACAGAAGTGTTAAGCTCGCCCATTTTGCTGTCAAACAATTTCAAATTATCATACAAATCATCAGAGCCATCAACTAATTTGTCAGAAGCATCAGTCAAATCATTCAGTTTTTCTTCCAAATCATCTAACTCATCCACATCGTCTAAATCCAAATCATTCAAAAGACTGGCACTTCCGTAGGTAAATGTATTACCAATTGTAAAATCTTTTGTATCAGCAGTTACCGTAAAATCCGAAGGGATTTTATCTGCCATATCATCACTCAAGTTCTCAGCCATTCCCGGAACACCCATGCCGATAATCATCTGATTATCACCATCATTGACTATTCTTGCATTATCCACTTCGACATTTTCAAAATGGTCAGAAGAAAGAACCATTGCGGTCACCATAACAAATGGTGTATAAATTGTTGTTTCTTTACCATCAATTTTTTTCTTCCGGCTGGACTTATTCGTATAGGTAACATGGATTTCCACTTTTCCACTCTTGCCAAGCATATCTTTTGCTGCAATTTCTTTACCATCCAATTTGTAAGTAATCTTCATATCAACCGGAAGTTTTTCATCCGATTCACCCTGATAGTAAATATCTTTTCCGGCGCCGCTCCAGTCAACGTCCTTACCATTCTGTTTGAACGTCTCATCTCCTTTGACATTCGAGATGTTTTTCAAATCGGAAATATCATTAATGGTTCCGGTTGTTTCATTTGCACCCTTCAGCCAGTCCGATACGGTAATCTTGGATACCGAACCATCTGCTGCCGCGTTGACATAAACAGATTCCTGTTTTTTGATTTTTTTCGCTTCTACAAAGGAGCTGTTGCACACTACCATACCAAAACTAAGCACAGCACACATTGTACATTGTAAAGTTTTTTTCAATTTCTTATTCATAGTCATCGTCCCTCCAAACTAATAATCGATTTTCCGCATATCCCATGTGGTCTTGCAAATCCATTTATCAAACACTGTCAGCATCGCCGGCAGAACAAGAATAACAACGATTGTACTAATTACTGCCCCTCGGGACAACAACGTACAAATTGACTTAATCATATCAATACTTGACGACATCGTTACGCCAAATGTTGAAGCAAACAAACACATACCACTTATCATAATGGACTTAATTGAAGTTTTATGTGCAATATCGATTGCTTCCTTCTTACTCTTTCTTCGTACCACACGCTCTTTATGATAACGGCTCGTCATCAAAATTGCGTAATCTACAGTCGCACCGAGCTGAATCGTACCGATTACGATACTTGCCACAAACGGCAGCGACTCGTGTGTATAAAATGGCACTGACATATTTAAGAATATCGCAAACTCAATTACCATAACCAAAATGACCGGAATCAAAATGGACTTAAAGGTAATGAGAATTATAAGGAATATCGCAGCAACTGAAACATAGTTTACATTTACTAAGTCAATATCGGTTACATCCTGCAAATCCTTCGTCAATGGTGCCTCACCAATTACCATCGAATCTTTGCTGTATTTCTTAACAATCTTATTTATATCAGCAATCTGTGAATTTACCTCGTCTGTTGCTGCTTTATAGTCGGAGCAGACAAAGGCAATCTCATAGTTATCACTCTTTAGTTTAGATTCCAGTTTCTTCGGAATCATACTGCTTGGAATGCTGACCCCCTTAAAGGAATCAATTCCGAGTGCCCATTTAACACCTTTCACATCCTCAATTTTCTTTAACATTTCACTCTTTTCTTTGGATGCCATACCATTTTTCATCAATACGATATGGGTGCTGTTCATATTAAATTTCTCTTCGAGTTTTTTATTTGCAACGGCAGAATCCAGTGACTGTGGAAGTGCCCCCGCAATATCATAGTAAATTTCGTAATTGCTGTTTCCGTACATCGCAGGTCCCAGTAAAACTAAAAATAATACTAAGACAACCGGCCATCCCTTTACAATCTTTTTCGATAAACCATCCAAATTTGGAATTAGATTCTTATGGGTGGTTTTATCGATTGCTTTATCAAAGCATAGAATCAATGCCGGCAAAACAGTCAAACATACGATAACGCCGATGATAACACCTTTTGCCATAACAAGACCTAAGTCCATACCTAATTTAAAGGTCATGAAACAAAGTGCAGCAAATCCGGCAATCGTTGTTACCGAACTACTGGTAACGGAAGTAAATGTATTGGAAATCGCATGTGCCATTGCACGGTTTTTATCCCCGTCATACCTGACTTTATTGGCTTCATAACTTTCCAAAAGGAAAATGGAATAATCCATCGTTACACCAAGCTGTAAAATCGCTGTCAGCGCCTGCGTAATATAGGAAATTTCTCCAAATACCATATTCGTTCCCATGTTATAAACAATCGCCATACCGATACCAAGCAAAAAGATAACTGGTGTTACCAGGGAATCCATCGTTAGTAACAAAATGAGAAGCGAAAGCACCGCTGCTACAACAACATAAATCGGCATTTCTGCCATCGCCAGATTTTTAATATCGGTAACGACACCGCTCATACCACTGATAAATGCCTGTTTCTTTACAATACCACGCATTTCGGTAATCGCATCCATCGTTGAATCTGCCGATGTTGTATTGTCAAACAGGGCAATCATCATCGTTGCGTTCCCATTAAACAAGCCCTCTCTAAGTTTATCCGGGAGCATCTCTGTCGGAACTGTAATATCCATTGCGTCATCATACCAGATAACATCCTCCACATGATTCACTTTTTTCAATTTTTCTTTGAGAGCCACAATGTCCTTCTTCTCCATGTCTTCTACGACAATCATGGAAAAGGCTCCCATCCCGAATTCATCTACCATCGTATCCTGTCCGGATACTGTCTCAAGGGAATTCGGAAGATAACTTAACAAGTCATAGTTAATTCGCGTTGACACATAACCAATTGTCGCAGGGATTAACAATAAAAATGCGATAATCAGGACAACTGCTTTGTGTCTGGTAAGCCATTTACCAAACTTAATTACCATCGTGTACGCCTCCTACTTTTTGATAAATAATTCCAAAAATGACCATCAGTCACTTTAACTATATGCAGTGTAACACAAAAATGACCAACGGTCAACCATTTATTTGAAAAATTTTTGAATTGACACGATTCGTCACAAAATGCATATATTACCAATATACAGTTACGGGGGAAGTCAGCAGATGAATCGAGTTCGTAAAGCGGTTTTTTCAGAAGCAGTGCATAAACAAGGAATTTTAGGAAAGGGCATCGGGATTGCGATTGTTGACACCGGGCTTTTTCCGCATCCGGATTACCGCTCACGCATCACCGGATGGTACGATGCTCTCTATCAAAAGCCTGCGCCTTATGACGACAACGGCCACGGAAGCCACGTTGCAGGGATTGCCGCCGGAGCAGGAACCTTTTCTCATGGAAAATACAAAGGCATCGCACCGCAAGCAAATCTAATTGGGGTTAAAGTGTTAAACAGTAAGGGCAACGGCACCATTCATGACATCATGAATGGGCTTCAGTGGATTCTTAAAAATCAGGAGTGCTTAAAAATCCGCATTGTAAATATTTCCATTGGCACCAATGACCGGCATGCCTATCCCGAAGACAGCGCTTTTGTCCGCAAAGTTAATCAGCTTTGGGATGCCGGTATTATCGTGGTTGCTGCGGCCGGTAATCAGGGACCTGACCCACAGACTATTAGTGCACCAGGAAACTCCCGAAAAATTATCACCGTTGGCTCGTATGATTTTGCCGAAAGAACCGATGTAATTCTTTCCTCTCACTCCGGTGCAGGTCCTACGTTTTCGTGCATCAAAAAACCGGACGTCGTTGCGCCCGGTTCTCATATTATCAGCTGCTGCCCTCCCGACAAAACAAACGGCTCTCTCTACTCAAAGAAAAGCGGCACCTCCATGTCTACACCAATTGTGAGCGGTGCCATTGCCCTGCTTTTAAGTAAATATCCTTCCATGAGCCCAAGAGAGACAAAAATCCGGCTGAAAAACTCCAGCACGGATCTTTCTCTCCCCCACACACGCCAAGGATGGGGTTATTTAAATATTCCTTCCTTACTTAGTACCTTCTGACAGGTGCCAGATTTCATCATTGTATTGCGAAATCGTGCGGTCAGAGGAAAAGAAACCTGCTTTTGAAATGTTGACAAGCATTTTCTTTGCCCATTCTTCCCTGTTTTCATAATCCGCATAGGCTTTTTCTTTGGCTGCCACATACGCTCTGTAATCCGGGAATGTCATAAACCAGTCTTTATTCAATAACTCGTTATAAAGTCTTGTAAGCATCGCCTTGTCACCAAGTTTCTGCATTTTCTTGCTGACAATAAAATCAACGGCTTCTTTTAACTCCGAATCTTTTTCATAATAATCTTTTGAGCAGTAATCTCCACGCTCATAGCGGGCAATTACCGTATCACTGTCCTCTCCGAAAACATAAATGTTATCATCGCCGACAAGCTCATGAATTTCCACATTGGCACCATCCTCGGTTCCCAAAGTAATTGCACCATTTAACATAAACTTCATGTTGCCGGTACCACTTGCTTCTTTCGAGGCAAGCGAAATCTGCTCCGAAATATCACATGCCGGAATCAGTTTTTCAGCCTTTGTGACGTTGTAGTTTTCTACCATAACAACCTGCAGATGTTTTCTCACCTTACGGTCTTTTTCAATCAGACTCTGCAAGCACAAAATCAAATGAATAATATCTTTGGCAATAACGTACGCCGGTGCTGCCTTTGCGCCAAACAAAAGAACAATCGGACGTTTCGGAATCTTACCTGCCTTAATTTCCAAATATTTGTGAATTGCATACAACGCATTTAACTGCTGTCTCTTGTACTCATGCAGTCTCTTAATCTGGATATCATAAATCGCATTGTCTAACAATTTGATTCCCTGTGTCTGTTTCAAATAAGAAGCAAGTGCTTTTTTATTTGCGTCTTTAATTTCTAATAATTTCCGGCAGACCGCTTTGTCATCACGATAATCAAAAAGTACATTTAATTTTTCCGCATCTTTCTTGTATTCCTCTCCAATCGTTTCCGATAAGAATGAAGAAAGCAGTGGATTTGCGTGAAGCAGCCAGCGGCGGAATGTAATACCGTTGGTTTTGTTATTAAATTTTTCCGGATACAGAGTATAAAAATTATGCAGTTCCGTATTTTTCAAAATCTCTGTATGCAGATAGGCAACGCCGTTGACACTGTGCGAAAAATGAATATCCATATGTGCCATATGAACACGATTCTCTCCATCAATAATTGCTACTTTTTCATCGTGATACTGTGCGTTTATCTTCTCATTTAATTTCTGAATAATCGGAACAATCGCCGGTGCCACTTCTTCGATAAACGACATTGGCCATTTTTCCAATGCCTCTGCCAAAATCGTATGATTCGTGTAGGCGCAGGTATTTGTTACAATTTCTGCTGCTTCATCAAATGGGATTCCCTCTTTTATCAAAAGACGAATCAATTCCGGAATCACCATGGATGGATGCGTGTCGTTAATCTGAATTGCCGCATAGTCTGCAAGGTCATGCAGATTACAGCCTCTGTCCTTTGCTTCCGAAAGAATCAGCTGTGCACCGCAGCTTACCATAAAATACTGCTGGTACACGCGCAAAAGACGGCCTTTGTCATCAGAATCATCCGGATACAAAAATAAGGTCAGATTTTTTCGTACATCTTCCTTGTCAAATTCAATTCCATCATGAACAATCGTTTCATCCACAGAATCCAAATCAAACAAGTGAAGGCGGTTCGTCCGGCTCTCGTAGCCGGTCACCAAAATATCATACAACGATGCTTTCACATCGAAACCGCCAAAAGAAACCGTAAAAGATTTGTCACTGCGAATCAGCCAGCTGTCCTTATTCATCCATGGATTTGGCTCTTCCATCTGTTTTCTGTTCTTAAATTCCTGACGGAACAGACCGCAGTGATAATTTAATCCGACACCATCACCCGGCAGAGAAAGCGTCGCAATGGAATCTAAAAAGCAGGCTGCCAGTCTTCCTAAACCACCGTTGCCAAGTGATGGCTCCGGCTCGTATTCTTCTAAATCTGTAAGACTTTTACCGGCATCGGAAAGTTCTTTTTTTACTTCCTCGTAAATGCCAAGATTAATCAGGTTATTACTGAGCAGTTTTCCAATCAAAAACTCTGCTGATATGTAATACAGTTTCTTCTTTCCTGTATTCTCTTCCTTTTCCCCTGCCTTTTTCTGCACCAGAGTAAGCAGTGCATGATAAAGTTCTTCCTTTCTGCATTCACTGATTTCTTTGCCATAACATTCTCTTACGATTTTTGCAAGCATAAAATAATTCCTTTCTACTACAATTTATTATAATGTAAAATTAAGTTCTCTTCCGCCGGAACCAATTGTAAACCGGTATACGGCATCTTTTCTTTCGCCAAGCGAAGCTATAATCTGATAGGTTCCCTCGCCGACATTTACAACATAATTTCCTTTTTCATCCGTTGTCGAAGTAAAAATGCTGCCATCCGTCAAATTCTCGCAGACAATAGAAACACCTTCTACTGGCGCTCCTTTCTCATCTATTACAAGACCGGCAACTCTTCTTTGGTCAACCACCCGGATAAGAGCAGATATTTCAACCATGCGGTTTGTATTTTTCTCATCACTTACCGTAATCTGCACACGGTATTCGCCAACACCGGACACTTTACCACTAAGTGTTCCGGTTTCCGCATCCATCTTCAAACCTGCCGGCAGAGAAATTGCAGAATAGTTGTAAGAACCGCTGCCGCCAAGGACCTCAAGAAATGGAACTGCATCTAACTGGGTGCCGGTCACAACCGTCATATCCTCTGCTTTCGCCACGATAGCAGATTCGTTTCCAACATACACATGAATCACTTTTGTGAACTTCGTTCCCATTTCATCGGTTGCCTTAATGGTAATATCCGTTCCCACGGTCACAGTTGTCAATGTGCCGGAGAATATGATTTCATTATTTTTAATTTTGCGGGTAATTCCCGGAATCTCGCCCGTAATCTGATAGGAAAGATTTCCACAGCCATACTCGCTTAAATCCACTGTTTTATTCCACTCATCACCAACGACTCCAAGCCATTTTTCTTCTTTTGGCTCGCTTAATTTGGTAAACAGTGCCTGTGCTTCCATCGTTTTTACACCATTACCCGGCAAATCCGAGATTGTGACGCGGACATAGGAATCCTTTTCTACACTATAATCATCCGTCAGCTTAATATCATAGGTACGATTATCATAGTTGCGAATATTTGACACGGAATAGGTGCGGTTATATGTTCCATAAGAATAGCGCTTTCCTTCTATTTTGAATTGTTTGTTTGTCAATGCCTTCGCTTTATCCAGAGATACCCGGACAACATCGTTGCTAAGCACCTCCACAGAGGCAATACCGACACTGTTGGTTGCCATCACAGTCATTTTCAAACTTGCTTTTTTTTTGCTTCCCTCCACAGAAGTTGCTTTGATTGTGACATTTCCCGCTTTGATTCCTTTTACCACACCGGCTTTTGTAACTGTCGCAATCTTTTTGTCCGAAGATGACCAAGTTACCTTTTTATAGCTTCCACTTGCCGGTTTTACTGTCGCTTTCAAAGTCAGACTGTTTCCTACATATAACTGATTTTTCGGCTTTTCAATCGCAACGGATGTTACTTTTTTTACGACCGTTACCGTAATTTTAGCTTTCTTCTTTTTATTCTTTTTGGATGTCACGGTAATTTTACATTTTCCGGTTTTGATTCCTTTCACATATCCGGATGATGAAACCGTTGCAATCTTTTTATTGGAAGATTTATAGGAAACTTTTTTATTTGCCGACTTATTCGGTGATACTTTCACAGTCGTTGTAAGTTTCACTTTTTTTCCAACTGCAACATGGACACTACTTCCATAATTACTCTTTACCGTTACCTTTTTTACTTTTACCTTTGCCTGTGCCTGCGGTGCCTGCATAAGCATAAGTGCTGCTGCCGCAAAGACAATTCCCTTTACCAATTGTTTCATTTCTTTTTTTCCTCCATTCTATCTTATACTGCCCAGGGTCTAAAACTCAAAATTTGATTATCCCCCAACATTTTATTATAGTTTAATTCTTTGTTTTGTCAAAAAGTTGTAATATATTTTCTCAAATCTCTTGATTCTTCTGGCATAATCAAATGACCTTTCAGTGCCTCATACATTTTTTGTTTCAGTCCTCTTTTTACACGAATTTGAAATTTTTCGACCTCATTAATATCTATTGTCCCTGTAAATTCCGGCACATGGTTTCCTAGAAATACCCTCTGGCTGCCATACGATGAAAAAATTCCTCTCACGTTCACTTTTTGAAGAGTTTTTGGCAAAAACACTTTGTAATATGAGTCTAAATTTGCCATCTCACGAATTTCTTTAATTCCCTCCGGTACATTTACAGTAACATCCGATTTCTTTCTCTTATAGTACTTATTTAGCAAACCACCTTTGGCATCTGCCTTTTGCCGGCTTTTCTCAGGTATTTCATAATATTTTACGTAATCAGTTGCATAAAGAATAGAGCCGTCTTTCGAGCGAATCCATTTTCCCATACTTTTTTCCTGGATAAAGTTTGATGCCTTTGGGGATATCTTATATTGTTCTACATCACCGGCGATAAACGCATTATCCTCAATAATTTCCAATTGTTTCGGTAAATACACTTTATAGGTGTACTCAAACAGAAAAATACTATTCGATGAAATCTTTTTCAAGGAACTCGGTAAAATCAATTTTTCCGATTCGATATAATTATCCTCTTCAATTCCAGAGCTCAACGTATAATTTTTACCCAAATAAGTAAGACATGACGGCAGACTTTTTAACATAATCCCCCCAAATGCATTGTCTCCCAAATAGGTAAAATGAGGGCTATTTAACACATGATGAAAATCAATTTTTACCGGTATTTCTGTTTCATCAAAGTTATAAATCTCCCAGTATGCCGTCAAACTCTCTGTCGGTTTCAGCATAGCAAATGCATTTTCCTCTACAGCCTCAAGCGAAGACGGAAGAGTTACTTCAACCCACTGCGGTTTTTTCGATATGCTTTTTTTTGAAACTATATTGGCATATGCCCCTTGGGTAATTCTCTTCGTTCCGCTTCCGATTTCAATTTTAAGAGAACCGCAGTTTGCAAAAGCATTTTCTTCCACAAAAACATCTTTCGGGATGGTAATGCTTCTTGTATTTTTTCGCTTTTGGCTTAGCGAATATCCATACTCTCCTGCATCAAACGCATGTGAAGCAATCCGGCTGCACCCTTTTGGCAGCACAATTTTCTTTTTCCCCGTATAGTTTCCTGCAAAACGATACGCTGTATTTCCTTTCACAAAAAATTCGCCTTCTCGTTTTGCATTTGGAAGATTCTTTAACTGACAGTCCATTTCAACAATGACACCAAATTCATTCGTAATAATCGTGCTGATGTAGTTATCATTTTCAAACCGGCGGCTGATCCCATTCCAGTTAAGCGTTTCTTCGCTCGTTAGTTCTCCTAATGTCTGTTTGCATTCCGCAAGCGTGGAGTTCATATTGATACCGAACTGACTTGTCGTATAATATTCAACACTTTGGTCTAACAGCGTATGCACACGCCAAATCATGCCATCCTCTAAACGATCAAATGAACAATATCTTTCTAATTCTTCTGCCGGTTTGTTTTTTGTTCCCAGATAAGAAGAAAGTGAATATGCTTTTTGTTCGGCTAAAGAGGTTTTGTTTGTCAGGCATCCATTAAATTGTGACGGTCTCTGCCTATTATTGTCGCCTCCTGGGAAATTCACTTTTATCTTTTTGTCCAATAACTGAATCGTCATTTTTTTGTTCATACCCGGACGAATTGCCATCAAATACTCATTTCCTGTTGAATTGTATGTAAATTCATATGTTTCGTCCCCGATTGCGCGCCCGGCAAACAATCGATTCCTGTTTTCATCTAAGGAAAAAAAGATTGCATCTGCAGTTACACGCCGGACTTCCATTGAAAAATGCTTATCCTTGTCTGTCCATATTCCAGTAAACTGGTTCAGTTTTTCTACATTTTCTTTACGGTTTTCTAAAATTGCAAAATCACCGATAACCACGGCAAGCAGTACACACAAACAGACGCCAAGCACCATGAAAAGCAATCGTTTCTTTTTCGCTGTCATTTTTTACTCCCCCTTCTTTTGCTTTTACAGCATTGCTAAAATTTCGCTTTTCGAGGCAGCCCCAACAATTCGGTTTACCTCTTCTCCACCCTTCATAACAACCAATGTCGGAATCGACACGACACGAAACTGCATCGTAAGTTCACCCTGTTCATCCACATTTACTTTACCGACGCGGATCGAATCATTTTCCTCTCCAATCTGCTCAATTACCGGTGATACCATCTGGCATGGTCCACACCAGGATGCCCAAAAATCTAACAGTACCGGTTTGTCCGACTGTAATACTTCTGCTTCATAATTTTCCTTCGTTATTTCAATTGCTGCCATTTGTCATTCCTCCAATTCTTATTGATCTTTTAAAATTTCCCGTATCGCCTGCTCTGAGCGTTTCACATCCGCCTCAAAATCTCTGGCAGACAAAAGCCTGCACCCGGCTCCGCGAATGATAATCTGCTCCAACCCATCGGATGTCGCAACGGTGATACGATATTTTTTACCATTTTCGTGAGCAAACTTTTCAATGTACTGGTCTGCCGTTTCCGCCTCTTTTGTGTAAACCACATGAATGTTATGATAATACAAAATTTCTGTCTTGTGATTTACCACACGGTATGCATCAAACACTAAAATCAACTCACATTTATGAAAACCCTGATAATTACACAGGATATCCATCAGCTTTCCTCTTGCCGCCGCAATGTCGGTTTGCGCCAGCACTTTCAATTCTTCCCATGCAAAAATAATATTATACCCATCAACCAGCAGGTAATTAACATCCGGCATCTGTTTTTTTCTTGGCTTTGACAAACCAACCGGCTTTTCTTTGACAGAACTTACCCGCTTTGCAGAAATTCCTTTGTGTGAAACAACCCCCTGCTTACGATTGGCAAAAGAACTTCTTTCCAAAATGGAATCAATCTCTGATACATCCAGCCATTCTTCTTCCTGCTTTTTCGGCTCTTTTTTCTCTGTCACGTCATTTTCCATTTCAGAAGAATCTCTGTTTGCCCGTTTTGACGTGTCAATATGCATATAGTCAAACACCTGATTCCATGGAACAAAAAATCCGGCACCATGTGCACAGAATACCGAACCACTCGGATTTTTCACATCATGGTCAGCATCGTATTGTTTTGCGGCAATTACTTCATCTGCATTGTGGCACGGACGATATCCTAAAAGCGAGCAGAACAACTGTCCATGTCCTTTTGTGTAGGCGGTGACTTCCTGCGTATAATCCCGCATGGTACTGACAGGAGCTTCTCCGGTAAGAACTGCCATCGGTTGTGCCCCTTCGCCATTTGTCTGCGGTAAATTCTGCTGCAGGGTAAAACTCCCCGCCATGCGCTCAATATCTGTCATCGCCCGTCCAATTGACGTTTCCGGCACAATAAGTCGGTATTCATAATACGGCTCTAACAATACCGATTTTGTCTGCATCAGTCCCTGACGCACGGCACGATAAGTCGCCTCACGGAAATCTCCGCCCTCGGTATGTTTATTATGCGCTCTGCCGGCAATTAATGTAAGTTTTACATCGGTAAGTCCAGCTCCCGTAAGCACACCTTTATGTTCTTTTTCTGCCAAATGCGTCAAAATCAGCCGCTGCCAGTTTTTGTCCAACTTATCTTCACTGCAGTCTGTCGAAATCTGAACACCGCTCCCCACGGCAAGCGGCTCCATCCACAAGTGAACTTCCGCATAGTGCCGTAATGGCTCATAATGCCCGACACCCTCGACCGGCTCGCAAATCGTCTCTTTGTAAACAATGTTGCCGGTTCCAAATGTGACACAAACACCATACCGCTCCAAAATCCACCGCTTAATAATTTCAATCTGCACTTCTCCCATCACCTGCGCATGAATTTCCTGTAATTCTTCATTCCAGACAATGTGAAGCGCCGGTTCCTCTTCCTCAATCTCACGAAGTTTTGGAAGCATTTTTGCCGGTTCTTCTCCATCCGGAAATAAAATGCGGTAAGTCAGTACCGGCTCCAATACCGGTGCACCGCTGTCAAACTCTGCACCAAGTCCCTCGCCCGGATACGTCTTTGTGAGCCCCGTCAGCGCACAAATCATACCCGGAACTGCTTGTGCCACAGTCTCAAAACGGCTTCCGGAGTACACACGGATTTGATTAATTTTTTCTGTCCACTCACCTTTTTTATCGGACAGTTCCATACGTGGTTTTAACTGTCCTCCAGTCACTTTAACATAAGTAAGTCTGGCTCCCTTATCATCGCGCATTATTTTAAACACTTTTGCCCCAAACACCTCATCGTAAGATGGCTCCAAAAGGAATGTCTGCATTACCTCCAGTAAATGCTTAACGCCTTCCATCC
>OGQB01001621.1_pt1 | contig 18603 bp, 18 predicted proteins | sample 1553071 | NCBI WGS metagenome assembly OGQB01 (sample SAMEA2580284, study PRJEB22360) | human gut metagenome | biome: human gut; feature: human-associated habitat; material: faeces | place: Denmark | collected 2008/2010
GAGGGTATTAGGCCCGTGCCCCCCCCGCCGCCCCCAAAGCCGCAGAGCAGTGAGCCGAAGCCTGCGGCTGTGAAGGAGGGCAACTGAGATGGCGGATCATGTAGACATCACACTGTGGATCGACCGCCGTTGGAAGGATGCCATCGAAAAGCATCTCAGGGATGAAACCTTGCAGGAGCATCTGGAGAATGTGCTGGACGAGCTGTGCAACCAGCTCCCAGAGCAGGAATACAAACGCATCAGTGCCGAGATCTACGCAGAGGATGCCGCGGAGCGTGAAGCGAGGGAGGCCGCCCGCACCTACACCGCCTACCATGTGACGGAGCACGGGCAGGAGTGGTACTTCAAGACCTCGCCCGGCGAGGAACTGTTGGTCGCCTGCAAAAAGCTGCGCGGCTATGTCGCCGCAGAGAAAGGCACTGCGCCGGACAAATTTATCGGAATGTTTTTCGGCGGGCAACCCATCACAGCAAAAGAGTTTGACGCCCTGACCGCTGTACGCATGGAGAACACCGGCAAGGTGCGCGGCGTGTTCGATGTGAACTTCGACAAGCGGGAGTTCTCCGCTGTACACATCATGGACGGCTGGCGAACCTGGGCGATGCGGGATGTCTCCCCGTCCGTCTACCTTGCCACAAGGTCGCGCTTTGCTTCGGCGGATGAACAGCTCTCCAAACTATTGGAGCTGCTGGATGGCATGGAAATCACCTCGGCGGGACATCTCTCCGCGCGGAATTTTTCCTTCAGTGATGAGATCATGATGGATGAGGACGGTAAGCTCAACTTCTATGTGGACGCAGATTTTGATGTGGACGCTGCCTTCGGAACCTTCGTCCTCACGGACAAAAACGATGACTGGCTCAACATCTATGCCAACTACGACATCGCGGAGGATAGACCCTGCGACACGCTGGAGCTGACGCTCTGCAAGGGTGACGGCTCCGAGGAGAGCTGGAGCTATCCGCTCAACGCAGCCGAGCAGGAAGTGCTGATGCGAAAGATGGAGGAATTCTGTCAGCAGCAGACCGGCATGAGCCTGCGCGAGTATGCCCAACAGCTTCACGAGGAGCAGGCACAGACTGCGGAGCTGCAGCTGTGATCGTAAAGGAAAAGAAAGCGGAGTTTCTCTTGGCCGGTTATCCTAACATCGGAACAGGAGCAGCGCGATTCACCGGTGCTGGGAATGTGAAATCGAATACGCTGCCCGGAGAGCCGTGCCAACTGGCGTGGCTCTCCCTTTTGCACCCGCGGCTTATCTAAAAGATGCGGAACACCGCGCAGGAGCAAACCATGTAATAACTGCGGTTTCCATTGGCTTTTCACAAAACCAGCCATGGATTTTTTGTTGCTTTTCGTGGATAGCTTTTCTCCCTGCGCCGTGCCATTGTGTTTGCACGGGCATTGCCCGAATCAAAAATCAGGAGGAAACAAACATGACAATTGATACCGCAAAGGAACTGCAGATGAATATCGCAAAAGAGGGACTGGCATTGCTGGTGCTCCACCCCACCGCAGATGTGCAGCTCCACCGAGAGTGCATCTCCCACATTGGGACGGCATGGGACATCCCCGTTGGTGACACACAGGAGGTCATCTCACTCCTGGACCGCGAGCTGGATGCCATCCACGCCGCAGGAAAAAATGGCACGGTGACCCATGTGCTGCCGGAAGAAGAATTACCCATAAACGCCAGTGGGCTTGAAACGCTGGACAACATCTGGGATCTGTTTGAAACGTCACTTCGTGTAGACAGCCCCTACGCCAGAACGAAGCTCTTCGAGATGGCAAAGTGGCTTGAGGAATCACAAATCCTGCTGGACTGGATCGAAAAGACGCCAGCGGAAAAGCAGGCATGGATGGAACAAGTCAGCTGACCACACCACACAGGAGGAGCCGCCCCCCAGAGGGTGGCTCCTCCCGTTCCAGCGTTGTTGCCACCTGTGAGCCGCTGTGTGCGGCTTTGGGGGCGAGGGTGGCATCCCTGCACCCCGGACAAGGTATCGGCGCTGTTTGCCCCCGCTTTCAACCGCCTATGGGGAAATCCGCTGAGAACCTGCCTGTTCGATAAAAGTACAAGATAAAGACCCGCTGGCGTTTTCGCCGCGGGTCGCCCACAAAGCCCCGCAGTGCGGGGCTTTTCCGCTTTGCAGATTGTAGGCGTTTTCAGCGCATTTCAACATAGCTGTAGGCGCTTTTTCTGAAAAAGCACCGTGCCGCAGGGGTTTGCGCCCACAAGAACTGACATCAAGCGAAAGGATGACAACTATGCCGAAAGAACAGATGACCATCCGGCTCTATCCTGAAACGCGCAGGCGAATGGATAGCTGGCTGGAAGAAAGCAACAGCAAAAACCGAAATGAATTCGTAGAAAAGGCTCTGCGCTTCTACATGGGCTACCTCGGAGCAGGAGATATCACCGAGTATCTCTCGGATGCATTGGTGGCAGCGCTGCGCGGGATCATTGCGGATAATGCCAACCGCACCAACAGTCTCCTGTTCAAGTGTGCGGTGGAGCAAGGCATCATGGCTCATACCATTGCCGCCCACTTCCGTGACACGATGGAGGACCGCCGCGCCCTGCGCGGCTATGTGGTAGACGAGGTACTGCGCACTAACGGTCAAATCAAGTTCGAAGATGCCCAGGATGTCCAGCGGCAGTTGCCAGATGACACATGGCGAAACTGATTTTCATCTCGCCCTATATGAAAGGCGGAAGAGATGCCGCTCGGCTGGCCCATCGCACCCGCTACTTTGCCACCCGTGAGGGTGTACAGCTCCTCAAGGATGACAACGCCCATCTCCCAGCTACAAAGAAACAGCAGAAGTACATCCAGCGCCTGCTCCGCAGCTTCCCTGAAGCGAAGGAACTACCAGAGCATGAGGACTATGCAAACACACCCAATCGGCAGACTGCCTTTGACCTCATCGAACAGATACACGAAGATTTCGTCGTGCCGATGGACAGCCGAGAAAACTATCTGGACTATGTTGCAAACCGTCCCGGCGTAAAATCGTTGGGCGAACACGGTCTGTGGAATGTCGATGGAAAAGTTATCTCGCTGGAGAATGCCGTAGCAGAAGTGGCACAGCATCAGGGAAATGTGTGGACACCGATCATCTCCCTCTCTCGTGAAAATGCGGAGCGGCTGGGATATACAGACATTGAGAACTGGCAGGCACTCATCAACGCCTCCATCACGGACATCGCCAAGGGCTATAAGATCCATCCGGATCATCTGCGTTGGTATGCGGCACTCCACGAAAAAGAGAAGCACCTCCATGTCCACATGGTCATCTTCTCCACTGACCCCAAAGAAGGTTTCCTCACCAAGCAGGGTATCCGCAGTATCAAGTCTGCACTGGTCAGCACGATCTACCGAAACGAGCGTCTGCACATCTATGAGCAGAAAGATCATCAAAGAAGTATTCTACAACAGGAAGCAGAGGAACAGATGGCGTCCCTTATTGAGCAGATGTCGACGGGGACATTGCAGAACGACAAACTGGAGTTGCTGGTGGCAGACCTTGCCAAGCGGCTTCAAGAAGTCGATGGCAAGAAAGTCTACGGTTACCTGCCGCCCCGCATCAAGCGTATCGTGGACGAGATCGTGGATGAGTTGGCGAAGGACGAGCGTGTGTCTGCCGCCTATTCTTTGTGGCAGGATCTTCGAGAGCAGCTCTGTATCGACTATAACCAGACGCCGCCGCAACGCATCCCCTTGTCCCAACAAAAAGAGTTTAAGACGGTACGCAATATGGTCATTCGAGAGACGCTCCGGCTCTCGGAGACGAACTTCACCTTCGAAGATGATGCCATGACGGATGAGCCGGAGCCAGAATATCCACCTGCACCCCCGGCTCAAAGTCCAGCACAAACTATCTATCAACAGGCACATTTTTATCAAAGGGCAAAAACTGTATTGAACGATGCGGACGCAGATCCCGGCGAGAAAGCGATGGCGCTGGTCACGCTCCGCCGCTTGTGGGAAGATGGCTACTCCATCGCTGCCCATCAGCTTGGGAAAGCGTATCGGGATGGGGTGGGATCTCCAGTTGACCAGGAAGCGGCGGCCGAGTGGTTTCGCAAATCCGCAGAGGCTGGAAACGACTGCTCCGCCTATGCACTGGGAAAGCTGCTGTTGGAGCAGGGCAAGTTTTCGCAGGCACGAAGCTGGCTGCAAAAAGCGGCAATGCAGAAGAATCAATACGCACAATATCGTCTCGGTAAGCTGCTGCTCATCGGTGCAGATGATGTTCCCAAAGATATGGATGCCGCCATCCGGCATCTGAAAGATTCTGCTGCACATGGCAATCAATTTGCGCAATACACATTGGGGAAGCTCTATCTGCTGGGGCATGAAGTGAAAACGGATCGTGAGGAGGCTCTGCTCTATCTTTCTCAGGCGGCAGCACAGGGCAATACCTACGCGCAGTATTTCATTGACCATCAAAACGACTTCAATGGGGCGTCCGTAGGAACTGCTGTCCTTCGGATGCTTCATCAGATGAGCCGCATATTCCGCGAGAACGCCGCCCAGCCTGCCATCTATGCAGGAATGCAGATCGACAAGAAGCGTCGCCGCAGATTGCAGGAGAAGCGCATGGCAATGGGACACAAGGCGGATGACCATGAGGATCGTGGACTGACGCAACAGACACAATAAGGGAGGGACTATGTCAAAGTACATTCCGTTTACAACCGAGCAGAAAGAACGCGCCGCCTCGGTGGACTTGGAGGAGTTCCTCCGCCGCCGTGGGGAAAAGCTCATCACCTCCGGCAGGGACAAACGCCTTGCCAGCGACCACAGCATCACCATCCGCGGCTGCGAGTGGTTCGATCACGCCACCGAGCAGGGCGGCAGAGCCATCAGCTTCGTCAAGCAGTTCTATGGACTCAGCTACCCAGACGCCATGTCCCTGCTCCTCGGCGATGATCTCGGCGGAAGCTACCCTGCGGCAAAGGAGAAGGTGCCGGAGCCCGCAAAGCCCTTCGTGCTGCCGCCGCAGAGTGAGTCCATGCGCCGTGTGTATGCCTACCTGCTGCAAAAGCGGTGCATCGACCGCGAGATACTCAATGCCTTCGTGCGCAAGAAGCTCATCTATGAGAGCTGTGAAAAATCCAAGGACGGGACAAAGGAATACCACAACGCCGTGTTCGTCGGATTCGATGAACACGGCGTTCCCCGTCACGGGCATAAGCGCGGGCTGTACACCATGGGGCAAGGCTATCGCGGCAACATTGAGGGCAGCGACCCGAAGCACAGCTTTCACTATCTTGGCGGTGATGACACGCTCTATGTCTTCGAGGCCCCTATCGACCTGCTCTCCTACATCTCCCTTTTCCCGGATGGGTGGCAGGAGCATAACTATGTGGCCTGCTGCGGGACATCCTCCATCCCCATGCTGGAAATGCTGCGGCAGCTCCCGCAGCTCCAGCAGGTGTATCTCTGCATGGACAATGACGCTGCCGGTCATGCCGCCAGTGAGCGTATGGAGAAGCTGCTGGAGGAGCGTGGTATCTTCGCAGAGCGGCTCGTACCGCAGCAAAAGGACTGGAACGACGATCTCAAGGCAGAACAGGAAAACAACATGGAAAGGAGCGAGCTATGCCAAACCTTCTGCTGACAATGTGGGACACGATCAAAAACTCCAACATCGGGATATTGGTCGCGGCAGGGCTGGGGATGTTCGCTATCATCGGTGGACTCTCTATGCTGTCCTACCACTATACACTCAGCGGCATCAAGTCCCGCACCGTGGGTGACGGGCAGCACGGCACGGCGCGTTGGGCGACCGACAAGGAGATCCACCAGACCTATGCCCATGTACCGTTCAAGGTCAGAGACTGGCGCAAGGGAGTAAGCCTTCCCGCAGAACAGGGGCTGGTGCTGGGCTGCAAGGGCAAGAAAGGTGAACTGACTGCGCTGGTGGACGGCGACGACATCCATTGCTTGATGATCGGCGCCTCCGGCGTAGGAAAGACGGCGTACTTTTTGTACCCGAATCTGGAGTACACCTGCGCCAGCGGAATGAGCTTCCTCGCCCTCGACAGCAAGGGTGACCTCGCACGCAACTACGGCGCGGTCGCGTCCAAGTATTACGGCTATCAGGTGTCTGTCGTTGACCTGCGAAATCCCACATGCAGCGATGGCTACAATCTGCTCACACTCATCAACCGCTACATGGATCTTGCCGTTGCGAACCCGGATGACCTGAAATCCAGAGCGAAGTCCGAAAAGTATGCCAAGATACTTTCCAATACGATCATCAATCCATCAGGCGACGAAAGCATCTATGGGCAGAACTCGTACTTTTATCAGGCGGCCGAGGGTGTACTGACGGCGACGATCCTGCTCCTCGCCGAGCACCTTCCTCCAACAAAGGAGCAGCCGGAGGAGCGGAGGCATATCGTCTCCGTCTTCAAGCTGGTGCAGGAGCTCCTTGCTCCAATTGGCAGCGGGCCGAAGGCAAAGAACGGCTTCCAGTTCCTTATGGCGATGATGCCGGAGGATCACAAGGCGAGGTGGTTTTCCGGCTCGGCTCTGACCACGGCGGAGCAAAGCATGAACTCCGTCATGTCCACGGTGCTCGCACGGCTCAATGCCTTTCTCGATTCCGAGCTCGAGCAGGTGCTCTGCTTCGATAACGTTATTGACGCCGAGCGCATGGCGCGGGAAAAATGCGCCGTATTCCTAATTCTTCCGGAGGAGGATGTCACCAAGCACTTCATGGCATCCCTTATGGTGCAGGCGCTCAGTCAGGAGCTTTTCTATGTTGCCGATAAGAATGGAGGCAGACTCCCGCGGCGCGTTATCTTCTTCATGGATGAATTTGGAACGATGCCGCCGTTCAATGTTCTGCCTCTTTTCTCCGCGGGCCGCTCCCGTCGACTGACTCTGGTGCCGATCATCCAAAGTCTTGCCCAGCTCGAAAAGAACTACGGCAAGGAAGGCGCGGCGATCATACAGGACAATTGCCAAACGACCATCTTCGGCGGCTTCGCACCCAGCAGCCAGACTGCCGAGGTGCTCTCCAAAGCACTTGGAACGCGCACGGTCCTCTCCGGCTCGGTCAGTCAGGGTAAGGAGAGCAGCCAGTCCCTCCAGATGATGGAGCGCCCGCTGTTGAGCGCGGACGAGCTCAAGAGTCTGCCGAAAGGGGAGTTCATCGTGATGAAAACCGGCACGCATCCCATGCAGACGCACTTGCAGCTCTTCCTCGATTGGGGCATCGCCTTTGGAGAGGAGTATCGTGTTCCAGAGCACGGGGCGCGCAAGGTTGCATATGCCAACAAGGAGATGTTGATGAAGGTGATCCGTAGAAAATATCCACCGGCAGCGGGGAAGACCCCATCCTCGTCGGAAGCGGAAGCATCTGGTGGTAAAAGTGCGCCTGCGCGTGAGGAGGTACAGCAGGAGATGATTGCTGCCGCGGAGGGTGCGAAGCGCAGAGCCTACAACACGCCGAAAGCGGAGGATACCACATGAGCTACTATGGAAACCTCTATCAGAATGAGGAACTGTCCCATCGAGCAAAGACAGTCTATATGTACCTCCATGATCGCTCAGATGCAGCAGGGGCCTGCTGGCCGGGCGTCAAGCGAATCGCCTCAGACCTCAAGCTATCCCGGCGCACGGTGCAGCGGGCTTTGGGCGACTTGGAGCAGGCGGGACTGGTCTCGCGCCAGTCCCGTTATCGGCCAAACGGCAGCCTGACCAGCAATCTGTATCAGATCGCCGCCAGAAAAGGAAAAAACTCACAGTCCTCCGCCAAGGGGGGACTGTGAGCAAATGCTGTCACGAGGGTAGTGTCATCATGGCGCATCCAGAAGGACTCACTCTATCAGAGATTATACGACAGAGAAGAAACAACTATGTAGAGTTACACTATCAAATACTGTTTATTTCCGGAATCAGGTTTGCGCGTTCTTCGTCAGAGAAATAGTAGCGCGGTGAATTTGCAACACTCGTATCTCTGTTTTCAATGACTGCGAGCTTGCTGCCGGGCATCATAAAAAGCGTATGCCATGTGCCAGATTTGACATTGTATACTTTCCCTTCTTCGAGCCAGTGGCATACTGTATCGTGTGGCTTTTCATCATTGCCTGCAAGAAGCAACGCACAGCTTCCTGAAAGGAGAATGAAGACTTCGTCTGTTTCAAGATGGTTGTCAAAATAGGTGATGTTGTTCGGAAGATACATATCTGATGCATTGAGAAGCGCAACGCGCCATGTATTAAAATCGACCTGTGGTTTATAACCGGATACTTCGTGAGAAAAAATCTGTAAGCCTTCCAAATTCATTGTAATATCCTCCCTTTTTCGATATAGTTTGATTGTTTTTCTGATTGGGCGCTTTACAAGATATAGGATAATAAATTTGACGCTTTCAGTGTCAGCTCCTCGGCTTCTTCATAGTGCTTACTAATCAGGCAGAGGAAAATTAAGTCGCAAATAAACTGCTGAGAGTAGCGTGATGAAACAGCGCCTATACGGACTTTTCGCTCAATGGCAGGTGTACGCAAACAAAAATCCGCACACCGGCCAATGATGGAATCTGGATTTCCCGTAATTGCAATAACGGATGCCCCTTGTCGTTTTGCTGCTTTCACCGACGCGGCTACAACATCCGTTGTTCCGGAGAAAGAAAAAGCGACCACGACGTCGTCTTTCGTTATGGTTATTGTTGAAAGAAGGTTGATTTGACTGTCCTGTAAAAAGAAGGCCCTTTTGTTTATGCGCAAAAGCTTCTGCTGAAGATCTAACGCAACATTGGCAGAACTGCCAATGCCCAATAAGTACACACAGGACGCCTGATTGATTGCTGCGATTACCCGAGAAAGAACCCGATAGTCGATGTGGTCTGCAGTTGAGCTGCATACCTCAACAATTTGCGTAATGAGTTTATTGGCGCAGTTCTCATAAGAGTCATTGGCTTGAATGATCATGTCTTTTTCGAAGTGCTGCCGGTCACTGAAATATTTTGCCAGCCCAACTTTCATGTCAGAATAACCATCGTAGCCGATCTTTCGGGAAAAGCGGACGATAGCTGCGGATGATGTGTGTGATGCAGAAGCAAGCTCGCTGGCAGTCTTCGATAGTGCTTCTTCCGGATTGTTCAGGATATAGTCGGCAATCTGCTGTTCTCCTTTTGTAAAAGAGCTATACTTTTCAATGATTGGAACCAATATCATTAAGATATTCACCTCGCCTTGAAAATTTTTTTCAGAGCTACGCGCTGAAACTGTGAAATAATTTCAGCAAAAAGGAAATGGAAAAAGAATGCAAAGCCTTTTTTTGGCAATTCTGCACAGCACGTTCAATGCCGTTTTGCACCTTGCGTGGTATTTTATTTCATAGACTGAAATATATTGAAACAATATTGCAAAAGTGATAATATGTCAATATCCAAATTTGGAAAACCGAAAGGAGCTATATCTAATGAAAAAGTTTTTTGCACTTCTTCTGGCACTTGCGATGATCCTTGCGCTCTCCGCCTGCGGCGAAAAGCAGCAGGAACCCAGCAACGAAGGCGATGAGCAGGACAATACTCCTGCGCAGACCTTCAACTTTAAGGTTTCTATTACACAGGCATCCACCGACCCTCTTGCTACCTATACCCAGCAGTGGATGGATGAAGTGACTGAGAAGACCAATGGCGCCGTTACTTTTGAGTTCCATCCCAACGGCGAACTTGGCACGATTAACGATGTCTGCGAGCAGATCTCCCGCGGTGCGTCGATCATTGCCTATGCTGGCCCCGACGCTTTCATGGCGACGGCTCCGGACCTGGCTATTCTCAACAGTCAGTATTGCCTGACGGATGCTTCTCAGATCGACCTTATCAATGATTCTGATTGGTTCAAGGGCCAGGTGGATAATCTGGCTGCCAATGGCAATGCCCGTATTCTGTCCTGGAATTACTTCACCGGTTATCGTCACATTCTTTCTAAGACTCCCATCAACACGCCGGATGACATGAACGGCGTTCAGATCCGTGTTGCAGACTCCGCTGCGGCGATTGCTTTCGTTAAGGCTCTTGGCGCGTCTCCCGTTGTGACCAACTGGAATGAAGTTTACTCCTCTCTGTCCACGAACATTGTTTCTGCGGCTGAGGCTCCTCTCGCCACCCTGTACTCCTCCAGCCTGCAGGAAGTTGCTAAGTATTGCACGCTGACCCAGCACCTCGTTTCCACCGGTATGATGGTCATGCCCGAGGACATTTTCGAGTCCATGCCCGAAGAGTATCAGCAGATCCTTCTGGACGCTGTTTATCAGGCTGGTTCTGATTTTACCGCCTATAACCTTCAGAGCGAGCAGGACTATCAGGCCAAGATGGAAGAAGCCGGCGTGACCTTCATTACGCCTGACGTTTCCGCTTTCGCTGAAAAGGCCGCTTCCATGTATACCTCTGGTGACCTCTCCTTCCCCGATGGCCTCTATGAGCAGATTCAGGAGATCATCAAGCAGTAACAGGCTTGATTAGAACGTAATGGTTTAACGTGTGCAGCTCCGTAACTGCGAAGTTGCGGAGCTGCACGCATTTTGTGCTAAGGAGGCGAGATACATGAAAAAGCTTTTTAGTGGGATTAAATGGTTTGAAGATACCCTTACATCCGCATTTCTTTCTATTGTTGTTTTGATTACTCTTGCAAATGTCGTTGCACGTTATGTTATGAAATCCTCGATTCCCTGGGCACAGGAAATTTCGGGTTTTTTCTGGACTTGGACAGTCATGATCGGCATGAGTGTCGGCTATCGTCGCAACCTTCACTATGGTGTGGACTTCCTTGTGGCAAAGCTTCCCAAGAAATACGCCATTGTTCTTAAGCGTATTGTTTATTTCCTGATGCTTCTAACCTGCGTTTTTATGCTGTACCTCAGTATCAGCATTACAAGTCAAGGTTTTATAAAAGTCAGCGCCTATTTTGGCATCCCTTATTTTTATAAGTATATTTCGGCAGTAATTGGCTTTGCGCTCATGCTGATCCATACACTGCGTTATTTGGTCATTTCATTCCGAGATCCTGACAATTTCTTCCAGCGCATTGCGCAGGGCGGCCTTCCGGGACTGGACAATGAAGATGACGACATCGATGATTTAACTACAAAAGGAGGCGATGAAGCATGATGGCCACACTTCCTCTGATTATTTTGCTTGTGCTTTTTGTTATCGGCTTTCCTATCGGTTTTGCGCTGATGCTCTGCGTGGTTCCCTATTTTGCCTTAGCAGCAGGCATTCCGATGGATGTCATTATTCAGCGCTTTATCGCATCCACTGAGTCGACATCCCTTCTGGCAATTCCGTTTTTTATCACAGCCGGTTCTATCATGAACTGCTCTGGTATCACAGAGCGCCTGCTCGATGTATGCGATCTGCTGGTCGGGCATGTGCGCGGCGGACTTGGTCATGTTAATATTCTGCTTTCGACAATTATGGGCGGACTGTCTGGCTCCTGCGCGGCAGATGCAGCACAAGATTGTAAGATTCTTGTGCCGGAAATGATCCGGAGAGGCTATGATAAGCCGTTCTGCGCTGCTGTTACCGCATCTTCTTCGTTGATTACCTGCATTATTCCACCGAGCATCGGCCTGGTTGTGTATGCCTACTGTACGGATACATCTGTCGGCAAAATGCTGGCGGGCGGTTATGTGCCTGGCATCCTAATGATGATCGGACAAATGATACTCGTCGCTTACCTTGCAAAGAAACGCAACTATCCGCCTTCCAGAGAAAAGCATGCAAGCCTGAGAGAAATTGTGCGCGGAATGGGTGCGGCACTTTGGGCTCTTGGCCTGCCCGTCATTCTGATTGTCGGTCTGCGCTGCGGCATCTTTTCGGCCTCCGAAGGCGGCGCAGTCGTGGCTCTCTATGCGTTGATTGTCGGCATGGTGGTTTACCGTGAACTGCCCGTGAAAAAACTTCCCGAAATTATGCGTGATGCCGTTCGTTCTACATGCTCCGTTATGCTTGTTATGTGTGCGGCCAGCGTTTTCAGCTACTATCTCACATGGGAGAGCATTCCTCAAAAACTCAGCACCTGGCTCAGTGGATTCGCAACAAATCCCACCATATTCCTTCTGTTGGTAACTGCCATTTTCCTTGTTATCGGCATGTTTATGGATGGCACGACTGCCATGATTATTATGGCACCAATACTTGGGCCTGTTGCTCAAAAGCTCGGAATTGATATGGTCCATTTCGGCGTTGTGCTTGTTGTGAACTGCGCGATTGGCGCCATCACTCCCCCGTTCGGCGTAGTTATTTATCTGGTAGCACCCATGTTGAAAATGAGGGTGGATGACTTCATTAAAGAACTGATTCCGTTTATTGCGGTCCTGATTGGTATCCTACTGATCATGGTTTTCAATCCTGGACTGTGTACCTTTATCCCCAATCTCATTTACGGTTAAGAACCACAATAAAGGAGATACTTCACTATGAGTTTTATGTTTAATCCCCATCCCTATGACGATTATACTCCGGTAAACCGTCCGGCAATTTCTAATGAGATCAAAGGCAGAACGACCTTTGGCGCGGAAAAAGTCATGAAGGCTTTGTCCGGTGCAATCTCTAAGCAGAAGGCAGAAAAGGGAAGCTGCATTGTTGCGATTGAGGGCTATCCCTCCGCGGATTTTGAGCAGTTTGCCAATGGCGTTACATGCTTGCTGAAAGGCGAAAAGGTGACGCTTCTGCCCACGACCGATCTTTGTCTGCCGGCAGATGTGCTGGAGGAAAAGCTCTCCTACAATCTCCCAACTGATCGCGTAAAAGACCCTGTCCTTCTCTATGGGCGGCTTTTCCACGGTAAGTTTGCAGATTTGATGGATGCAGAGAAAGTTGCTGCCGCACTTGCACACTGTACAAAGGCAAAGCAGAACGGCGAAATCGTTATTTTCTATGGCATGGGCGCAGCCAGCGAGCAGCTTCTTCCAACCGTCGATCTTGTTATTTATCTGGATGTAACGCCGAAAGAAGTGATGCTTCGTGCGCATGCGGGCCGCTGGAAGAACTTCGGCGACACGGTTGCTCGTCCCGTCAAGGAAACCCAGCGCAGAGCGTACTATGTAGACTTTGAGCTTGCCGTGACGCTGCGTGGAAAGCTGCTTCAGGAACATCGCATCGATTACTATGTTGCCAGCGATAAGGATGCTACAATGAATGTAATCAGCGGTGCCGATCTGCAGGAAGTTACAGCAAGCTTGGCAAAGTACCCGTTCCGTTGCAAGCCGGTTTACCTTGAAGGTGTGTGGGGTGGCTATTATATTCAGCACGCCCGCAAGCTGCCGAATGAGTTCCGCAATATTGCGTGGATTTTTGACCTGATTCCGATGGAAGTGAGCATTCTGATTGACTTTGACGGCAAGCTGATGGAAATGCCGTTCTTCACCTTTGTGCAGAGTCAAGGTGACGCGATCCTCGGAAAAGAAATCAAAGAACGCTTTGGCGGGTACTTCCCCATTCGCTTTAATTACGATGATACCTTCCATTCAAACGGCAATATGTCCATTCAGGTCCATCCGCCGAGAGAATACTGCATGGAGAACTTCGATGAGCTCGGTACACAGGATGAAGGCTACTACATCGTAGCTACCGGACACGGGGCAAAGACCTATTGCGGATTGCGTGAAGGTGTTGATAAAGACAAATTCTTTGAAAAAATCAAGCAGTCGGAAAAGGAACATACAGAAATTGATTACAAGCAGTATGTGAACGGTGTTGACTCTGTTCCCGGACGGCAGTTCCTTATTCCCGGCGGAACGATCCATGCGTCTGGCCGCAACCAGTTGATTCTTGAAATCGGCAGCTTGACAATGGGCTCGTATACCTTTAAGCTCTATGACTACCTGAGAAAAGATCTCGACGGCAATCCGCGGCCGATCCATAGCTACTATGGAGAGCAGGTTCTCAAGGGCGAGAGAACTGAAAAATTTGTATATGAGCATCTCGTCAAAGAACCGATTCTGCTGCGCACGGGAGATGGCTTTGAGGAGTATATCGTCGGTGAAGATCCGCTCGTCTATTACAGCACACGTCAGCTCCGCTTTGAGAAGAAGGCCGAAGATGACACGACGGGGAAATTCCATGTGTTGGCGCTTGTTGATGGCGAGAAGGTGATCGTTCGTTCCAAGAAAGACCCGGATCTCTGCTATACTATGAACTTCCTTGATCTTGTGGTCGTTCCTGCCGACATGGGCGAATACGAAATCGTAAATCTGAGCAATCAGCCTGTCGTCGTTTACAAGGTGTTGGTCCGATAAGAAAGAGAGGCGCCTATGGGAAATAGGGCGATTCTGGCAGTTGATGCCGGTGGTACATCAATCAAATATTCCTTGGTTTCCAATGACACATTGGACCAACTTACGGAGGAGCACTTTTTTAATATGCCTTCCAGCGGTACAAAAGAGGAACTGATGGGAACCTTTGCCGCAGTTCTCGAGGGGGCCATGGAGCAGAGCAGGAAAATTGATTGTACTATCGCTTCTACGGCTTTCTCTGTACCCGGTCCATTTGACTGCAAAAATGGCATTAGCCTTATGCCTCACAAGTGGGCGGCAGTTAAAGGCGTATGCCTACCAGAAGAGTTTGAGAAAATGAACATCCTGCCTCCGCACATTCCGACCTATTTTTTACATGATGTTCATGCCTTCCTTGTCGGAGAGAAATTCTTTGGGGCAGCAGCAAATCACACCAATACACTCGGCATAATTATTGGAACTGGACTTGGTGTCGGGGTATGGGAAAATAACGATTTGGGACTCGACGAAAATGGAAATCCATTGTACAGTATATTCAAGCGTCCCTTCCGTGAAGGTATTTTGGAAGACTATGTCTCTGGCCGTGCGATAAGGGAAGCATACCGATGTGTGACAGGACTCTCTCATGATGCAAAGACCATTGAAATTGCGGCGCGCAATGGCGACGATGTCGCAAAAAAAGTCTACCGCGATATGGGTACTATTTTGGGAGAGAATATTCGGGATATTGTTGAGCGTCACCGTATCGAATGCATTGTTGTCGGTGGGAGAGTTTCCCTCGCATTTGACTTGTATCAGGATGCACTGTGCGAGGCAGTAGGACACGGTGTAACCGCATACGCTTCCAAACTGCTCGAGTCTGCCGCAATGCGCGGCGTTGCGGCATGGTCGGTACATTGTCAGAAAAATAAATAAAAGTCTAAGGAGAGAGCCGGTATGGATTGTAAGTATCAGATGGAGTTTAAGCACGATGCACAAACGATCCGCCGGCTCTCTCAGACGCAATATTTGTCCTTTGAGAAAAAGTACATCTTCCTGCAATTGATTATTGGGCTGGCTTTTCTTGCGTTTGCTGTTCTGCACCAAGATGATACCGCTTTATTTACGCTGTTCGCGCTGTTCGGATGCTGGCTGATGATCAGTTGGAAGCAGATCCCTCTTTTTCGAGCAAACAAGATAGTCAGACAATGCGGAGGCGCTTTTCCAACAACGGTGTATTCTTTTGGGACGAAGGGCATCAAGACCTCGAATGACGATTCCTCTGCGATGGTTCCATATACAGAAATCATCCGATTGGTAGAAGATGACGAGTATGTCTTTCTATTCATTAACAAAGAAGGCGCATATATGTTGAGAAAGCCAAATAATTCGTCGGCGTTTCAAAAATACCTGACCGAAAAAACCGGACTTGAGTGGATCAAACCAAGGAATGTGTTTTTCCTATCGCTTAAGCAGCTCAAAGCGGAGAGAAATAATACCAAGAAGTAACAGAGAAGAAATTATGATTAAATTAATAGCGAGCGATATTGATGGGACTCTGCTTCCAAAAGGGCAGAAGACAATCGATGAAGACACTTTGCGGGTCGTATCAGAAATACTTGATAATGGTATAGAGTTTTGCGCAATCAGTGGTCGGCCAAGAAACAGTGTGATGAATTTGTTTGCGCCTGTCGCCGATAGGATCTGGGTCATCAGCGACAACGGGACGATCCTGTGGGAAAAGGGAAGAACGAATAAAATCGCGCAGCTTTTTGAGATCCGCAGAGATTGTGCTGAATCTCTTGCGCGGGCACTCATTTCTTTTCCATACTGTGAGGTAACTATTTCGACTGCCGAAGGCCACTTCCTGTGGGCTAAAAACGCGGATTTGGGACAACAGTTAGGCAAGTTCTTCAGTGTTGCACCGAAGCCTGTTGCAGATTTCTCTGAGGTAACAGGAGCCATCACGAAAGTGTCGGCATATTGTTATGATTTGGCAAGCCCACATATTAAGGACTTTACCGAAACATGGGGGAAGACTTTTCATGTAGCCCAGGCTGATTTAGAGTGGATCGATTTTACGTTCGGCGATAAGGGAAGCGGATTGGCGGCACTTTGCAAGAAAATGAGTATCTCAAGCCATGATACTGCTGCATTCGGAGACAACTATAACGACCTCCCGATGCTGGAGCTGGTACAATATCCGTTTATACACACAAGTGCCAGTGCTCCGCTGCGTATGCACATTCCGGAGCATAGAAGCACACTGCATGAGGTATATGATTTTATTCAAGAGGTGAACCGTCGTGAAAATTATTCGGCTGACGCCAGCCTGTAAGGATTATCCGTGGGGAGGGGCGCTTCTCCGCGAAAAATACGGTGTGAACTCCGACTTGGAGCCACTGGCAGAGGCGTGGGTCTTGTCCTGCCATCCGGATGGTGAAAGTATCATCGCGGAAGGAGAGCATCAGGGACAGAGATTAAGCGGCTATGCTGCGCAGTATGGGGCGAATTTTTGGGGAACAAAATGCGAAGAGTTTGGTGGCCTGCCGCTTCTCATCAAGCTGATCGATGCAAAGACGAATCTTTCTATTCAGGTCCATCCTGATAATGCGTATGCATTAGAGCATGAGCATCAGTACGGCAAGACCGAAATGTGGTATGTCATGGAGGCAGCTCCGGATGCGTACTTGTATTATGGACTAAAGGAGAGCGTGACAAAAGGTGAACTCTCGAAATCCATTACAGATGGAACCATAATAGATTTGCTGCGCGCAGTCCCGGTGCATGCGGGCGACTTATTTTTTATTCCGGCGGGGACGATTCATGCGATCTGTAGAGGGACGGTCATTGCAGAGATCCAGCAGAACTCCAATGTTACATATCGCGTATTCGATTACAATCGTATTGGAAAGGATGGCAAAAAGAGACAGCTTCACGTTCAACAAGCGCTTGACGTCGTTAATCTAAATCCTACTCCGCTAAAATGGGACTTCGGTCCACATTTGGCAACGTGCCCCTATTTTACAGTAGATAAGGTCGTGGGGCCTGCAAGGGGAATTTGCTCAGAAGAGTCCTTTGTCAGTATCTTGATCGTCAAGGGGCAGGGAACGGTTTCGTGCGCAGGGGAATGCGCCCCCGCGAAGCAGGGAGACAGCTTCGTTTTACCTGCTGGAAGTGGTGGCTGGGCAATCGACGGAAACTGTGAGGCGTTGGTTACGCAGTTAGAATAAACATGTGAGGGAAAGGGCGGCCTCTTTCCCTCTTATAGTAAGGAGGCACAACATGGGCTATCAACATTGGAAATACGAAACGCTTCATGCGTTCTGCATGGAGGCGTTTGAAAAGTTCGGTTTCACCGAAGCAGAAGCCAACATTATTCAGGACGTCCTGCTTACGAGCGACCTTTATGGCATCGAGAGTCACGGAATGCAGCGTATGGTACGTTATCACAAGTGCATCGAAAAGGGTATGATCCATGTCGACGCCAAGCCAGAGGTGGTCTTTGAAACGCCTGTCTCCGCCGTGATCGACGGACATGACGGTATGGGCCAGCTTATCGGTCACAAGGCCATGACGCTCGCCATTGAAAAGGCAAAGCAGAGCGGCGTTGGCATCGTCTCCGTCCGCAATTCCAACCATTACGGCATCGCAGGCTATTACGCGAAGATGGCTTGCCGTGAAGGGCTTATCGGCTTCAGCTGCACGAACAGCGAGGCCATCATGGTGCCGACGAACGGCCGCCTTGCCATGCTCGGCTCCAACCCCATCGCCTGCGCGATGCCCGCTGAGCCGTATGACTTCTTCTTTGATGCGTCTACCACCGTTGTCACACGCGGCAAGCTGGAGATGTACAACAAGGCGGAAAAGCCGCTGCCGGAGGGCTGGGCCTTGCTGCTGCCGTCCCACTTGTCCGCCACGCCGCTGTCCACGGACACGGTGAAGTCCTGCAGCACGGCGGACAGCGCGGCCTGACTGCTGCGCAGGGTGGCGTCCAGCGCGACCGTGTTGGTGCAGGCCTCCAGCTTGGCCTTGCCGGCGTCCAGCGCGGCTTTCAGCGCAGCGGACTTCTCCGCCAGCTGCGTCAGGACCTCGCCGTTTATCCCGTGCCACACGGCGGCGGCCTCGCCCCGGAGGTCGTTCAGCTCTTTCAGCTCGTTGGTATAGGCGTCCTCCAGATCGCGTATCGCGTTTTCCTTTTCTTTGACAAACTGGGTCTCCTGTGCCTTGGTGGGCACTGCCTTCATCTCCGCCAGCGCCGTCTGGGCAATGGGCATCAGTTTGTCGATCTCCGCCTGAGCGTAGGCGGTGATCGCGTCGACAGACTTGTCCTCCAGCTCGCCATAAGGGGTAAGATCGGAAGAGC
>OGQB01001628.1_pt1 | contig 18584 bp, 7 predicted proteins | sample 1553071 | NCBI WGS metagenome assembly OGQB01 (sample SAMEA2580284, study PRJEB22360) | human gut metagenome | biome: human gut; feature: human-associated habitat; material: faeces | place: Denmark | collected 2008/2010
ACGGGCTGAGGTAAAGCGGGTCCTGCACTGCGATGCAACAACAAGGGCGGATATGGACGCTCTTCTGTCAAAAAGCCTTCCTGCCGCCGAATCATTTTCACTCTCAACAACTACAAATTTCTACTTTGTCGCTCTATAATAGTTAATCAGACATCCATCCAGTATGATCTGGCGTTCAGCATCTGTCAGATCTCCGAGCTTCAGGTCGATCTCTTTTAACTCATCCCCGACAACATATGCTTTCACAACCGCAGCCTTTTCTTCTACTGCTTTTCTCACATCCGGAACAAAGATATAATCTCCATTTTTAAATGGAAGTGATTCATGGTCTGTATCAGTCAGGAACGGGAGCATACCCCAGTTGATGAGGTTGGAACGATAACGCTTTGTTGCATATTCATTCGCGATATTTGCCCAGCCGCCGAGTACCTTCTGACAGGATGCTGCCTGCTCTCTTGCAGAACCATCTCCCGGCTTTACTGCATAAATTACAGAGCCAATCTCTGTCTCGCTTGCCTTTACATCTGGGAACAGCTTATGAATCTCATTAAATGCAGCTGCTACCTCATCATCTGCCTGACATGGACACTTTCCATCCTCACGTGCTTCTTCTGCTGCACGAACCTTCTTAGCACGTCCAACATACTCCGGATCCTTTCTGGAGAGCGTAAACTCAGCAAGACCAAGCGGATTAGAACGAAATGATGATGTTTCACCAGATGGAATCAGTTCATCAGTTGTCGTTACAGGATCGTGGATCTCAGATACAACCTTTACAAGCAGATTCTGCGGAAGTGCTGACATTGCCGGCCAGTCTTTGATATTCGGACCAAACTTGATCTCTACGGACGGATCAGCAACACCCTTGCTGTCGAAAACTCTGTTCGCATAAATATTTTTATCGAAATGATACTTCTGTCCCTTATATTCCACATCCAGTGCAGTTGCAGGTGTAAGGAATCCCTTATTTGCAGCAGTTGCAGCAATAGAACGTGCATCCATCAGTGCGACGGAAGAGATCTGTCCGCTCTGCAGCTTACTTCCCTCTCTGTTCGGGAAGTTTCTCGTTGTATGACGGATAGAAAATGCGTTGTTCGCCGGTGTATCTCCTGCTCCGAAACATGGACCACAGAATGCAGTTTTTACAACAGTTCCTGCTTCCATCAGATCAGCGATCGCACCATTTTTCACCAGTTCCATATAAATCGGAGTACTTGCCGGATAAACGCTGAATGTAAATTCATCTGCTCCGATATTCTTTCCTTTAATGATGTCTGCTGCCGCACAGATATTTTCAAATCCGCCACCGGCACAGCCTGCAATGATACTCTGTTCTACATAGAACTTGCCATTTTTAATCTTATCCTGCAGTGAATAATCTACTGCTCCGTCCAGACTTACAAGGGCTTTCTGCTCTACATCATGAAGAATGTCTGCAAGATTTGCATTCAGTTCATCAATCGTATATACATTGCTTGGATGGAACGGCATCGCAATCATCGGCTTGATCTCGCTTAAGTTCACATATACCAGTCCATCATAGTAAGCAACTGCTCCCGGATTCAGCTCTTTATAGTCTTCACTTCTTCCATGGATGTCATAGAACTCCCGGATCTTTTCATCTGTTCTCCAGATAGAAGACAGACAGGTTGTCTCTGTCGTCATTACATCAATACCGATACGGAAATCAGCACTTAAATTGCTGACACCAGGTCCTACAAATTCCATAACTTTATTATTTACATAACCATTCTTGAAGGTCGCCCCGATGATTGCCAGTGCAACGTCCTGCGGTCCGACACCCTTTGCCGGCTCACCGTCTAAATAGATCGCGATCACGCCCGGCATCTTGATATCATACGTCTTGTTCAGAAGCTGCTTTACAAGCTCCGGTCCGCCTTCGCCCATTGCCATCGTTCCAAGTGCACCATAACGGGTATGACTGTCAGAACCCAAAATCATCTTTCCTCCGCCTGCAAGCATCTCACGGGCAAACTGATGGATGACTGCCTGATGAGGCGGAACATAGACGCCGCCATACTTTTTCGCACATGTCAGTCCAAACATATGGTCATCTTCATTGATCGTACCACCTACAGCACAAAGACTATTATGACAGTTCGTTAATACATATGGCATCGGGAATTTTTCAAGTCCTGATGCACGGGCTGTCTGGATAATTCCTACAAACGTAATATCATGGGATGTCAGCTTATCAAATCTGATCTGAAGTCTCTCCATATCAGATGAAGTATTATGCTCTTTCAGGATTCCATACGCCATAGTATTTTTCGCGGCTTCCTCTTTTGTAAGAGGAGTCTGTACATTTCCTGCGTCTTCCACTATCTCGGTGCCATTCAACAGATACACACCGTTATCGTACAATTTTATCATGTAACGACCTCCTTTTAATTTTAAACTCATTCCATAGTATCATATTTTCCGGCTTTGGTAAATGAAGAATGTATTTTACAATTTACATGATGCCAGGGTCAAAAGGTCTAAGCCCACATGAGCTTGCTCATAGGTGGGTGAAAGACCTTAGGATCTACCCCGACATCTTTACATTTTCTCTTTACAGAGGAGGTATCCTTCCAAACGGCGTTGCATTCTTTTCATGTCGATAAGCCAACGGATATTTCTTTGCATACTGTATAAATCCTCTTCCATATTCATCATCTCTCAGCCTTGTAACAATTTCCTGACGCTTCGCATAAGAAATTTCATTCAGATACAACAGATATTGGATCTCTGCCCATTTTGCCATACCCTCATAGATCTCCAGCCTGTACTGCTTTCCATATTTACTGAGGATCATTTTTTCATCCCAGTTCTGGTATTGCCAGATATGCGTCAGTTCATGTGCGATCGTTGCCATTGCTGCAAGTTTCGGAGACCCATTTTCTATATACAGGCTATATCCTGATGAATCTTTCTGTGCGAATCCAAGTACACGTCCATCAAATCCCGGAGTTGCCACAAATTCATCCCCGAAATGTTTTGCGATCGTCTTGGCATCTGTCATTCTTACCTTAATTGCCACATTGAGCTTGATTCCAAAAAAGATCTCCATATTCCGGACAACCATTTTATAAACTTCTTTAAACTCTTCGCCAGTCCTAAGTGCAGTTGAAGAGCAATGATTGCAACGTTCTCTTCCGTCTTTCAGAAGTTCATATTCTCCTCCGGCAAGCTCTACACCACAGAAATCGCAAAAATGACTTCCCTCTTTATGTGGATCATATTTTGCGTTATCAGCTTCTGCTGCCTTCACGCCATCACGAACCTGCTGCAATGGATTTCGATCATAACCATATTTAGTAAGATACTTGATCGTTCCCCCAAAATCAAAGTATGGATCGATTTCTTCATAGCCATACTTCAGGAAACAACTTTTCTGATATTCCGTCTTTTTTGTCGTCTTTTGTTCCACAAGCTGCTCATCTTCACCTTCAATATCCATTTCTGCTTCTGCTGAATACATCACATTTTTCATGACATTTTCAGTTCCGGTTTCTGTGTTTCTTTCATCTGTGGAAGTGGTTTCCTCTGACGGAAGTTCTTCTCCTGTTGAAGGCTCCTCTTTTATTGAAGTTTTTTCTTCCCCTGAAGGCTTTTTTTCTGTTGAAGTGGTTTCCTCTGTTGGACTATCTTCTGAAATTCCTTCTTCTGGTGTTTCTTCTATTGGTGTTTCTTCTGTTGGTGTTTCTTCTGTTGGAGTTTCTTCCACCGGCTCATCTTTCGGCTTCTTTTTAAATCCCGCAGTGATCTTTTCCCAGAATTTCCTTAATTTTCTCTTTATTTTTCCGAGGAATCTCTTGTTCTCTTTCTCGGCTTTCTCCCTGGCTTTCTTCGCAGCTTCCTCTTCTTTTCCGGCTTCCGGCGTAAACGGAGTCTCATAGTCCTCCGGTTTGCTTTCTTTTTTCGGATTTTCAGCCATTTTCTGCTCATGCCACATCAGTACTTCTGTTATGATTTCAAAATACCGCTTTAAATTTCGTTCAACAGATGCGATCAGACCCAGATCGATCTCACTGTCTTCTACTATATAAATTGCACTTCCGTCTACTTTTCCTGACAGTGTATACATTGCACCTTTTAACTTTTCCGGTGCATGATTCGTATCAACCAAGGTTACCGCACAAATATATGGGTAAGCATCTGGATAAATCGTGCGGAAGATTTCATTCAGAAGAAGGCAAAGTGTATATCTCACCCGCTCCGAAACATCCGGCAAATTCAATTTCATAACCAGTTTATTCCTATAGGAACGAACCGGTATTCCGCTGACACGAACTTCTTTTGCCGCATTCAGATTCTCATAAGATGTCATTTCCAGGTATCCTGCTGTCTCAATATCTATCTCACAATAGCCTTTATAGATTGAGATTCCCTCAACGGATTTCTGTCCACCGATATTCTCATCATCTTTCCAGTCATTGATCCTGATATGACGCAACTGCCTGTAGTAGACACGATCCGTGATATGATCTGCTGCTCTTCGTACCACGACCCCATTTTGTGGTGTGATCGCCTGTACTTCATAATATTTTCCATCATAAGTCAGGAACTGGCCCGGAATCAGTGCCTGGAATACATGTCCATATAATTTTGCACCGATATAATATTTATCGCCCTGCTCATCTTCTGCGATATAATATGCATTCTGAAGTTTCTTTGCGTACTCTGCAATTTCTGTTTCTTCCTCGATCGCATAATATTTTTTCACTTCTGTATGAAGTGCATCTTCCATCAACTGTTCTCTGAAATAGATCCGAATGTTGATTTCCTTTATGAAACAATGCTTGTAGATCAGGTTCTTTAATGCTGCCAGTGGATCTTCAAACTTGATTCCACTCACCATCAGTGCATCCACGATTTCATCTTCGGAAACCTGCTCCTCTGCCATCAGCATGATCAGTTTCAAAATTGTATTCCGCTCTGTTCGTGCATAGTCTGCCACAATCGTCGGGATTGCTTTCGGGTCAGAAATAAAGGTCTGTGCATTTCCCAACATATAATCCCTTAAGAGATAATTTTCACTGATCACGTTAATAAATCCCTGCTGCGTTCCTCTCGTTGCGAACAGTCTCGTCAGCTCGAACAAGTTCTGAAATTCATCTTCCACCACAAGGAATGAATTTTCTTCTCTCTGTGTATTCCACAAATTGGATTCCACATGAAACGCTCTGTTGAAAGACTCCTGACTCACTGGCAGGTCTGTATAATTACAGATCTTTTTGTAGTACTGTCCCGCGATCCATTTCATATCCATAACCGGGAATTTCTCACTGCTGATCCATTTTGTATTGGCAATCTGATACTTCAATGCCACTGCATTGATCTCTGTACCCATACCAAGATAACGGGATACATTGGAGAAAATCCGGTGATGCATATAATCCCCTTCTGCATTCCAGCACATAATAGAAGTCGTTGCCGCACTTTTCAGTGTGGCTGTTACTTCTGTAATCGTAGTCTTCAGTACATGAGACAGTGCATCAACCAGCCCGTCACAGTTTCTGTCGCATGCAGCATACACAACCGGCTCTTTACTTTCATCAAAACGATGAACCAAAAGGCTGACTCCAGCCTGTCCGGATGCCAGCAAGCGGGATGGTTCTACAATAAATACAAATCCGACACGGCTTAAAAAATCACTGTGGTTTCTCTGCAGACGAAGGTTATACAGATCACTGAATTTAAGGATTCCGATATCCGGCTCGTCAATTTCCGGATTTTCATTCTCCAGCACCCCGACTTTCCACAGACTGCCTGTATTTACATTTTCAAAGATTCCCTGCTCCAGCCATTCTTTTACATCTTCCGTTGCTGAATCTCTTCCCATGATCACCAGACATTTTTTATATCTCATCAGTTGCCCCATAATCGGAAACATCAGATAATGAGTCAGGTCTCTGTAAAACGGATTACAGAACAAAGTACTCTGTCCACAGATCAGATTAACACAACTTTTTACATAGTTTGGTTCTACATCCTGACCGCTTTCCTTTAGCTTTGTGAAATATCCTGCCAGATTGCGGATGGCCTGATTTTCTGATTTCTTCATCTCCTCCAGTGTCTCAAAACTGGAAGATACATCAAGCCCACTGTCCACAGTTGCATCATATAAGACACGCTCTCCAAATAAATCTTTTAAAATATCTTTCAGCAAGCCATAATTTGCAACTTTAAAAGACTCCTCATCTTCTCCAAGGACATCTTCAATAAATTCTGTTCTGCTAATTCCGGAAAGATAATTGATCACTTCCCCCAATACCAGCACTCCAAAAACCGGATAACATGGTGTCTGTGCAAATGCCATCTTCGGGTACATCTGTCCCAATACAAAAATCAGAACAGATGCTCCAAGTGCTGCATAATAAATTCCATTGCAATAAGTCTTTACCTGCTCATATTCTTTCTTCAACAGCCATTTATCCAGGTCTTCTTCATATTCATAGAAATTCCCGGAGGTTAGCTGCATCAGGTTTTTAGACTTCCATGTCTTGTTCAAAATAGGAAGGAAAATCCCTTTCAGCACAAGAAATATAACTACAATCAATAGATTGAACAGATTCATATAATGACTTATCCCTGCATTTGATAAAAATGGAAGGAATCCTGATATCCACCCCATAATTTTGATCAGCAGGGAATGGAACTGCGTTAAGATTACTGCTACGATCGTACAGTAAAGCAATGCAATAAACGGCATCAAGACCTGTCTTCCTCTGTCAATTTTATTCAGATTTGCTTTTCTCGCTGCCAGACACAATAAAATAAAAGGAATCGCCTGTGCTAAAAACTGCAGCATTCGTATAAACATCATACTTCTCCTTTCACTTCATCGTACAGATCTTCTCGTTCCAGTTTTAGTTTGGCAACAAACTTATACGGTGCTCTCACCAGGTCTCCCGCCTCATTCAGCGGAATACCTACATCGGATTTATCTGTCTCATAGTAATACAGTGCATTATCCTTTGGAAGTTTTTCTTCATGGAAGAAAGAAGTAATATTTTTCTCAACTTCTGCCACCCGCCTGATCCCATAGGATGCAGCCACTTCCTCATCTCTTTCTATAGAACTTTTCAACGCCTGCTTATGTGCCCTGAGTATGAACTGTGCGGAAGAGATCGATTCACTTTTCAGCTTGATCCCTGCCCGGATCGATTGTGCTTTCATATAAGTACATACCGCTGTAAAATATTTGCCAAATTCATCTGCTGATGCATTGACATTATTTACCATCGTGTGGATCACATGATTATATTCTTCCATACTCATCCGGACTCTGTACCGTAGAATGAAGAGTGCTGCAATTCCGCCTGCTGCCGCCACTGCAAGTGCAGCCAACGCTACCACAACCGCTGAACCGAACTGACTTCCTCCCAGTTTGGCTGCAGAGATCCAATATGGCACAAATCCCAACAGGTACACTAACAGAAGACAGCATCCAACCTGAACTGCCGTACTTCTTCTGATATGAGATACAATATCCTTCTTCACTTTTTTGTCTACTGTTTCAATCTGCTCTTTAAATTTTGCTTCATCTACCAGTCCACTGGTGCTATTTTCCAGGACGTTTGTCTCCAGTCTTTCAATTTCTGCTTCAAGATCCTCCACCTGAAACTGATCCATCTTATACTCATCACCAAAGAAACTTTCTGCTCTGCCTTTCAAATGCTGAGATGCTTTGTCGATCGCACGTCTTGGTGCTTTCAGGAATTGATTGATCTGACGCTTTTTCTCTGTGATCTCCATGATCCAGGTAAATAATTCATCTTTTGGGCAATCTCTGCTCAATCCAACCTTTGAAGTATTGATATACAACTCTTTCCCTGATGAACCATCAAAATGAACCGGTATCTTCTGTTCCGGCACAAGAATATCATCTTCCTCAAAGGAAAGTTCTGCTTTCATTTTCATTCTTTCCTGAACAAAATCATAGACCGACTCCATTCGGTTCAATCGCTTATTCAGCAGCCGTTCCAGTTCCTCTTCTGAAGCTTCCATTCCCAGTTTGTACAGACGATATGCCTGCAGCGAACTTGCCGGGATCCGGTTGATTGCCAGTGTAAGAACAGAAACCCAGAACTCTGTCAGCTCCTTCATATACAGACTATTTTCTGTATTGGTAATACTGCTGCATATGAATCTACAGTTATTCGGATATTTATTTCGGCTGCTGAAGTTGGAACTTTCCATTTCAAACTGCGTCTTCCAGGACTCATAAATATGTTCTTCATCCTTTTTATGCTTCCTGGTCGCAATAAAGATCAATTCCTGCGGACGATTATCACTGAACCCATATTTTTCATTTAATTCATCCTGTGCTTTTTTTACTTCTTCAGAGACCGGAACATCCAGATAGATTGGTTTCAGCCTGTCACGATACCGCCGAGACAACTGGTAAACCTCATCCTCCGTCAACTCTGACTCTCTCACCCGGACTCGCTTCAGGGTCTTCTCATCATAATACTCGAACCCTTTTTCAAAATTTTTCACTGTTGCAGCAGGATATCCGCACAACATATGTGACAAACGGATCATTGGTACATTACTTTCTCTTGGGATTTCCGTATCATTTACCGTCTCACCCGGAAAATCAAATGGATTTTTTTCATCTGCAACCGGTCCTGACGTATGTACTGCCATAGAATCCGTATTCAGCACGATTGCACGCCAGTCCGGTTTTCCCTTGATACATTTGTATATATCAGGGACAGCCGATTTCAGGTCCGTCCCCGCCTCATTCCAGTCACAGAAACTAATCGTTCCTTCATCCACAAATGGTTTATACAGAAAGCGAAAGTCTTTCAGCAGATCCGATGATTGCTTGTTCAGTATGATCACTGTATGCATTTCATTCACCGCCTTCTCCTATGCTTTTCAAGACCCTAGCCTCTCTTTTTGCTTGATTCTTTCATGATTTTTCTCATTTCTTCATAAATATCTGTCAGTTTCTTTCTTTCAATATCGCTTACAGCTATTCTCATCAAATCATTAATATAGTCACTGAAATTATCTTTCCAGTTATCCATATACCAATCTATATTTTTATCAAACATTTCAAATTGTTCTAAGACAAACTTTCCATAAATTCTGTCTAAATCTGCCTCAAGTACCATTGTCTGTGCATACTCATAAATCAGGGTAAGAATTTCTCTCATAATTCCCTTACCTACAGTTTTATCAAACTCGGCTGAAGGCGTTGAAACCTTTAACAATAACGCAACATCAAAAATAGATAAACCATCTTTACCATATTCTATACTTGCAAGCTCATTAATCTGTCTTCTTAAATAGCTATGTTCAAAATCAAGTTTTCCTGAACTATTACGTTCATCTGCAAATTTCTCTTTCATATAAGAAAGAATCGTCTGCACAGCAACCGGATTGATTGTCAATGCATCCAGTACTTCATAATAATGATCACAAGGTGTTCCATTAGAAACCACAAATTCTTCCGGTTCAAGATCATTAAGCTCTAATCTATATAAATATTTTCCTTCTGAAATCTTACTATAGCAAACCAGATCACAGATAATTCCAAGTGCAAATGCCCGGTAAATTTCTCTTTCCTGACGTCTCTGATTCTCCTCGTCCAGATCCGGCAATGCAGATACAATATGCCAGTTTCTGTCGATATGCGGTGTGATAACCGGTGTCTTATCTGACTTTGGTTTAATCTGGCTTACTACCTCATAATATGCCTTATAATACTCACCATCTGAACGACCCTCTGCTGCACATCCAGGTGAGAATTTTGACAGCTTATTTGCTCTCAATCCATAAATAGACTGGTAGAACATGATCATATTCAACGGAATATCCTCATCCGGTGTTCCGCCATAATTTCCAAGCTCTTTTGCAATCAACATAGATCTCGGTGAATCATCCTTCGGATCCAGCTCTTTACTGTATGTACATGCAGCAATCGGTGCTTTCTGCTCACCAAGCGGACGCTCGATAAATGGATTCGACAGGTTTCTCGTCTCTGCGATCACCTTCTTTACATACTGCTCGATCCTGGTTGCATCATATTCATTCTTCTCGTATTTTGCTTCTTTTTCAAGTGCAGTCAGCACATCCATGTTGACAGTGCTTCCATAGATCTCCATCAGAGATTTCTTGAAATAGCCGATAATTCCATTATCAAAGATCTGTTCAAAGTAACCACCATTCTCCGGTTTATCCTTGAGCATGGAATAGTTACGTACTTTATTGTAGATTTCCTCTGCAAGCTCTTTATCGATCGTGATGCTGCTTCCTGTATAAGGCATCTCTTTTAACAGTCTCTGGAAGCAGTTCGGTGTCGCACATACATATCTGGAAGTTCTTCCTGCTGTATTGCCATATTTCTTGGACAGGGCTGCAATTCTGCGATCCAGTGCTTCGATACGATTCTCGAAAGATGTATAGAAATTCTGGAACGCCTCACACAAACTGGAAATATAATCGATTCCTTCTGCCAGAACTTCTGCCAGAACACTGCTTGTTCTGTATTTATCTGTCTCTCCGATATAAAAACGTAACTTGTCTTTAAACTCCTGCTGCGTCTTTTTATCAATCTTTCTCTCTGTGAGCTGATCTACAGTTTCAATTTCATCATCCGTCTTCGTATTGTCAAAAATTGCATACATTCCATCAAAAGATTTTTCTTTTTTATCATTTTCTTTCTCTACCAGAACCTTCTCTGCTTTCATCAGTTCCAGTGCCTGATACAGGAAATAACGGACTGCATTCGGATGGATAAAGTTTCCTTCTTCATCTCTTAAATATGTCTCCATCTGATGCGGCAGTTTTTCCTTCGTGATAGAGTCGTTCTTTGCCTTAAAGATCGAATACGCAATGGTTCTTGCAGTATCTTCACTTCGTTTTACAACCATATCTTTATACTTTTCCATCTCTCTGTACGCATCCTGAAGCTCTTCTGCTGCCTGCTTCGATCCAATCTCAACCTCGTTGATCATTCCCATTGCCAGATTCTTCTGTGCATCCAGATCCATCTGACCATTCATGGTACTGTCCTTCACAAACTTCTTGAGCTGCCCGACATACTCTGTCCACTTATCGTTGACTTTCTTATAACCACCCTCGTCGTAGATCGTGCAGGCTTTTTCAATCGATAATGCAAATGGATCTTTCTGCTTTGCCATCTGGTTGATCGATTCAATATAATCTACCGACGCATTGATATCTCTCCGGTTCAGTCCCTGTGCACGCATCTCCGCATTAGCCAGACATTTTTCCTTATACATACGGTCAAATACAAGCCACTGACTGGATACACACTCTTTTGTCCAGTTCAGTGCGATATACTCTCTTACATCTTCATATGGATAGATCAGCATTGCAGAACCTGCACCGGCATAACGGTTACGTCCACGTTCCGCACAAAGTTCACGGATCGTATTATCCTCTGAAGAGTTACTTCTCTTATTCATTGGTCCGATGGACTGAGAATAAATACAGTTGGCGGCATGATCCAGATACTGGTTAAAACTGTTCAGCTTCTTTCCTTCCGTATTCTGTGCATCAAACAGGAAACAGAAATCATACGGTCTTACATTATACTCTTCCACATCATTGGATCCGACTCTCGGGAACTCCAGCTTGACCGTCTTTTCATACTTCTCCGGCAGAGTCTCGTCCCCTTTCATAAGAAAGGCATCCAACTCTCTTAACGTTGCATAAGCATTACATTTCAGATTATTTCTCTCTGACTGTCCACGGATTACCTCATAGAACACTTCCGGAAGAATGAAGAATCCTCTTGTAATATTGGCACTTGCCTGAAATTTGGTTGCAAGATAATTTTTCAAGTACAGTGCAACCGGGAGAATCAGTCCTGATCCGGTTCCTCCTGCCAGGGAACTTACAATGACCACTCTTAATGCCTGTTCTGAGGAATCGCCCTCCAGCTTGTAAAGTTCCTCGATTGCATTATGCAGAGGCTCCATATTTCCCGCACGGATCGCTGTGTCCAGTGCCAGTCTGGAAATCGCACGTACCTGACCGGCTCCCTCTGTCAGGGATTTGCTGTTCAGGATTCCGTTCACCGGGAACCACTCATCTCTTGCATGCGTATCAATATTCAGATACTCTCCGACCGTCAGCTTTGTTGAGGTCTGGATCGTCTTGATAAACGGATTCGCCTCACGGATTTCTCTTAATTCATTGATATCCGTATCAAAAACTGCAAATCCGATCCTTTTCCGCTGCTCTTCCGTAACCATCTGAGATACACGGCATACGATCTTTGATCCGGTTCCTCCAAGTCCTACTAATAATGTTGGTGCAATCATACTCTCTTCCTCCTATAGCCTTTTATTTTCTTTTTCCTCTTTTTATCTCGCCATTTGCAGTTCTCTGCACATTCGGGATACAGGTATATGTAAACTCTGGCGTACTTACTACAATAATGGTACTTGCGGAAATACGGTGATGTCCCTTTTCATTCTCCTGAATGGACATTCCGTTAAATGTGATCTCCTCTTTCCCTGCAAAAGCGGATGTATTCAGAATCAGCATACTTCCGCCTCCTGATGCCCGGACTTTTGCTGTTTTTTTCACCGGAGTCGGTGAGAACGTCAGCCTTCCGGTCTCCGGTACATATGGGAGCAGTCTGGATGCAAGATCCTTCTCAAAATTTCCCTTCATGACATTATCACGAAGTCCGATCTTCTCCGCACTGCATTCGATACTCGGACGCTTCTTGATACTTCTTGCAAACCGCTTTTTAAACGGTGGCACATATCCTAAAATAAGGATCAGAAGCAGAAGTGATATTACAATATGCTTCCAGTAGCGCTTCAGATAATCTACGATATTCTTATCATCCTTGATGTTTACACTGACCGTTTCTGCCTTACCGTAACCATCCCCGTCGATTTCTGCCGATACATTGATCGTTACATCTGCCTGACCGGTCTCTGTTGCGAACATACCGCCTTTCTTATATTTCGGAGTCACGATCCAGGTTGAGACTTCACTGCCCTTCTGCACATCCCACTGGATACCAAATTCTTCTCCGTCTTTATTTACACTTACCACGTCCAGCGTTGCGGCATCCCACTGCTCTTTTGTCAATGGCTGATCATTTCTCGTTGCCTCTACAGTAATCTGATTTGCTCCGTCTTCCAGCGTCTTCAGATTTGCACTCTTGAATGCGTCCACATTTATATCCAGCGTGCAGACCTTAAACGTATAGGATGCACTGTCTGTATAATCTTTCAGGTAATTGACATCTGCCGTCAATTCCAGTGACTCCCCGTCTACTTCCACATCAATGGACTGAGATGCCCCGTCTTTTCCGGTCAGTTCCTGCGTCTCTCCATTGATGCTGACTGTATACTTCGGTTCTCCAAGAAGCTTGGAGCTTTTAATATATTTTCCTGAAAGCTGATCTACGAATCCAACTTTTACTGTATAAGCTCCACCTTCGATGGTTCCCTCTTCCATCTTTGTATCGCCTTTGTAAAGTCCTGCCTCAAACTTCACATCCGGCTCATAATAAATCTGAATACTGTCTGCTCCGCTGACATCCAGCGTATAGTTTCCAGCTACGATCGGTGACTCATCTGCAAAGACCGCAACCTGTCCTTTCAGAGATGTATCTTTGACCGGTGTTGACTTTACAAAGGTAGTCAGTCCCGCTCCGTCCGTACTGCTATATGAAACCGCTGTATCACTCTGGAGCTTCACTTCTCCGCCCTCTTCATTTTTCAGGCTGCCGATCTTCACATCTTTCCCCTGTGCAAAGACAATCAGCTTTCTAAGCGGAATATCAAATTCCAGACCGGAATCTTCACTGCTATAACCTGCATATTCATTTCTCTTGAAAATGCGGTTGCTGATCTCAGCAAGCTCATTCACAACTTCTGAAGTATTACCCGCCTTCTGTGCATACAGACCTTTATCCGCATTTCCCTCCGGGATATTCTTTACATCCGTTCCGATAGCCAGATACTGCACATACAGATTTTCGTTGGCCGCAGCCTTCCCCTCCAGATCTGCTTTCAATCCGCTGGCCGGAATATCATTGTCAAAGTCACCGTCTGTCAGCACAACCAGCCATCCTTCATCCACACTTCCGGCATTCAGAAGCTTCGTCAACTCTCCTGCCGCATTATTCACCTGCGTATACGGAGTTCCGCCTGGCTTTGGTGTATACATATTATGGATCTGTGCAATATCATCTTTTCCACGAATCTCCATGGATGACTTTGTTGCAGACCCCGTATTCCCATCTGTTGTGATATCATGCATCGGGAATACTTTCATCACGTCTCCGCTCTCATAATTCATCATCGCGGCAAAAACTTCCATCGCATAAGTCGCCTGAGACCATGCTTTGTTGCCGTCCCCATACATACTTCCCGAATTGTCAAATACAACATAGATTGCACGCTTCGTTGTCCCCTGCTGCTTCTCTGCGTGTACCTTACCGACTTCGGAAAAACCTCCGCTAAGTATCATGGCAAATAAAATCACTGCCGCTAATACTCTTTGAATCGTCTTTTTCATTCCTTCCTCCTCATCCGTAACTATTTTGACCTTCCGTACAGTTTTTTCAACACATACAGTAGAATGCCAATCATTGTGATTGGGAAAACTCCCTTTAAAATAATATCAAGTACTCCCGCCGGTATCAGCCAGTCCAAAGTACTCAGATAATCATTACCGTCGATCATGGCACTGAAGAAGCACAGAACGGATAAGATCGTCAAGGCTGTATTGGACTGATCATCTCTCTCTTTTTCTTCCTTTGCCTCCTGTCGGTCAACGATTTCCCTGTTGATATCAAAAATGTTCCCAACTTGTTTTTGATTATACTCCATTTTCTCTTTCAAATCATCTATAAGAAACGATTTTCTGATCATTTGCAATGATTTTTGTGACGACGGGTAGTTTACACTAACATTCCAGAAATCCACCGTATTTAAATACCGGTTTGTAATCGTTCTTGCACGGGTCAGGAACTCCGTAGGTTCGATCCGCATGACCTCTGCCATCAGATCGATCAGTTCCTTATTGAAACAAGTCAGTGCCGCCTCTTCAAACATCAGCAATTCCACATAAAAGCAGGTAAATGCTGCATTATACATCCTTGCCTGTATCGTTCCCCGCAGGTCTTTTTCAAAGTCCAGAAGCACATTTGTATGTGCCACAACAAAAGCACGGCTGTACTGTCCCATACCGGTCTCTGAATTTGTCAGCTTCAAAATTTCTGCATCTGTAAATTCCCCGAAATCTTCTCCCTCTTCGTAGATCGTTTCTGACAGGAGAACTGCTCCTAACTGCTTTTTGTTTAGGCAGTTTTTCTCTTTCGGTATCATTTCATAACTTTTTGGAGTCCCGGAAGCGTTCAGTCCCCATTTTTCCTGCATATACGCATACAGATTCACTGCTTCTCCATTTTCTTCTATTACCATCAACTGGTTTCTTACAATGTTATCCAGAAAATGACTCAGCAGAAAAGGAGTGGACAAAGAAACCAATGTCAATACTCCGATATGGCTCAACCGGTCAATCGAAAGGACCGCTTCTGCCTCCGCATCACATCCCACCGGCTGATCCTCATGATCCAGGATATCCAGGATCATTTCCAATGTGATCCTGACTCTCAGCCTTCCAAGTGGAATACGTTCCAGACGGTTCTTATAACGTTCCATCAGATCAATTCCATCTTTTCCAAAAGGAACTCCTGTTTCACATTGCAGACGGATATCCATATAATGCATATAATTGCCGATCTCCTGATTATCATAACAGGCACATTCTAAAAGCCGGTCCTGCTCTTTATACGTCACCGGATACATAATGTAACTGTCAGGAACAATGCTCCATTCCGCTTTTCTTGTCTTTACCATTTCACGGAGCAGATCATTCCACAGAAGAGAGCTGTCACTTTGATATTTTTCTGAATAGATCAGTGCTTTTCCCCTGTCTGTCTGCTCAAAATGTTCTTCATAATTAGTAAGGTTGATAAACCGCTGATATCGAAGAAGCTGTTCATAATCACACTGCAGCAGAACCCCCTCACAGGCCGCTCCTGGTTTTCTGAAAAAAGCACTGCCTTTTTCAGATCGGACGATCTCATAACCGGTCAGTTTCACCATCGTCACTTCTGCCTCTTCTATTCCCATTTCCAGAAGCACTTCCTGCCCCGGCAATATTAACAATATCTCTTCTTCAAAATAAGTATCTTCCATTCGGATCTGCGGTGCAAAATGAAAAAGCCACACGTTTTCACCTGCCGCATCGTATCTATGGCTTTTCAGATTCTTCTCTGATACCACTGCCAGGTCTTCCTGAAATTTTTCACTTTGCTCTCCGCTAATTCTGAACAAAAGATGACTGTCCCGGTATTGTTCCCGAAGCAGTTCGATCAACCGGCCCACCTTCTCTTTTCCAACAAGCAGAGGTATCACAACAACATTCGTTCCCAATGTCTCGATCTGCCGCCATTCTTTATCACCTGGATTCAGCCATTTCCTTCCATTTCTTTTCAATCCTGTATACTCAAAAGCACAGGCAAATGCGGTCAGCTCCCCACCGGTAAAAATTCCGGTTATCTGGCAGTCTGCCCCCAATTCCTGTGCTTTTTTTCTGTCACAGAGTATCTCTGTAACACCCATTTTTCCCAGACATCCGTAAAATGCAGATGCCTGTTCCATACATTCTCTGATCAACTTATCATCTTCCGACAATGACAAAAGCTTTAACTCCATCTTTCTGTCGGATTTATCCTCATAATATTTCATCTCTGTCCCCGACTATACCAGGCCATACACGCGGACTGCATTCTCATAAAATACTTTTTCATGATATTGCTCCGGCACCAGCCTTTTTATAAACTCTCTATATTCAAAACAGTTGACCGCAGGCCAGTCTGTCCCATATATAAATTTACCATAATCGCTGACATAATGCATCCATGATTTCAAAATTTCCAGGTAACCTGACTGATCTTTTATAAACGTTTCCGTTTCAAAAGCACCTTCTATCAATCCTGAAAGATCTGCATACATATTTGGATTTTTCTCTAATACGGCCGCTGCCTCCTGTAAAAACGGATTTCCAAAATGGCACATCACAATCTTCAAACCTGGAAAATCTGTCGCTATATCGTCCAGATGGATCGGTCTGCAATACTTCAGATGCCCGCCATTTCCGGCAACCATCCCCGTATGAACTGATAGAACTTTCCCATATTCTTCCGTCATTTTATAAATGGGATACAGACTTTTATCATTGGGATAAAGTTCATAATATCCCGGATACAGTTTCACACCTACACAGCGTTTTCTCTGAAGATGTGACTCGATCTCCTCCAGCTTCAGCCAGGAATCCTTCTCATCCAGTCCGGCACTATAGTAAAAGTACTCCCCCAGATTCTTTCCCTGCTCTTCCAACGGGCCATTCCCCATCACAATCCCTTTTTCAATTCCCAATCTGCCATAATATTTTTCAGTCAGGTATTCCTGCGTAGGTTCATCTCCGATCCCATGTGCCAGACGGTCTCCAAATTCACAATGACCGAAAATATGAAGATGTGCATCAATTACTTTTCTTTCTTTTTTCATTCAACCTGACCCCTTATCTCAAATTAGTCTAATATCTTAACCTGGTTCTTCTCGATATAACCGATCGGTTTATAACCTCTCTTTGAGCGTCTCAGCCCCGGCTCATTCAGATCTTCCTCCCGGTTCATATATTTTACTTTCTCCTGCAGATCCTGTGATACGAGCTGAACCAGCTTCGAGTACACACCATTGTAGGTCTTATCCGCTTTCTCAATATGAGAATAATAATAATCTCCCAGAATTTCTCCTACTTCAAGTCCTACGATCTTTCCGTCCACTTTCAGAACATATCCGACTACCCCATAAGCCTCCAGATCGGAAAGCACTTCTTTTGCCTTTACATTTTCTTCTTTTGCGATCGTCGCTTTTTTATGTTCACTCTTTACATAATCATCCAGAAATTGTAGATACTCTGCCGGTTCTACATCCCGGATATCCAGCAATTCTACATTTTCATACAATGCATTGAACTTATTGATATGATTTTTGTGGTTATGATATTTTTTTCCCTTCATATTTGCCAGCGCTGTAATATCATAGACATAATCATTCCAGCCTTCATCCCGCTCTGTCTCGATCCTGTATCCGGCTTCCTCAAATAAAGACAACTCTTCGTTCGCTACCGGATAAAAGTAGCACTCCTCACCCTGCTCTTTCATATAAGCAACAATCTCTCTAATCCCTGCAATCCGGTCTTCCATCAGCGGAATATAAAATAAATGCTTTCCGTCTAACTGCTGATACACGATCAGCTTCTCTTCCTCAAGAGAAATCCTGATATCCAGATAATCCCTCCACATATAAGTACCGCAGATCGTGCAGTCACATGACCAGTTTCCATACTTTTCATACATTTTCCTGAGTGCAGGAAAATCTGACATTTCTATTCTTCTAAAATCTAACATAGGTTCAACTCTCCACTGCTCCATTATTTATATGATACCAGGGTCAAAAGGTCTGACACCACGTGTGCTCGCACACTAGTGGTAG
>OGQB01001630.1_pt1 | contig 18579 bp, 12 predicted proteins | sample 1553071 | NCBI WGS metagenome assembly OGQB01 (sample SAMEA2580284, study PRJEB22360) | human gut metagenome | biome: human gut; feature: human-associated habitat; material: faeces | place: Denmark | collected 2008/2010
AAAAAAGAAGCCCCGACGAATGTCGGGGCTTCTTTTTGTTTTTCAGCCTTGATTTTTACGATGCACGATCACAGAAGACGGTGACACGGGTCTTGCCGCCATAGGTGCAGGTGTACAGCACCAGGGCGTAGCCGCTGTGTTCCACTTCCTCCACACTGTGGGGGTCAAGCACTTCGACCTTATTCACGACGTACTCATTCACGATGCCGTCCATATCGGTGAAGGTGACGCTGTCCCCCGCTGTGAGGGAGGTCAGCTTTCCGAAATGGCTCTCGTAGTTGTGCGCCGCAATGACCAGATCATCGGTGCGGGAAGAGCCGAACTGGCGGCAGGGGGCGATCTTCAGGCGGGGGTAGCTCCACTCGCTCATCACCGGCAGGTCAATGCCGATGGCGGGAATGGAGATCTCACCCACATATTCGTTGCCGTCGATCTCCACCACCGGGAGCTCGGGGTCCAGGGGGCCGCTCTCTGCCTCCGGTTCCGGGGTCTCCACCTTCTGCTGAAGGTCGGCCACCACGGTCTGAGCTTCGGCACCGGCGTGGGCATCCTCGTAGCGGTTGTAGGCGTACAGGCCGCCAGCCGCCAGCAGGAGCACCACACCCAGCACGATGCAGACAAGCCCGGGAGATACTTTACGCATTCTTTTCACGTTTCTTGCTGCGCTCCATCAAGTAGGCTCCCACGGCCACCAGCACCAGACCGCTTGCCGTCAGAACAGGGATGGGCCAGTTCAGCTGACCGGTCTGGGGCAGAACAGGCTTATCCGGGTTGGAAGGGGAGACCGGGTTATCCGGGTTCTCGGGGCTTACGGGATTGTCCGGGTTGCCGGGACTTACCGGGTTATCCGGTGTGCCGGGGCTCACCGGCGTATCCGGGGTGTCCGGCTGCTCCGGAAGATCGGGGGTGTCCGGCGGCGTGTCCGGCGTATCCGGGGGAGTGTCAGGGGTGTCTGGGGGCGTTTCGGGGGTGTCCGGCGGGGTCTCCGGCGTATCCGGGATGGTAGCGCCTACCTTGGGGGTGGCGTCCACATCGTAGATCCAGCTGTCGCCATCCGGCAGGGGAATGGACACAAGGAAGGGCTTGATGGCTTCGTAGCCGTGGGAAGCCTCGGTCTGCATGACCAGATACAGCCCCTGCGGCAGCTTGGTAAAGTCGGCGTAGCCTTCCTCGTCAACGTTCTGCTGGGCGGCAACGGCGGGCACGGTGGGCAGATACTTTGCCAGCTGGTCAGCCAGCGTGCTGTCGGAAAGATCGCCCAGCGGCACGCCGCAGCCCGTAAAATCGCCGGTATAGGCGTAGGACAGGTCGCCGCCGGTGCGCTTGACGGCGGCAACCTGATACAAGGTCAGCTCGCCGCCGCGCAGGGGCACATCGTTGTGGGTGTCGTACAGACGGACGTGGAGCGAGCCCAGCCGCCCGGACACAAGGCTGGCACTGGTGGCAAACGCCGGCAGGGCGCAGCATACCACAAGGCACACAGCCAGCAGCACAGCTGCCAGACGATGACGCAGATCAATGCTTTTCATGTTCTTCACCTCTTGTTTTCTTGCGTTTGCGTGTGGAAAGCAGCATACCGATCAGCAGGATCAGCAGCATGGGCAGCGCCATGACGGGCGCAACGATGATAGGCTCTATCTTGAGCGCTTCGGCAGTAACACGGATGTGCTTGTACTGATCCGGGGTCTCCACGCGGTGGCCGCGTACCAGCAGGCGGTGGGTGTTGATGCCGTAGGGGGTGCAGGTCATCAGGGTGACGTAATCCTTGCCTTCGGCGATCTTCAGCTCGTCGGTCTCGGTGGGCAGCACGATGGAAATTTTGTCCACCTCGTAGGTGAGCACCCGATCCAGCACGGTGATGGTAAAGGTATCGCCCACTTCCAGCTGGTCAAGGTTGGTAAACAGCTTTGCGCTGGGCAGGCCGCGGTGCGCCGAGATGACCGCGTGGGTGGACGCGCCGCCCACCGGCAGGCTGGTGCCCTCCAAATGGCCTGCGGCGATCTGCAATACGCTGTCGCTGGTGCCGTGGTAGATGGGCAGCTCCACGCCTATTTTGGAGATGGTGATGTAACCCATAATGCCCGTGCCGGTAATATCCAGCGTGTCGGCGTAGCCAGTAAGCTGATCCGGGCGGTAGAGCGCGTACTCGTTGGCGGCTACCTGTGCGTTAAAGGCATCGGCGGCGTCAAAGTATCCGCTGTAATCCGCATCGGTCATGTTGTCCACGTCCTGCGCGTAGCTTGCCACCGCGCGGGACTGGTTGCGCTGGTTGACGTAATCGCTGATGGTGGGGTATAACATCACGGATAGACCCACGAAAAAGACGAGGATCAATATAATGGTGCTTTTGTTCTTTTTCATGGGCTACTCCCTAACGTTATAGTTTCAGGACCAGAGCAGGGGGCTTTACAGCCCCGCTCTGTGCAGGGGAAAAGGAGAGCTTAGTGGTTCTCCATGCGCTTTTTGGTAATGAGCAGGATGGCTGCAGCAACCATCAGGCCGCCGCCGACCACGTAGAAGATGGTGGTGCCGATGCCGCCGGTGCCGGGCAGGGTAGTACCGATATTATTGACGACATCTGTAGTCAGAGTGCCAGCTTTTTTATCAACATTAAAGGTGATTTCGCCAACCTTCTTCTCGCCGCTCAAAGAGGTCAGAACATTATCACGAGTGGAAATAGAATCCCAATCAATTTTATGATCAGCGGTGACAGTAAAGGTGATGGGGCTGATGGTGTTATAGTGGGCGGGGGTTACAGTCTCGGTCAGCGTGTACTCGCCGTCATCCAGACCGGACAGCGTAAACTGAGTCAAGGTAGTGTTAACGTCCATAGTCTTGACAACATCCGTGCCGTTCTTGGTCTTTTTGGTCAGAGTGAACTGTGCACCTTCCAGAGGATCACCAGCCTGATCGATCTTGTTCACAACCACCTTATAGGTAAAGACGATGACGTTATCCCAAGGAGTTTCGCCCTTGCCGTCACCGCGCGGGTTGTTGGAGTACTCCAACTGTGCCTTGTTGACGTTGCCGTGTTCGCCCAGAACAGCGTTCCCGTTCAGCTGAGACTTGTAGGTAACGGTAATGATAGAATTAGCAGTAACACCGGAAACTTTTTTCAAATCATCAAATACGATCTCAAAGGTGCAGCCATCGGCCGGGCTGGTATCGACAGTATAACCAGTAGTAATCTTCGTACCGGTCACTTCATCGCCAACAAAAACTTCCACAGAGTCGGGGTCAAAGGTTAGACCGGCTTCTTCCACATCGTGGAAAGCGTAGTAATACGTCTTATAGGAATCATAGTCTTCGGGAACAGTGCCCTGCAGGCGGAAGGGGATGTCATCGCCGATATCATAGTCGGCAGAATCCTGCCAGTCAGAAACATCGCCGGTAGAATCGTTGGTGTCCTTCAGCTTTTTCTTAAATTCGGGAACAGCATTGCTCTTCGGGCTGATGTTAACAGTGCCAACAACGGAAACGAGGTAAGTGGTATAAGGCTCAGAGCCAGACAGAGAGCCATCCTGGTCCTTGATCAGATAGTAACCGCCATCAACTTCAACAGAACCGCCGTCTACAATGGTCTCTACAGGATTGGTCAGGGTGACATATTTTTCGATGACGGCAAGCTTATCATGGTCGCTTGCGTAGGAAACTACACCGGAAAGTTCGTTCAGAATAGCCTGGTCAACAGCATCACCAACCGCACCACCTTTGCCGTTTTTGCCCCACTTGATGTTGGTGAGCATGGTTTTATTGGATGGATCATAATCACCGGTAAAGATTTGGTAGATCTCGTAGGTGTGACCGTTTTTAGGTGCGGTGATCGTGTACTTGGTAGTAGCAGCAGAGCCGGTAGAGCTGCTGCTATCTGCAAACGCCGGGATCGCCATGGCGCAAACCATAGCAACTGCCAGCAGCGCAGCCATGAGTTTCTTCATTGCTTTTTTCATGGAAAAAGCCCCTTTCTTTTTTCTGCCCCTTGCCGCCCCTGCATTTTGCACAGGGGGGGGGGTAGGGGTGTGGTTTTGTGCGGACTATCGCGTAAACTTTGTGCTGGGCGGGCGGGGTTTAAGCTCCGGGCGTCCGGCAGGGAAGTGCAGTTTAGTCATCTGCCCTCCCTTCGCGTCTGCGCTTGCGGTGGATAAAGCTGTATGCCAGCGCAGACAGCATCATTGTGCCGCCCACGGCTGTGTACGGGAGTGTACCGGACCCGCCGGTAGAGGGAAGTTCGTAGTCGGCGTTGTCGGTCTCAGTGTTGGTAAAGGTGAGGGTGTTGCCCACCGTTACGCCTTCCGGCTGGTCGTAGACTACGGTAAAGCGGGAAGAGTTGCCATCCTTCTCTTTGATATAGAAGGTGTAGTCATTCAGATAGTCGTCAGCAATGGGTACAGTGGCTGTCCAGTTTTCGCTCTTCCGCAACGTGACGGTAGGTTGCGGCGTGTAAGGTTTTACGGTGCTCTCGCCCACACTGGTTTTATAGCAGTACAAGTACACCTCTACTTCATCCAGCTTTGCCTGTGCCGCTGTCAGGGTGTTGTTATCCTTATCGCGCCAGTGCTTGATGATGGTCAAACTGTTGGCGGTGTTGGGCACAAACAGCTCGCTGGCTTTGCCATTGGCGCAGAAGAGAACCGTGTTCGATTCCGGGACACCGGCTGCGCTGTTAGAAGCATAGCTGCCTACGGCGGCGCTATAGGCGTCGGCTTCGTTATAGCCGCTAGCCTGATAGATAAAGTAATACGGAGCGGATGCCTTGCTGTAGCCTGCGGGTGCGGTTACCTCTGTAAGCCGGTACAAAGTGTTTTCCTTCAGGCCGTCCGTTGTTGCAAAGTAGAAGGTCAGCGTGCCGTTGGCATCTACCCCAGCTTCATTTTGGACGGAATCCCAACCACCGGTGCCGGAATTGAAACGATCCAGAGCGAAGGTTGCACCCGTCAGGGCGTTTGAATAGTTGCGCTTATCCACCTTGTAGACAGTCAGCTTAGCCTGATGCACAATGGAGGACGCACCAACCCTTTCAAGCACGAAGTCTTTGATTGAAGCACTTCCGCCGGAAATTTTTGCTTCGTTGCTCAGGTTGATATTGGCGGTAGCGTTGGTAACATATTCATATTCCAGCACAAGCGGTGTTGAATCCGGCAGGGTAAAGGTGGTGGTGTAGGTGGGGTAACCGCTGCTATCTGTACCCAACACTGGCCGGGTGTAGCCATACTCGACTTTGGATATTTCTTGTTTGGTATCTGCATTATACAGCTTTACGCTGAAAATATCCAACGATGCCTGAACGCTTGCGTGCTGCACGGTAAGAATATCGGTCAGGGTGACCGTGTTGCTGGTGGGGTCAAGGTCTTTGGCAGCGGGGTTGATGGTCAGGGTGTACTTTACGCGGCTGTCGTTTTTTTCTCTGACCTGCAAGGCTTCCTTTTTAAGCACATCGACCTTTTGGGTGACCTTTACATCGACCTTGTCCTGTTTGTTTTCTTCCTTCCACTTGATCTTGTTGGTGTAGAGGAATTCATCAAACTTGACGTTGCTCCAACGGGGATCTGTCAGCTCGGCCTGATAGCACAGCACCAGCTCGGTATAGCCCTGCTTTTTGAGTTCAGCAAAGTCGAGCTTATCCAGCCCATCAATGTGGAACGTAATGGTCTGCCCATCCTCTGAACCCTCGGCGGGGGTGTTGATATCAAGCTTGCTCGGGTCTGCGAAGTAGTCCCGAATACTCCTTTCACCAGAACCCTTCAGGGGCAGCTTTTCAGACCAGACGCCATTACCGTAGCCGTTGATGAACACGATGGCAGCCGATGGGTTGTTGGTGGTGCGGTAAGTGAGACCCTTGGGAAGCGTATCGGTCAGGGTGATCTTTGCGGGCAGGGTATCGCTTACAGAAGAGAAATCCAGAAGGATCTGATACTGGAGTACCTTGTTCTGGAAGTCGGAATAATTGGGGGTAAGCGTACCGCCGGAGGATTGATCCGGAGCGCCGCAATACCAGAAAATATTGTTGACAGAGTCAGATTTATTTACCATCTTGACGCCCTTGGACATCTTAAGGCCGGTACTGGGCTTCTGGTAATCGTAGCTGACATTGTTTCCATTCAGCTGATTGGAGATAGTAATACGGTCGCCTTCCGACAGATCGCTTATATCCACCTGTGTGCTGTAGTTCAGCGTCAGCTGGCTGAGGGCAAGGGTGCAATTTGTGGTGTCAAGCTCGATCTTGAAGGAACGCACCTGCGTGGTATCGTCAGTAGAAGAGACAGGATTTTGCCACCACTCATTCGAATAGTACGTTACTTTAAACGTGATATCCGACCTCTGTGTGAGGGCATTATAATTCAGTGTGTATTCCTGCTCCCCACTGGTGTAGGTGAGGTCAAAGCTTTGCTCGATCTGCTTTTGCAGCTCGCTGGCAATGCCATAGTGGATATTTTTGCCATTGAACCAGTAGCCACCGATATTATCCTTGATCTCATACGTTCCCTTGCCGGGGATCGCAGCGGTGATCGTCCAAGGTGCTGCCAGAAGGTTCGGGTGGTCAGCGTCCTTCGGGGCAAGCTTGCCGGATGCAGTTTTTTGCGGGCTGAAGCTCTGACCGCCCTGACCGCCGCCAGAGGGATTGAACGTCTTTTCGTCGGTAAACTTGTTGCCGCCGATCTCCTTGCTGTACTCGGCTTTGTTTTTCACCGAGGTGACGCCTGCCGGGAGAGTGGTCTGATACTTGAACTGATACAGCTTTGCATCACTGCCCGCAGGGAAGGTGTAGGTAAAGGTGGATTTGCCAGCCGTATTATTGACGGTATCAATCTTACGATTAGACCAAGTGTAGCCATCGTGCTCCAGTTGCACATACAGTTTGACATCGCCTTTAATCGTTGCACCGTTATCAAGGGTATCTGTTACAGTGTAGCCGTTCAGGTCAGAGCCGGTAGGGTTCTTTACAGTGACGATCCAGTCGATGCAGTTGTTTGCGGAATCGTATGCGCCCTGTTCTTTTGTAATAAGACTGTCCAGCTTAACGGTACGATCGGCTTGTTTGTTGCCGTTATCGGTAGTTGCGGTGTTTTGGAGCTCTGAGTAACTGGTACGGGTGGTAAGAACATCGTAGGTCAACTCGTAGCGTTCACCGGCCTTGAGTTCGTCAAGACCTTCGATCTGGAAGGTCTTTTCGTAGCCGCTGTATTTGCTATCGGCGTTCTTTGTGAAATCCGGTGTGCAGGTGACGGTTTCGAAAGTGCCGTCCGCTTTATACTTTTTCAGCTCAAAGGAACCCTTGTCATACTCAGCCTGAATGTCGCCATTTACGCGCTTCAGGCCGTCCCAGATCTGCACCTTTTCATCCCAGCCATGCTCCGAGCTTACCGTGACCGTATAGCGGATCTTGGTCTTGCCATCGGAAGTTTCTTGGATCGTGCCGTTATTATCCGAAGGCTGGCTCTTCTCGATCTTGATGTCCTGATACTTTTCCAGCGTGATCTCCGTGCTGCTGCCGGGGAAGTGGAACGTTTTATTCTCGGTAGCAGACTCCTTGCTGTACGTCCAATCGTAACTGAACTGGCCACTAAAGGTTTCCGCCGGGTTGAAATAAGGAGAGTCAATATCAAAGACAAGCGTAGTGGTGCCGTTCTTGTGAAAATACTGTGTGCCTACTTTGTTGCCAGCACGGTCATAAATCTCTGTGTCTGTTTCTGCCTTCGGGCACAGTTCGGCAGGCAGGTTATAGGTCAGAACGTTTTTTCCATTTACTTTTTCCAGCACACCGCCGGCAATCTGATAGTCGAAGGTAAAATAGACGGATTGATCAGCCTTGACCGTAAAATTATCAGTCTGTTCGTTGTTGTCGATCTTAAAGGTATATTTGGTAATGCCGCCCTTTTTCATACCTGTGGAGGTTGTCTCGCCCTCAGGCGTTTCCACAAAGTAATCAAGGTAGGTCGGTTCTTCCGTCGTCATCAGCGTGGGCGCACGGTTCGGGCGGCTAGGCAGCTGGCCGCCGTATGTGTCGGCGTACTGAGCAGCGGCAACATCCACCACACCCACGACCTCAGTGTTGAACAGTGTTACCTCAGCCACCTTGCCGTCCACGTCGCCGGAAATAACGGTCAGCGTGTCGGCGTCGCTGTCCACACTGCTCACGATGCCCACGGTCTCCACGGGCAAAGCGTCGGTCACGGTGGTGGTCTGCGGCTCAGCAGCGGGGGATACCACGCTGGGGGCAAGGGTGTCCGCGCCGGACACAGAGGTCACGGTGCTGGGTGCAGCGGTGTCAGCGCTGTCCACCGGCTTTTCGGCGGGCTGCTCCGGCTGCGGGTCAACGGGCTCGGGGGTAAGCACAGTGTCCTGCGTGCCGGAGGTGGCTGCGGTATCCTGTGCGCCGGTGCTGTCGTCAGCACTGGGGGCTGCATCCTGCGCAGAAACGCCGGAGCCCTCAAGCTCTGCGCTGTTTTCAAACTCTGTATCCACGCTGAACAGATCGTCCAGATCCGGCTCTGCACTGTCGGCGCTGCTGTCCACAGCCACGGTGCGGGTGACGTACTTATTATAAATAACGATGTCGCCGGGCTGGGCGGCGCTGCCGTCCTCTTCCAGCAGCCAGTCCATGCCGCTCATGGAGCTGCGCAGGGCAAGCACGCTGGCCTCCTGCGGGATGGCGCTTTGGGGAATCTCGGCGTACTTCAGGCAGTAGGCAAGGAACATCACGTCCCACTCGCCGTAGGCATTGCCGTAGGACTGACCGTAGCGGGAGTAGTAGCGCAGGGTGACGCCGTCCGCCGGGTCGATCTCGAAGTTTTTCTCGCTCTGCTCGTAGCCCAACTGGGTCTTTGCCACGCTGAGCAGATCCTCGTTCCACTCGCCGGTGATCACGGCATCGGCGTTGGCGGCCTGCCACTCCTCGGGGGTCTCAAGGTCGGCAGAGGTATCGCTCAGGCAGCTTACAGTGTGGTGATGCTCCGGCAGGGGGCACACCAGCACTTCCTCGTAGCAGGCGTCGGTGTGGTGGTGGTAGATGGGCTCCACAGTGTCCACCACCGGCTCCAGCGCCACAGGCTCTGCCACCGCCATGGCCACCAGCTCGGCGCTCTGGGTGGGCTCTACCACCTGCTCCACAAGCTCGCCCTCTTCCAGGCCGCAGGTCAGCTCGTACTCGGTGGTGTAGCAGCTTTCATCGTGGGTATGCTCAAATTTTTCACAGATCAGGGTGCCGTCCTCGGGGTCGTAGCAGTCATCATCGTGGACGTGCTCTTCCTCCATGCAGGTCAGGGTCTGCACTTCGGTGTAGCAGTCATCGGTGTGCTCGTGGGGCACAAACTCGATCTGCGGCTCCAGCTCCAGCGGCATGATCTCTTCCTCGGCGCTGCTCTGGGCAGCACTGGCGGCGGCAGCTTCGGCAGCGGCAACTTCGTCCGCATTTTCAAGCTGGCCTTCCGTGTAGCCGCAGATCAGCACCTTGTCGTAGCAATCCGCCGTGTGGGCGTGCTCCACCTCGCCGCACTGGTACTGCGCGGTCATAGAGATGCCAACGCCGTGCAGCTGCCAGTTGACGAACAGGGTGGTGATCATGGCAAGCGCCAGCACAAATGCGGTGTAGCGCCGCAGCGTGTGCCGGTTTTCGCGGAACTGCTCCTTGTAGGTTTTAAGGATGTCGTTCATAACTTAGAGTACCTCCTCCCGGGCTCAATGGATCAACGAGAAACTGGACAGGGGCCATACCCTTAAAAACACCCTGCCAATGATCTGACTTTTTTCCACGCAGCCTATCACGCTGCTGCGGCTGTCGATGGATGTGGAGCGGTGGTCGCCCAGCACGAAGTAGCGGTTTTCCGGCACCTGATAGGGGAACCGGATGTCGCATTCGCCCACGGTCAGCGCGTCCACATAGGGCTCGTCCAGCACCTCGCCGTTTACCGAGACCACGCCGTTCACGTCCATATCGATCACGTCACCGGGCTGCCCGATGATGCGCTTGAGCAAAAGCTTGTTCTGCCAGTAAAACCCGCATAACTCACCGTTTTCAATGTGGTTGGATTTTACAAGCAGGATAATGTCCTTATCCTTTAATGTAGGGTTCATGCTGTCGCCAGAGACCTGAAGCACCGGTAAAAACAGCGTAGCCAGCAGCACGGCCGCTGCGGCCACCACCACCAATATATAGACCGTACTGCGCAGCACCCGCTGGTAGCGGTTCTGGTACGCAAGACGTTCACGTTCTGCGGCTACTTCCTCGGTGGAGGGGATGGAAGCAAACCGGATATCGCGTTTTTTCATGTTTCCTCCGAAGGCTGGCTGTCGGCGCTGCGGTACTGGTCCAGCAGCGCGTTGGCCTTGCGGTCAAATGTCTGCCAGCGCTGCTGCACCTCCTGCTCGGCCTGCTCTACCATGGCGCTGCATTCCTGCCGGGTCTGCGCCTTCAGGCTGTCGGCGTCTGCCTGTGCCTGCTCCAGAATGCGTTTGGCCTCGCTGCGCGCCTGCGAAAGGGTGTTGGCAGCGGCGGCGTCGGTGTCTGCAAGGTTGGCCTGCACCGAGTGCAGATAGTCATCGGCGGCGGCCTGCGCGGCGGCGAACACGTTGTTCAGCTCCAGCGCAGCCTGCGCGATGGAGCCGGCCTTTTCCAGCCGGAGCTGCCGGTCCTGCAGCTGCGCGGTAAGCGCGGCGTTCTGTGCCTTGAGCTGATCCTCGCTCTGCTTCAATGCATAAATAATCTCTATCAGTTCAGCGCGGTGCATCCGCCGCAGTTCACGATCTGCCATGTATGTCCAAACTCCCAAACTATAAAGTACAAGCCAGCGAAAAGGTTTTCGTAAACTACGAAAATACTTAACAAAAACGGCTTAAAATGCGCTTGCCGCCACAGGATTTGCGGGGTGTAAAGGGTGCGGAAGCGCTCCTTTACAAGCTACCTTATTTTACCACATCCCATGTAACAACAATATAACAAAACAGACACAAAATCAAGAGATAACGCCGAAAAAATATCGCATTTTTTTGTATTTTGTGTGTATTTTTCCCCAAAAACGACTGCAAGACCCCAAAAACTTAAAAAGTTTGTTCATAATTTTGAGATGTGAAGTTTTGTGCACTACTGTACTGAACTGCTGCGCGCACGAAAAAACGGGAGCCGCACTTTTTCGAAAAAAGCGCGGCTCCCGTATGCAGACTTTGGGGTCAGCCTTTTACTTGCCAAAGCTGGTCAGCAGGCTGTTCAGCGAGACAAAGGACTGGTAGATGACGTTGACGTTGTTGATGATGGAGCTTGCACCGGAGAAGATGCGGGCGATGTAGTTGAACACCTTGCCAACGTCCAGGAAGGACTGGTAGGCGCTGCTTGCACCGCCGTCCAGATAGGTCATCTCCTCGGCGTCAATCACGGCGTAGCTGGCGGGCAGTTTCATGGTAGAAGTAGTCATGGTAAGATCCCTTTCTTCGTTGGTATCAATGCGTTTTACAGCGTTGTTCAGAACATGGTGGAGACCAGCAGGGTGGTAAGCAGGGCACCGGCTACCAGTGCGGGCCCTACATACTTCTGCCACTGAATCGCGGCGGACTGGGTGGCGGGCTGCGGCACGGTGGAAGCACCGGCCTTGGCGATCCAGTGCGCGTAGATGGTAGCGTCGGAGGTGAACACGGTGGAGGTGGTCACCTTGCTGCCGCCTACCGGCTCGGTGTACCAGCCGTCAAAGGTGTAGCCCGTCATGGTAGGCTGCTCGGGCGTGCTCTCCAGTTTGCCGGACAGGTTCGTGTAGGTTACCACAGTAGAGCAGATGCCGCCTTGGGCATCCATACCAATGGCGAACACGTTCTGTTCCTTTTTGCTCCCTGAAGTGTTGCCGGCAGCAAACGCAGCCGGCAGCGCACAGCACAGCAGGGTGAACAGGCAGATCCCGACCACCAGCGTTTTCAGGAATTTTTTCATGAGATCCCTCGCTTTCCTTCACAAAGATGGAGACCCTGCCCCACCCGGGCGCAGCCCGGACAGCGGAGAAGTTTCTTCAATCTATATTTATCACATCCAGTGTACCAGAACCGCAACAAAAAATACAGCTTTTGGCTGAAAAAATAATAAAAATTATGAAAAAACGATTTTTACCCTTGCAAGATGAATTTTATGCCCCGATAGACCGTATTTTTTGAAAATCGCATCCTTTAAAACTTGTCTTTCGTAAAAACATGGCAGGAAATGGAAAGCATAAAAACAGCGTCTAAAAGCCCAAAAAACGACAAAAAACGCCGCAAACGCTCTAAGTGCTGCGGGGAAAAGGCTGCAAAAATGCAGTGTCCCTCTTGTGGAACGGCAGAAAATATGCTATACTTAACTACATGATGCGCCATCGCCAAGCGGTAAGGCAGGGGACTTTGACTCCCCCATCGTAGGTTCGACTCCTGCTGGCGCAACCAGAATGCCCCGGCGGCCTTTGCGGCTGCCGGGGCATTTTTGCGTCTGTTCAATAGCGGCGGTGGATCTTTTTAGTGGGTTTGCGGCGGTTCCAGTTGGCACACAGCAGCCACAGCCCGTAGATCAGGGCGGCGATCAGGCTGAGCACCAGCACCACCTTCAGGTACAGGCTGGTGAAGAACTCCTTCACCTTGTCCACCCCGAACAGCAGCGGGTTGCGGGCTACGTCCTGCCCGGCGATCAGCTCCACCACGCCGATGGTCTCGCCTGCCAGCTTCAGCTCCACTGTGCCCACTACATCGCCCTGCTGGATGGGCGCGCAGACGTAGTCCGGCAGGTGGAAGTATTTCTGGGTGACGGTGCCGTCGCTGGTGGAGGGCAGCAGGGTCATCATGCTGTCGTTGGGGTACAGCTGCAAGGTGTCGGTGTCGGAGGAATATTTGACCGGGATCTCCGCAATGGTCAGGTCGGTGTCCAGCGCAGCCTGAATGGAAAAGCTGTCGAATACCCAGTCCATCAGTTTGACCGTCTCAAACAGGGCGGGGCGGCGGTTGGCGTAGCCAAGGATATCGCAGCTGTCGGGGCTTTCCATCACGCAGAAGATATAGGTGGCACCGTCCTTGTTGCCCCATGAAACATAGCTCTGGGTGCCGGTATCGTTTTTAAAGGCAGTCACATTGCACATACCGCCCTGCATGGCGCTGCGGTAGTAGCTGCCGCCGCTGGCTTTGCTCAGCGCGGCATTCTGGCTGACCAGCACCGAGGAGGAGCGGTGCTTCTCCTTGGCGGGCATGGTAAAGCTGGGCGCACCGGACACCTCTACAAAGGCGTCAAAGCTCATCAGGTAGCGCAAAATCAGGTACATATCCACGGCGCAGGTGGTGTTGCCGCTGTCGATGCCGCAGGCGTCCGTCCAACTGCTGGCGGTGGTGCCGATGCGCTGGGACAGGGTGTTCATCTGCGCCACCCAGCCGTCCAGATCGCCGCCGGAAAGGGTGTACGCCACACCCATGGCGGCCTCGTTGGCGTTGCGGGTGAGCATGGCGTACATGGCTTCGCGGTAGGTGAAAGTTTCGTTGGAGCGCATATCTGCGTTATTGGTATTATAAACATAGTCCGAGATGGCAAAGGGCATCTGGAAGGTGTTGTCCAGCTGGTCGGCGTAGTTGGTCAGCAGCACGGCAAGGGTCATATATTTGGTCAGACCGCCGGCAGACACCTGCTTTGTGCTGTCTTTATCGTAGACGATGATGTTGGTATCGGTGTTGACGATATAGGCGCTTGCAGCCTGCACCTGATACACCGGGCTGGGGTCGAACATGGCCCCGGCGGGCAGCACAAGGCAGCTGAGCAGAAATACAAATGAAAGAACCAGTGCAAAAATACGTTTCATGTGGACAATTCCTTTAAAAAGCGATAAAATATACTAAATAAGGCTGCGCGGTGCAGCGCGCCGGAGGATCAATTTTGCAGCAAAAGTGCTGTGTTCTATAATAATAACAGGTTTGCCGGGGTGTTACAAGAGCCTTGCGGTGTTTTACACCGTTCTTTCGCTCCGGCAGGGAGGGCAGGAATGGTATATCTTACAGGGGATACCCACGGCGATATCCAGCGCTTCAAGCAGGGCAAACTGCGCTGGCTGGGCAAAAAGGACACCGTGGTGGTGCTGGGGGATTTTGGCTTTGTATGGGACGGCAGCGCCGCAGAGCGCAAGCGGCTGGACTGGCTGCGCAAACGCCCCTACACGGTGCTGTTTCTGGACGGCAGCCACGAAAACTACGACCTGCTGGCACAGTACCCGGAGACCGAGCTGTTCGGCGGCAGGGTGCAGAGCCTTGGCGGCAACGTGTACCATGTGCGCCGGGGCAGCGTGCTGGAGCTGGAGGGCAAGACCTATCTCTGCTTCGGCGGCGCGGAAAGTCAGGATAAGGACGACCGGGAGCCGGGCGTGAACTGGTGGAAGCAGGAGATGCCCAGTGACGAGGAGTACGACACCTGCCGCCGCAACTTAGAGACAGTAGACTACAAGGTAGATTATGTGCTGACCCACGATGCACCAAGCAGATTTTTGGATTTTACCGCCCTTGCCCTTGGCGAAAGCAATCGTCTGCACCTGTTTCTGGACGAGATTTTGCTCAAGCTGACCTACGAAAAATGGTTTTTCGGCTGCTACCACAAGGATGTGCAGCTTTCCACCAAGAGCCGGTGTGTGTTCTGTGATGTCATCCCTATGGGCGAGCGGCGCACCGGGCTGTTCCACCGATAGGAGGGAATATGCAGGTCACAATAAAACTTGCCACCCGGGAGGGTGCGGCGCACGTCAGCGGCATTCTGGCGGGTTTTACCCTGCTGGCAAAGCGCGGGGAGCTGACTTTGCGGGTGCAGGACGAGCGGCAGGGCAGTCCCATTGCCCGGGAGGCGCTGCTGGAAACGGAAATTGACGGCCGCACGGTGGTGTTTGACCTGATGGACGGCTACTTCTACAACGACCCTGCGGCGGTGCTGGCGCTGTTCCACCGGGCAGATGTGGTGTTCAAACGCAGCTTTTCGGCGGAGAAGAACCGGCAGTTCCCGGGCGGTATCCCCGCAAAGCTGCGGCCATTGGGGCTGAACTACTACGTTACCTGCCCGGGCTCGCCGCTGGAAGCGGAGCGCAGCGCAAAGAGCCGCCTGAAGCAGTGGGCGCTTTCCACCCGCTGCTACCCGCAGGACTTTGAAGCCTGCCTGACCCGGGTGCGCAAAAAGCCGCGCATCCTCTTTCTGACCCGTCTGTGGGACCCGGATGAGCCGGCGGTGCGGCAATACCCGGAACTGCAGGCAGAGTGGCGGCAGGTGAACGCCGACCGCATTGAGCTGCTGCACCGGCTGCAAAGCGCCTTCCCGGAGCAGTTCACCGGCGGCGTATCCGACAACGCCTGTGCCCGGCAGCTGTGCCCGGAGCTGATCGTGCCGGACAAGCTGACCGGCAAACGCGCCTACCTGCACCGGATGCAGCACACGGAGATTTGCGTGGCTTCTACCGGACTGCACGGCTCTACCGGCTGGAAGCTGGCCGAGTATGTGGCGGCGGGGCGCGCTATCGTCACCGAGCCGCTGCGGTACACCCTGCCGGGCGGCTTTGAAGAAGGGAAAAACTATAAAACGTATACGTCCCCGGCGGAGTGTGAGACGCAGCTGCGGCAGCTGCTGGCAGACCCGGCGGCGATCTTAGCTATGGCGCAGCACAATGCGGCATACTATCAAGCGTGGCTGCGGCCGGAGCAGCAGGTGCGGCAGGCCTTGCGGCAGCTGGAAACAGGGGAGAGATAAGGGGGAAAACGGGGTATGGAAGAACAAAAGCGGCACAGCGGCTTTGAGACGATGCGTATCCTCAGTATGGTGATGATCGTGCTGATGCACGGCATCGGGCACGGCGGGCTGGGCAGTGCGGCACCGCAGGGGACAGCGGCATTCTGGATATACTGGCTGCTGTTTATTCTGGCGCGTGTATCCACCAACTGTTTTGTAATGCTTTCCGGCTATTACCTGTCGGAGCGCAAGGGGTCTGTTCATGCCGGGCGGCTGTTCCGCATTGGGGCACAGGTGTGGTTTTACTCCATGCTCACCTTCTGCGTTGCGGTGAAAGCGGGGGCGGTCCCGCTTTCGGCTGTTGCACTGCTCCGGGCACTTTTACCCCTTACCTCCAACGGCTACTGGTTCGCTTCGGCCTATTTCCTGATGTATCTCTCGGTGCCGGTGCTGAACGCGGTGGTGCAAAGCCTTGACAGGCGGCAGTACAAAACGCTGCTGCTGGTGGCGCTGCTGCTGCAAAGCGTGTGGGATACGCTGTTCTACTGGGCAACGGATGCGACCTTTGTGAATAACGGATACAGCTTTATCTGGTTCTATACCTTGTATTTTATGGCTGCCTATTTCCGCAAATACCGGGTGACCGTGCCCAGCGGGCTGTGCCTGCTGGCGTATCTGGCGGCTTCGGCGGCGGGATTTTTCAACCGGATGCTGGCGCTGCGGGTGGAAAACGCTTTGCACCTGAACGGTTTTGTGAATACCGTCAACGGCTATCAGGCACTGGCTACGGTTATCGCTTCGGCAGCGATGTTTTTGCTGTTCCAGAATATCCGCATTCGTTCAGACTACTGGCGGCGCTGGGTCTTTCGGCTGGCACCGCTGTCCTTCGGGGTGTACCTGCTGCACGACAGCGATTTTACCCGGGCGCTGCTGTGGCAGCTGGTCGACCTGCCCCGGTTCGGCGGGGCGCTGCTGCCCTCGCTGGCTTACCTGACCGGTGCGGTGCTGCTGATCGCCGTAGCGGGCTACGCGGTGGATGCCGTGTATCAGCGGTTCTACCGTCTGCTGCACCTGCCCGCACTGGAAGAAAAGGTGGATGTTTTTGCAACCCGCATCCTGCAAAGCGTTGTTGGGAGCAAGGAAACGTAAAGAAAAGCACTGTCGCACGAATTTTTCGTGTGACAGCGCTTTTTTAGTTCATCGGCCCGGCCTTGTCGAACATCTGCTGCACCTGCGCAGCCAGCAAAGCGTGGGCAGGGCTTTCCAGCAGCGGGTCAGCGGCAAGCAATGCAGCGGCTTCGCTCTGGGCGGCGTGCAGGGTACGGGTGTCGTTCATCAAATCGGCGATCTGTAAGGTGGGCAGGCCATGCTGGCGACTGCCGAAAAAGTCGCCGGGGCCGCGGGTCTCCAAGTCGTACTGCGCCACGGCAAAGCCGTCGGTGGTGGAGCAGAGAAATTTCAGCCGCTTCTGCACGGCTTCGCTGGTGTTGTCGCTGACAAGGAAGCACCAGCTCTCGGCGGCACCGCGTCCTACACGGCCGCGCAGCTGGTGCAGGGCACTCAGACCGTAGCGCTCGGCGTTTTCGATCACCATCACGCTGGCGTTGGGCACGTCCACGCCCACCTCAATGACGGTGGTGGACACCAGTGCATCCAGCCGCCCGGCCTTGAAATCCCCCATGACGGCGGCTTTTTCCTTGGGTTTCAGCTTGCCATGCATCAGCCCCACCCGGCGGTCGGGCAGCAACGCCTTGGCAATGTCCTCGTAGTAGGTCTTGACGGCGTTCAGCCCGCCGTCCGGCACATCCTCGATGGCGGGGCAGACCAGATACACCTGCCGCCCTTTGTCAATCTCGCTGTCCAGAAAGCGGTACAAGTCCTGCCGCCGCTTGCCGGTGATGCACCGGGTCTTGACCGGGGTGCGTCCGGGGGGCAGCTCGTCCAGAATGGAGATGTCCAAATCACCGTAGATCAAAAGCCCCAGCGTGCGGGGAATGGGGGTGGCACTCATGACCAGCAGGTGCGGGTTTGCGGCCTTTTCGGCCAGCGCGCCGCGCTGACGCACCCCAAAGCGGTGCTGCTCGTCAATGACCGCCAGACCCAGCCGGGCAAACTCCACCCCTTCGCTCATCAGGGCGTGGGTGCCCACCACAAGGTCGGCTTCGTCATTGCGGATAGCGGCCAGTGTGGTGCGGCGGGCAGCGGCTTTCATGCCGCCGGTCAGCAGGGCGACCCGCATCCCGAAGGGGGCAAGCAGCCGGTTCAGCCCCTCAGCGTGCTGTGCGGCCAGAATTTCGGTAGGAGCCAGCAGCGCGGCCTGATACCCCGCCCGGATGCACGCCCAGATGGCGGCAGCAGCTACCAGCGTTTTGCCGCTGCCCACGTCGCCCTGCAAAAGGCGGTTCATGGACGTTTCGCCCGACATGTCGGTCAGGATCTCTTCCACGGCCCGCCGCTGTGCGCCGGTGGGGGAGAAGGGCAGGGACTCCCAGAAAGGGGAGGCGTCGGCCTTCTTCATCGGCGCGCCGGTGGAGGCCGCGCCGTGGTTCTTCATCCGGCCGATGCCCAGCTGTAAGACCAGAAGCTCTTCGTAGATGAGCCGCCGCCGCGCCGCAAAGGCTTCCTCCTCGGTGGCGGGGCAGTGGATGGCCCGGACGGCGTCGGCCTTGGAGAGCAGGCGGTATTTTTTCAGCATCTCAGAGGGCAGCGGGTCGGGCAGAAGCTCCGCGTGGGGGAGGAGCTGGCGGACGCACTTGGCGATGGCGCTGCTGGTCAGCCCCTCGGTCTGGGGGTAGACAGCCTCGAAAGGCGACGACTTCACCTGCGCGTCGGTGCGCACCTGCGGGTTGACCATCTGACGGCGAAGCATCCCGCCCGTCACGATGCCCTGCACTATCCCC
>OGQB01001649.1_pt1 | contig 18449 bp, 15 predicted proteins | sample 1553071 | NCBI WGS metagenome assembly OGQB01 (sample SAMEA2580284, study PRJEB22360) | human gut metagenome | biome: human gut; feature: human-associated habitat; material: faeces | place: Denmark | collected 2008/2010
TTAACACTCTTCACTATTCAATTTTAATAACCTCTTAGTTCTTTCAAACTTATCGTCTTGTCTGCTAATTGAATTCCTGTGATATATCTACATTATATATCTTTCATTCAATTCTCTTTATTCAGTTTTGTATTAATCTCATATTCATGTCTTATCGGATGATTAAAATATTTTATTCCCTGCTCATAAACGATACGATGTTTATCATTTCGCTTATTTAGAAAGTTTATAGATTTAAATTATAATTTACGGATTATAATTTAATTTATAGAGAATTCCGGATATCTTTTTCGCTGGACTAGAGCAACTCCAAACTTAACTTATTAAATTTCGAATTGTTTTCCTTAGAAATAAGCTTCCTTCTTATCTCTTCTTAACATCTGTTGTGAGGAGATGTTCTTCTGATGCAAAGTTTCAATCCATATGAGAATTTATCTTATATGCATTTCAAAGTATCTTGCCTGTTTATCTTTGGATTTCTCTGAATCTCTTCTTTCAGACGAAATTCTAAAACAAGGAGTTATACTTTTTCAAAAATGTTTCTTTACACATCTTCGAAATCCTCTGTATCAGGTGCGTGATAGTTATTCAATATAAGTAATCGATTCTATATACCTGTAATACTTACTCTTAAACAATCATTTCTTCTTATGAAGTCCTGTTCACCAGGTTATAACTTTCATTAATCTTCTGTCAGAATATGATTATTTCTAATTCAATGGGCTAATATGTATCAGGTCTTTCTGGCAGGAAACTCGATTCCTATCACTTCTTATATTGATGATCGTTAATAACTACTGTCCCAACGGTATCACCTTAACCTTTCTTTTTGATTTCATTCCTTTCATGTGTGTTCTATATACTATGAATTGAATGAGTATCTTTTGTACTTTGTGTGTTTGTTTTCTTTTGTTTTGATGAGATTATAATAGCACTACAATCCATATTTGTCAACACATTTTTCAATTATTTTGTATTTTATTTTATATATTTCTTATTTACGACTTTATTCTTGTTTTATTTGTGTGTTTTGTTTATTATTTTCTGATAATTTATTTTTTTCATATATTTCCCATATAAGCCAGGAGGGGTGTCACACAAAGTGCGGCACCCCTCCTTAGAATCTGAACTGAAATTCGATTCCTTCAGATTATTCTGTTACTGTGAACAGTTATATTATTTTCTGTTGTAGTTGATCAGACAGCCTTTGAGGATAATCTCACGTTCATCATCTGTCAGTTCTCCAAGAGTCACCTGGAATTCTCTGAGCCCGTCTTCCTTAACTACATATCCAGTGATGCTGTCTGCTTTTTCTGCAACAGCCTTGCGGATCTGTGGAAAGAACAGGAAATCTCCGTTTGCAAATGGAAGCTCTCCCTCTGGGATCAGGAACGGAAGCATACCCCAGTTGATGAGGTTAGAACGATAACGTTTGGTTGCGTACTCATTTGCAATATTTGCCCATCCACCGAGAACCTTCTGGCAGGAAGCAGCCTGCTCACGGGCAGAACCATCACCAGGTTTGACCGCGAAAATGGTACTTCCGACACCGATATTTCCTTTGCCGACTTCCGGATAAGACTTCTGGATTGCTGCCATCACCGGTTTTAATTCATCCAGTACATCCAGTGGACAAGTACCTGCTTCAATCGCTTTCTGGGCTTTCTGGACCTCTTTCGCGCGTCCTACATAGGCAGGATCCTTTCTGGAAAGTGCAAATTCAGCAAGTCCAAGCGGGTTGGAACGATAAGAAGAAGTCTCGCCGGACGGGATCAGTTCGTCTGTCGTTGTAACCGGATCGTGGATCTCAGATACGACCTTCAGGATCAGATTCTCAGGAAGAGCGCTCATTGCCGGCCAGTCTTTGATGTTCGGTCCGAATTTGATCTCAACCGAAGGATCAGCAACGCCGTGGCTGTCAAATACACGGTTGGCGTAAATTCTGGAATCAAAGTGGTAAGTCGGGTTCTTGTATTCAATATCAAAATCTGTTGCCGGAGTAAGGAAACCTTTGTTCGCAGCAGTTGCGGCAATGGAACGTGCATCCATAAGGGCAACAGATGCGATCTGTCCACTCTGCAGCTTGCTTCCTTCACGGTTCGGGAAGTTACGGGTAGAGTGACGGATGGAAAATGCATTGTTTGCCGGAGTATCCCCAGCACCGAAGCACGGTCCGCAGAAGGCAGTCTTCACGATCGTACCGGCTTCCATCAGGTCAGCAACCGCACCATTTTTCACAAGCTCCATGTAGATCGGTGTACTTGCCGGGTAAACACTGAAGGTAAATTCATCTGATCCGATGTATTTGCCACGGATGATGTCTGCGGCAGCACAGATATTTTCAAACCCGCCACCGGCACAGCCTGCGATGATACCCTGATCGACATAAAGCTTACCATTTACGATCTTGTCCTGAAGAGAGTAATCCACAGCACCGTCCAGGCTTACCAGCGCGCGCTGCTCTACATCGTGGAGAACATCTGCAAGGTTGGCATTGACATCCTCGATGGTGTAGACATTGGATGGATGGAACGGCATGGCGATCATAGGCTTGATCTCGCTCAAATTGACATATACAAGACCGTCATAGTAAGCGACTGCGCCAGGCTCCAGTTCCCTGAAGTCATCACTTCTTCCGTGGATATCGTAGAACTCTTTGATCTTGTTATCGGTTCTCCAGATAGAAGAGAGGCAGGTTGTCTCTGTCGTCATAACATCGATTCCGATACGGAAGTCTGCACTTAATTTGCCAACGCCAGGTCCGACAAATTCCATGACCTTGTTATTGACATAGCCATTGCCGAAGGTTGCGCCGATGATCGCAAGGGCAACGTCCTGCGGTCCGACACCTTTCACCGGTTCGCCGTCCAGATAGATTCCGACAATGCCCGGCATCTTGATATCATAAGTCTTGTTCAGAAGCTGTTTTACAAGCTCCGGTCCGCCCTCTCCCATTGCCATGGTACCGAGTGCACCATAACGGGTGTGGCTGTCAGAACCAAGGATCATCTTGCCGCCGCCTGCGAGCATTTCACGGGCAAACTGGTGGATAACGGCCTGATGAGGCGGAACATAGACACCGCCGTACTTCTTCGCACAGGTCAGTCCAAACATGTGGTCATCTTCATTGATCGTACCGCCGACTGCACACAGAGAGTTATGGCAGTTGGTCAGAACATAAGGGATCGGGAATTTCTCCAGTCCGGATGCTCTTGCAGTCTGGATGATTCCGACAAAGGTAATGTCGTGCGAAGTCAGCTTGTCAAATTTGATCTGAAGCTGCTGCATATTACCGGAAGTATTATGCGCACTTAAGATCCCATAAGCCATTGTCTCTTTTGCAGCAGCTTCTTTTGTTGTCTCAATCCCTGTCTTGCTTTTTACGGCCGCAAGTGCATCGGGTGCATCTGCAATTACCTCAGTACCGTGTAAAAGATAGGCACCGCCTTCGTATAATTTCACCATATCATGTCCTCCTATTTTCTGTTTTCTATAAATTTCATGTGGTCTGCGACCATCAGAGCGATCTTAAATGTCAGGGCGTCCTCAAAGACTCTGACATCCAGCCCGGTCTGCTTCTGGATCTTCTCCAGCCGGTAGACGAGCGTATTCCGGTGGACGAAAAGCTGTCTCGCTGTCTCCGAAATATTCAGGCTGTTTTCAAAAAATTTATCAACTGTGGATAAGGTTTCTTCGTCAAACTGATCAACGGTATTTCCGGCAAATACTTCTTCCAGGAACATCTCGCATAAGGAAACGGGAAGCTGGTGGATCAGCCGTCCGATACCGAGTTCGCGGTAGGATAAAATATTGCGTTCCGGATAGAAGATACGTCCCACATCCAGAGCCATGCCTGCTTCTTTGTAAGACTGTGAGACCTCTTTGAGTTCGGGAATGATGGTTCCGAAGGAAAGCCGGACATTGACCATAGCTTCGGTGTTGATCGCATTCACCAGCATATCGGCAGTCGAACGGATCGTATCATAATCATCCGTACTGTCAAGGGACTTGATCAGAATAATATGTCCCTCATCTACGGCAGTAACAAAATCACCGGTTCCCGAGGAATAAATCCCACGGATCATATCCAGGACGATCGTGTCATCCGGATTCTTCGGTTCGATTAGATAGACGACTCTGCGCTGCTCAACTGTAATACCAAGCTTTTTCGCCTGATTGTAGATATCTACGAGGAGCAGGTTATCCAGGAGCAGGTTCTGGATAAAACGGTTACGGTCAAGACGTTCGCTTCCGGATCTTAAAAGGCTCTCCAGCTGGCAGACACTTAAGCGTCCGCTGGTATGCACATCAATCTCATTATTGTGCTCGATCACGAAAATATAAGTCAGTTCATCATCATCATAAACCGGGAACAGACCATAGCATTCATCCAGGTGCTCCTCCGATACGCCGGTAACCTCCAGCTCTTTTAAAAATGAGCAGACAGCTTTTTTTACTGCAGGCTTCTCCTTACCTACAGCTGCAAGCATCACTCCATCTGTGTTCCAGATGGAACAGTTACACTCGATGATATCCCCTATTTCATTGATTGTTCTCTGTAAAATCTGGTTGGATAACAATCCATTCACCTCTCCATTCTTTTCAATATATGACAAATGGGAGAATTGTGAAATTCCCCCATCTTCTTCTGACAATACAATCTGATATTATTTTAGCAAATGTTTCACACTTTAGCAAGCTAAAATGAAAAACGTTCTCTCTTATTCGTCTTCGTCATCGCGTCTGTCAAGCATGGCAGCAACGATTTCAAGAATTACAGCAAGACCGATGATGGATGCGGCAGCAATCTTTCCGGCAGTGCCGGTTGCAGCCTGTGCGATACCGCCGACAACCGGAACAGAAAGCTTTACTTTTCCGATGTAGTTGTTGTAAGGGATCGGATTCATATCTTTTTCCTCATTGGCATCCCCTTTGGTGATAAACTGTCCCATCGCCGGGCTGTTGGATACTACACGGTGGGTGATGATCGAGCCGTCTGCATTGTTGCTGTAAAAAGCAATGACATCATCTTTGACGATCGTGTCTGGTTCTTCATACCGGACATAGACCAGGCTTCCCGTCGGGATCGCCGGTTCCATGCTCCCACTGATCACGGTGTACATCTGAAAACCAAAAGCTTTCGGAAGCGTCAGCGGAATACAGGCAAGAATCAGTACTGTCAGTAAAACAGTGCCCAGTGCACTGCAAAATGCAGCCACCGGGCTTTTCTTTTTCTTCGTTCTCTTCAAAAAAGACTTCTCCTTTAGTGCCGCGCTTTTTTATTTTGCACGTTTTTTCAAGAATACGATCAGTCCTACGAGAGCTGCTACCGCAACAACGATAATGCCGATCCCTGCTGCGATCGGAGTCTTGCTCGTCTTGTCTTTCGCATCGATATTTCCTTTTGGAGTGTCTTCATCATCCAGATCTACCAGAGACTTTGGTGTCTGTTCATCCTCAGATGTTGCAGTATCTTTATCTTTAGCTGTCGTATCCTGAGAATTGTTATCTGTCGTTGTACCATCGGTTGTACCGGTTGTGGTTCCGTCTGTTGTGCCACCGGTAGTTCCGGTTGTAGTGCCACTGGTAGTTCCGGTTGTAGTTCCACCGGTAGTTCCGGCAGTTCCACCGGTTGTGCCGCCTGTCGTGCCACCTGTTGTACCGGCATTACCGGTACCTGTGCCAGGAGTTGCTGTACCAGGAACAGTCGTTGTGATGGTGGTTGTTGTTGTAACAACACGGTCTGTAGCACCCGGTTTGTAGGTAAACGTAAATACATTCTCAGATACATTATTACTCAAAGTCTTGGTAAGTGCAAGAGCATCTGGAATATAATTCTCGATATACTGATAAGCGACGATTGGTTTGTCACCGACATTTCCGTAGAAGGTCTGGCTTTCTGCAAGCGCCTTACCGGAAGCATCCTGATAGTTTACGGTGTAGGCAACCATGTCCTTTTTGATTCCATAGGCTACTACATAGTCGGCATCGCCGGTTACATTGTCTAATACAGGAGAAGCAAGAGCTTCTTCATTGTCACGTCCGCTGAGACGGATTCCTTTGACATAGTATTTGTCATCGGTTACCTGAACGTCCTTCAGATTAAAAGTAACAGTAGAACCGGCGACAAGAGAATCCCGCTCCTCCTTAGCCTGGCCGTTTATCGTTCCTTTATTACCTGCAGATAAAGTTACCTTATAGGTATACCCGTCAGCAGCCATAACGCTCATCGTGGATGCACCGATCGTCATTGATACAGTCAGAAGAGAAACCAGTAATTTTTTCCATCTTTTCATCTGCTTACTCTCCTTTCCGTCTGCGTTTCTTTGTGTTCTTGTTATATGTGTAGATTCCGTATGCCAGAAGGATCAGTCCACTGATGAGTGCAAGCACACAGAAGAGAAGAACTCTTGCGGTATCACCGGTCTTAACGGTGTTGGTAGTCTTGACGATTTTCGTCTTGGTAATGGTATTGCTTACTTTTACCTTTTCCACTGCAAAGTTCATACGAAGCTTTGCGAGCGTGTTCTGATAACCATTGCCCTGTGTCTCACCTTCGATACCGATGGTAAGGTGTACGGTTCCGGTACCATTGGAAGCAAGACGACCGAGGTAGAAATATTTCTCGGTAGAGTTTCCAAGCTCCTTCAGACCTTCACCGGTCTTAGAAGAACCTTCACCTCCGACGGTATCACTGTTATAGAGTACCTTTTCGGTATTGTCACTTCCAACATAAGTCAGCTTGTATTCGTAAGCACCGCCTTCAGCGGATTCCTGTGCTTCCTCCAGTGTCTGGATGATCTCATTGGTCATGTACCAATCGGTCTCGCCTTTATCGGAGTTTTTCAGCTGAACCTTCAATTCGATGCTGTCACCCGGCTGGATCGTTGCCAGCTCATCGGAAACAGTCTTGTTTTCAAAATTGCTTTCCATCTTGTCGCCGGTGAAATGAACCTGCCATCCGTCGGCTCCCTGATAATCCTTTGCAAATGCAGTTGTGTGTACCCCTGCTGCCATTATCACTGTCATGGCGAGGCACAAAATTTTCTTTTTCATACTCTGTACCTCCCTACTGTAAGCTCATTGTTGTTTCGTCGTCTGATACATTCACGTCCACGCCCCAGGCACTCTTGATCGCGTCCTTTGCGTTGTGTGTCTGAACTGCATCCACCTCTGCGTCAATGTGGAAGGTGTAACCATTGTACTTGTAAGTATAAGTGATGGTTTTGTCCTTTACTGTTTTCTCTACCTCTGTTGCAATCTTCGGATCAATGCGGAGTGTGTCAGATAATGCCGGTGTGGTATCTCCGGCTTTTACTGCCTTTGTGTAATAAAGAACGGTTCTTTCGTCGGTGGTCTGCTGATCTGCAACTACCCAGCCGTTAGCGGTAAGGAAATTCAGTTCGATCAGATCCGGTGAAAGAGTGGTGTTCTTCTTGCCCTCTTTGTCCTGCCAGCTCTTGGTAAGGATCACACGGACGAAGGTGTCGATGTTACCGCTGTTCTGAACACTGAGCTCTTCTTTGTATTTCTTTCCGGGTGCGAATTTCTCCTTTTCTCCGAGAAGGCCTGTCAGGAGTTCCCCGTCTTTTACTTCTTGCTGGTTCTTAGATGTAAAATCCTGGCTGCTGACGACATCGCCATTCTCTAAAAGAGATACACCGATATTCTGCATCTCGATCTGTGCGGAATAATTCTCACTGTAGTAGGTGAGTGCGGCACGTGTACTGCCGACAGTACTGCCAATCAACAGGAGCGCTGATGCTGTCAGAAGCAGGGCCGATTTTTTTGGAAATGATTTCTTTTTCTTTTTCATCTTCGTTCCCTCCTATTCTGTGGTTTTACTGTCTTCTGTTGTCTCAGTTGTGATTACATGATTCCAGTCTGCATATGGGTTTCCATTTTCATCGTAAAGAACCGGTGTGCATTCCTGGATAACCACGATATTGAATTCTTCCGGTTTATCCTTCCCTTCCGGGAATTTGTAAGAGATATTGAGTTCCGGTGTGGTTTCGCCTGCCGGAAGAACGCCTTCATAGTACCAGTAACCATCATCTTTGGCTTTCCATCCGCCATTTGGAGCAGTATAGGTAAGTTCCATTGGGGCAAATGCTGTTACTCTTACGAAGCAATCATAATCACCGGTATTTGTAATGGTGACGTGCTTGCCATCTTTATCGACTGTTTCGTTAGGGATGGTTTCGGTAAATCCCATATTCATCGTCACACCGCCACCGGCTGTTGTATAAGTTGTGAAGTATGCCATTGCACTTCCAACTGCCAGGGTTCCGGTAAGAGCAAGTGCTGCCGCTGCCATGATTAGTGGTTTTTTATGTAACTTTCTCATTCCGATTCCCCCTTTCTAGTTCTTTGCTGCCGGTTTGGTGTACTGATACTGACCATTTTCATCGAGTTTAAAATTATTTTTTACGCCGTATCCGCCATTGGTACGTCCATCATGTTTGTTGATAAATGAAACCTCTGCCGGTTTGAATTCTACTTCGGTTTCTTTTTCAGGATTAGCAATGATGTCTGTTTCCTGACTTTTAGCAGAAGCGAGTTCATAGCTTGCACCGCTGTAAACCTCCGTTACCTTGACATGAGATCCGGCAGGAATTTTCGTGATCGTTACAGAATCATCACCTGCTGCGCTAAAGGTAAGCTCTTCGATTCTGGTTTCGGTCTTCTTATCCAGTGTTGTGATATCGATCTGGAATACGAAGGTTGCATTGTTACCGAAGGTAGCATTGTGATCTTTCAGTTCCTTCTTGATCACCAGATCACCGTATCTTACATGCTGTTCCGGTTTCAGACCAACTGCACTGTTGGATTCTTTGGTCAGATCGTAGATCCAGTCATCACTTGTCTGACCGTTGTTGTAATAGTTGTTGGTCGGAAGTGATACGAGGTAAGGTGTAAAGGTATAAGTATAATTGGTTGTAATTACTTTTGGTGTATCTACAAGGTAAAGTCCGGTATCCAATTTATCTTGGTAGCCTCTTCCGTTCTGCAGTGTAACAGTTTCGGTTGGATCAACAACTGTATTTCCCTCAGAATCTGTCAACTTACCTTGTGCTTCTTTGGCACGTTCTGCCCAGGTAGCAGCTGCCGCATCCAGGTTATCAGCACTTACGGATGAAAGATCCAGTTTTGAAAATGCACCGATTCCGGTATAGTTGCCGGATTCATCAACCGAAGCAACTTTATACAGGTTTACCGGAATGCTTGCACTTAGAAGTTCACTGCTGTTCCCACTAATGTCGAATTCGATAGAACACTTTTGTCCGGTATTGATCGCGTTTGCGGCTTTCGCACCCGGAAGAGTGAGCAGTGGAAATGTAAGAGCGACAGCTAAGAGAAAAGTGCTTCCCTGTTTTAATCGTTTATTCATCATCGCCTCATGTCCTCCTTAAAAATCTTGGTTATTCTTTGTGAGCTTTTCTCTTGGAAAGGAATCGCAAGAGAATGATCACAAGAATCGTGATTGAAAGTCCTAAAATTAAATAGAGCATATAATAATTCTGAATGGCTTTTACCATAGAATCTGTAACTGATTCGGTAGCATCCTCTTCGCCGTTATATGGAACTCTGGTTCCTCTTACGAGAAGACGATGGGAGTTGACTCCGTATGGTGTACAGGTAAATAAAGTTACCTGATCTTTTCCTTCTTCAATCTGGAGTGCTTTCTCCAGTGTTTCATGATCGTCTTTGTCTACCATCGGAAGAATCTGGTCTACCTTGTAGGCAAGGACTTCATCCAGTACATGGATGTAAAATTTATCGCCAACTTTGAGCTGATCGATATCGGTAAAAAGCTTTGCGCTTGGAAGTCCACGGTGAGCTGCGAGAACACTGTGGGTACTCTCCCCTCCGATCGGAAGCTTTGTGCCGTTCAGATGTCCGACGCCGGTCTGCAGATCCTTGTCACCGGTGCCATGGTAAATGGCAAGCTTGATGTTGATCTTCGGAATGGAAAGATATCCCATTACTCCGTCATCTGCAACGTTCAGAATCTTCCAGTATTCGGTGTCTTTGATGTCATTTTCATCTTCACCAAATACATCTCCGTAGAGGTTGTTCTGTTGAATGGTATCATTGAAAGCTTTTGCCTTTTCCCACTCAGAGGTGAAGTCCTCCGGTTCCATGTCCTGTATTGTATTGTCATAGCTGCTGATCAGCTGATTCTGTCTGTAGGTGTTCCACTGGTTGGATACCGTCGGGTAGATCAGAATCCCAAATCCTATCAAGAATAACAGACCGAAAAGGAAGGTTGAGATTTTTCTTTTCATAGGCATATTCCCTTTCTCGTTCTTATTCTCTTTTTAAGAGGTCTCATTTTTTTTCTTTTGAAGCTTCTTCTCCTTTAAGTATAACATAAGGATGAAGATTGTGGTAATTACAAGACCAATAATTACCCATAAAAGATAATTTGTATGAAGACTGATTCCGCTGAGCGGTGTCTTCTCATCGGCAACTTCCTGTTCCACATAAGGTACTCTGTGACCACGGACCAAAAGCCGCTCGGTATTGACTCCGTATGGAGTACAGGTAAGAAGTGTTACAAGATCTTTTCCTTCTTCTACTGCAAGAGAGGAAGTTTCCTCCGGTTTTACTACGGAAATCTTGTCGACTTCATAACATAATGTTTCGTTTAATACATGGATCAGAAAATGATCGCCTTCTTCCAGCTGATCCAGATCGGTAAAAAGAGACGCACTCGGAAGTCCACGGTGTGCGGAGATAACGGCGTGTGTACTTTTACCGCCGATTGGAAGAGAGCTTCCTTCCAGATGTCCGGCTGCCTGTTTGAGAACATTTTCGTCGGTAGTGTGGTAGATCGGAAGTTTGATGTCAATCTTCGGAATCTCCACGATTCCCATCATCTCGTCACCGGCAATATTCAGAGCATCCATGTAGGACTGATCTTCTTTGTCACTGGTTGCGGCTACTGCAAATGAGTCAGGAAGAATACTTGGAAGTAAGGCTTCATTGTAAGCTTCTGCTTTCTGCAGTTCTGCATCATAATCAATCTCATGTGCTGCATCCTTTTCAGATACAGTCTGTTCATAACTGCTGATCAATTGCTTCTGTCTGTAGTTATTCCACTGATTAGCTACGAAAGGATACAGCAGTAAGGACAAACCGGCTAAAAATATGATTCCAATCATTAATTTGCTTGTTTTGCTTTTCATCCGAATTCTCCTTGCTGTTGTATTATTTTTTATGAATCCGGGGCGACCTGCCCCGGATTCAATATCTGATTATAAATAATTATTGCAATTATTTGTTGTCTGATTTCTTGCGGCTTGCGAAGAACAGACCAGCTGCTGCGATCATGATAACGCATCCAGCGATTGTGAAGATTGTTGTACCGATACCACCGGTTGATGGAAGAGCGGAAAGTTTTGTATCATTTAACTGACCTTCATTATATAATTTAGCTGTAGCAACATCTCCATTTACAGTAAGTGTAAGAGTTTTACCATCTGTATTGATAGAATATCCTTCTGGTGCTTTAGTTTCTTCGAAATGATAAGAACCAACATCTAAACCTTCTACATCAATCATACCGTTTTCATCTGTTACAAGTGTTGCTGTAGCATCTTCTGCATCCGGAGCATATTTATATTTTCCATTCTCCTGCTTTGTGAATGTTAATGGCACTTCTTCGCCATCTTTATACAATACGAATTCAGCGTTTGCTAAAGCATTATTTACATTGCCATCACCATATTTCAGTAAAACAAGTTCTCCAGTAAATAACTTAACTGGGACATTATCAGCACCGTAGTCTACACCAGCTGCATGACTACCAGCTTTGTTTTCTACTGTTGTTTTGGTTACTTTTGCAGTATAGGTAACTGTGATTTTCTTTCCAGCGTTCGGATTGTCTGTACCAGCAACTAAAGTGTTTAAATTAACGGTAAATCCTTTACCATCTTCATTTACTACGATTTCTCCAACTTGGCTGATGCAAATCCTCCTTATACAATTACATTGATTCAAGCTGAAACAAATACGACTAAACAGCTTGTAATGGATGTAAGTAAATTAAACGATATTCTTAAGGGCAGTGATGACAAAAAAGTATGGACATATACCTGGAAACTGGAAGATTGTTTGGATGGCACATACAAAGTCAGTGAAAGTAATTACGGTAAAGATGGATACGATGTAACTGTCACTGTCAATGGACAACAAGTTACAGATTCGAATGATTTTTCAGTAAGTACAAAGCAAGCATCAATAAAAGAATATAAACAATCTAGAAATACTACTATGTGCTCACCAAAAACGTTTTCTATAAACAAAGTTAATTTAATTGTTGCAAAGCTCACTGCGAACGAAGGATATTTCGTGTGGACAAACACACCGGTAAGTATCAGTGAACGTAAAGCGATAGTGAAATTGATAAGTGATAAAACCAATGGAATTAGATTTAGTCCAGAAGCAGAATTAAAAAAATGCTATTTCTATAGTGGAAATGGAATAAAAGACACGTTGGTATTCAGAAATGGTGAGATCAAGTATGACGGGCAGGATAAACTTACGTTTGATGCATCAAAACAGTGGTCTATGTTTGCAGCTGGAACGTACACATTTACCGAAACACAGAACGCTGAAATTCAGATCACTAATACTTATTTAGAACAAACTGCAGATTTGGATTTGATCAAGACTTCGGTATCCGGAACAAAATTTGATGGTGCAGAATTCAAACTGTATAAGAAGAATGATAAGGGAGAATATGAACTTCAGAAATTTGCTTATACAGATGAGTCTGGAAAGGATCAGACAAGAGAAACCATCCAGGTAATAAATACCGATAGATCAGAAGCTGAACTCAAAAATCTTCAATCTGGACAGTACTATCTGGAAGAAGTAAAGGCACCGGAAGCTTGTATGTTGTTAGCAGACAAGATTTATTTCAAACAGGAAAAGGGTAAGATTACTTTAACAGATAAGAGTGGAAAAGTACTTGCAGATTCACCTACAATGTGGACACTTTCGGGCACAGATGGAAAATATACCTTAACTGTACAAAACGAAATTCTCTATTCCCTCCCATCAGCTGGAGGCACCGGAATTTACTTGTATATGATTGGCGGTATCTTACTTATGTTTGCAGCCGTATGGATTTTATATAAAAACAAATGCAAGGAGGTGCTGGAAAAATAATTGTAAGAATTAATTTTTCAGTGGCTTCTTGCCACACAAAAACGTTATTATCCCATATGAGGGGACAATAAAAAATGGGCAAATCCCTTAAAAGAAAAGGAGACAAAATATGAAGAAGATGAGAAAAATCTTTGCAGTGTTATTAACACTGGCTATGGTACTCGGAATGAGTATGACAGCGTTTGCAGCGGATGCAAAAGCAATAATTACACTTAAAAACTTTGACAAAGCTAATAAAGTTGAGTACATGCAGATTATCCAGAAAGATGAAACCAAAACTTCTGGTTGGGCATTTACTAATGGTGCAGGAGCATGCTTTACAGAAGCATTCGGACTTACAGATTCAGATGATGCACAGCAACAGGTTATCTGGGGATTAATTAAGTACAATGATAATAATGTTACATTACCAACAGGTGTAACTGCAAAAACTGCTACAGCAGCAAAAATTGACTTAGCATTAAGTAAAGTTGCAGCACTTGAGGGTTTCACAGAATCAACAGATAAAACAAAAATCGAAGTAAGCGCAGCTGGTATTTATGCAATCAAAGCAGAAGAAACAGGATTTACTTATAAAACAGCAACAGCATATGTAGGATTTGGAGAACCATATCCAGCATTAACAGATGCAGAAGTAACAGCTAAAAAATCTCCAACAACTGTAGACAAAACAGTAGCTGATGACGATCATGTAGTAGCAATCGGAGATATCGTAACTTATACAATCGAAGCATATGTACCATTTCTTGATGCAGCTAATACTGAAAACAGAACATTTACAATTACTGATCAAATTAAAGGTGCTGAATATTATTTAGCAGGTCCAAATGCAGTTAATAGTGTAACTATGGAAGGCAAAGATGGGCAACTCTTTAATCTGTGCTTTTGTAAGTCCTTCAAACGTTTTGGTCACTTCAATAAACGGCTTATCCTCTTGATCTTTCTTCTTATTCAGAATCGTAGTGGTCATTCCATCACTTGATTCAGTAACCTGACCGTAAAATGCCTTTGTCGCATCTGTCTGGACTTCTTCTACTGTGTAATGGATATCTGTTTGTTTGATGCCATCTGTAGTTTCATAGTAGTATGTATCCGGAAGATTATCCCAAGTATGCGTCCATTGGTTTGTTCCTGACAAATTAACTTTCATGGACGTCGGAAGAGTTTTTACATCTTCACTGGTAAGATACTTCGGATTATCATCGTTTATTTCAGAATCCGCCGCTTTTGTTACATAGGCCTTCAACTCGACATCAACTGCTACTTTATCTGAGTCATTTTCCCACTTCTTATCCACTGTGTGAGAAACTGTACTGTCATTTACCTGTATAACAGGTTTCGCATAAGGTTTCGTATATGTTTTGTTATTGTACTTGTATGTTACATTAGCTGATACGTTTGAATAGAATCCATTTTGTTCTGAAGATGTTCCATTATTCCTAGTATCATTTCCAGGTTTTTTGCCTGTACCAAGATATTCGTCTGTATTTTTATCACCAGTGCCTGTATAGCTTCCATTCTGATACTCCAGATAGGCTTTTGTTGTTGGCCGGATTTTTGCTGTTACATAATATGTGTAACCTGATTCCAGCTTATAGCTAGGTTCAAATCGCATAATAATCTGAGTCTTGCCATCTGAGTCTTTCGCTGTACTGACAGTTATAATCTTTGATACGGCTGCTTCATTTCCTGAAGCATCTTTCAGTTTGGTGATAACCTTTCCAGTTTCATCTTTGACAACCACCTGTAAATTTTGATTAACTAATTCAACTTCATCGGTTAACGTATCGGTTACAGTTACATCTGTACAAAGAAGTTCTGTTGCATCTCTGATGATTGAATCAAAGGCATTTTTCAAATTACTTGAATCTGTACCGTTGTAACTGCCGGTTACTGTTCCGCTCGGAGCATTGCTGATCAGACTTGATAAATGATTGTAACTATCTTCAGGACCAACTCCGACTGTGTAGAAGTAGTTCATACTCATTTTGCTAAGTTGAGTTTGGGCATTGACCATTGCTGTATCATTATAGCTATTTCCCTTACCACCACCAATTCCAGTTATATTACCTTGGCTATCCTTTTTGTAGTAGAAGGTTGGATCACCATCTGACAGAAATACAACTATTTTTGTTGCATCAGTTCGTCCGCTATCAAGTAATTGCTTTGCTTTTATTAATCCTGCTTCATAATTTGTTCCACCGGCCTGTTTGCTATAACCCGGATATTTTCCAACTCCGGTGGGATATTTAATCGAGTCCTTTGTCCACTCTGTTTCGATACCCGCTTGTGTATCAAACGACACAACTGCAAATTGAGCATCTACATTTTTCTTGCTTTTCAATTTGGCAACAGCAGCTTCTACAGCTTTTTGCTGATTGAAGAAACGACTATTTTCATTCGTTGTGTAGTCATTTAGGTCATTCTTAGAATTCATTTCACGCATCATACTGTTCGACGTATCCATCACGAACAGTACATCCAGCTTATTCGCATAGGACTCGCTTCCAACTGCACCTGAAACATTTAATGTAAGATTGTATGTACCATCTTTATTCTTAGCAATATACTTTTCATGAGACAGTTCTTTCTTTGTTTCAACAATGCCCGGTGTCGGAGGCTGTACTGGTGTGCTTGCTGAGTTGATAATCTGGTATTCACCACTGGTAAGCGTTCCAAGTTCTGTACCATCTGCCAGGTATATCCTTGCACTTAAATCACCACTATGATCAGCAGTTACTTTTACTTTCCATGAGGTTGTTGGTGTAACATAATCTTTTGGTGCCTGTGTTTCTGTTAATGTATAGGTTCCGGCTACAAGCTGCTGGAACTGAACTAATCCGTCACTTTCGGAAGCTGCAAGCATTGTAGCCTGTGTGGCGTCATTCGTTAAACTAAACTGTGCACCAGGAAGACCGTTTCCTTCTGCATCTGTTTTATAGAATGAAATGTTTGTCATCTTTGTCTTATCGACCTGCTGTATCTTCGCTGACGGAAGAGTAAACTTCATCTCACAATTAGATGCGCCTGCACTACGTTCCATATAAAGAATTGTCAATGTATGAGTCTGCTGTTTTTGTGCTTCTGTCAGATTTGCTGCCTGACCAATATAATTCCACAAATCAACGTTTCCTGTTGCTGCACTATGAATACCGCCAAGGTCAATGACTATTTTCTTACCATCGAGGACTACCCATAAATCATCGTCACCTGTGAATTTGTAATTAAGTGGTCCTACATAATCACCGATTTTGAATGTGACATCATATCGCATTCCGAAATAATTGTTATGGTTATTGCCTCTTTCACTCTCTTCATAAGAAGGTAGCACTTTGTCTAACGGATAGAAATTGTTTCCTGCGCCTGTAACCCAGTTTTTTCCGCCATCTTCTACGCCACTAAGTGTATACGTATCACCATTTCGGTTAAAAACCAGAGTGTAGTTTTTATAGACTTTTCTCAGAAATCTCTCTTCAGCACGGCTAGTCCAAGATACTCTGTAATTAATGCTATAATTACTATCTACAAAAAATCCCGGTTCTGCGTAATTGAATATTACATTTCCTTTATCATCAATTTTTTTTAGCAATCCTGGGATTGTACTATCTCCTCCAGTATAATTGTTTGCATCTTTTGTTGGACCAACGTTACTATCTGGCAAACTACTTGGCAAACTAATCGTATACTTTTGATACTCCGGATAATTTTGACCATTGTTTGGATCATTCGTGCCTGCAATAAGTTTTTTGTTTTCACTAACCCTTGGTGATTTGTCATTTATCAACTGATTAAATGAATAATAGCTATCTCCTAAAATGCCTCCTATTCCTGCTTTAACTGTATAGTCATAAAATATAGTACTTCCAGGAAACCTCTCATATTGAGGATCACAATAAACCTTAATTGTACAATCGCTTACGACTTGGATTTCTTCGGATGTTGATATCCAGTCGAATCCTCCAGTTGCATTACTCTTCTGTGCCGAATTTATGTTCCAGTTATCAGCTATGTCATAATTGCTTATGCTTTCCCCAGGTGATAATTCCTTTTTGCTTGCATATATCATAGTCTTTGGATTCTGGGTATCATCATAGTATTCGATGGTAACGTTAACCTTCGAATTACCTTTCTGAACAATGACATATTTTGAAAAATGCGGAGCATCAAATACAACTTTTCCTTCTCCATCAACAGCACCCTTCATGTCTTCCGCTACGTTATTATCATCCACATGCAGTACTGCTGCATTCTCGCTGGATGTGATCTCCGGGGTGTCTACGCTGACCTGTACCGGAGTGGTTGGCTGTACTTCGGAACCGTTTACCAGGAATTTGATATCGTAGGAGAAGATATTCTTGATGGAAAACTGTTCTTCGATCGCTTTTTCTTCTACTGCTTTTTCGATTTCCTTTACTTCGTCTTCTGAAGTGATCTCTGTTACGGAAAGCTGTGCGTCTGCGGGAAGAGCATCGGCTGATCCATTTACTTTAACAGTAGCATTTCCTACTTGTACTGACCATTCTTTTTTCGAAGGTATTTCGATGTCAGGTGTATCAGACACATCTTCGGTAATCGTATTTTCAGTAGACACATCTTCAGTAGTTGTATCTTCTGTAGTTGTATCTTCTGTAGTTGTATCTTCTGTAGTTGTATCTTCAGTAGTTGTATCTTCAGTAGTTGTATCTTCTGTAGCCTCATCTGCCGCCGGTTCTGTTACGACTTCGGCCTGGCTCTGGCTGTCTGTGTTCTGTGGCTCATCAGCAAAAGCTGATGTCGCACTGCTAAGCACAAGTACCATGCAAAGCATGAATGCTATTAAACGTTTCTTTGTATTACTTTTCATGGCGTCCTCCTTCTATTCCTCAATTCTGACTTCATAATTGTTATCAAGTGCTCCGTCTATCAGCTTCAATAATTCAAGGGCACTGCGGAAATGCTGCTCTCGCTGCTCTTCCACCCAAGTAACGCTGCCCTGCCAGGTACCGTTCTGCTGATCCATGATTTTTATTAAAAAAGTTCTTGTATTTTTTTGCTTTTTATTCATGTCAGTTTTCATCTGCCCTTCCTAATTATTTAGACTTTTTTATCTTATATAGGTATTGTATCTGACAAAGCATTACGTGAATCATTACCAATAACGGAAAATATTAACTTTTTTAAGCTATAACAAGAAATAGTAATGTTTTTGTAATAATATAATGATTTGATACCAGGGGCAAAAGGTCAGAAAGCCGATGCAAGCTTGCTTGCGAGAGTGCAAAGCACGTAGT
>OGQB01001669.1_pt1 | contig 18240 bp, 26 predicted proteins | sample 1553071 | NCBI WGS metagenome assembly OGQB01 (sample SAMEA2580284, study PRJEB22360) | human gut metagenome | biome: human gut; feature: human-associated habitat; material: faeces | place: Denmark | collected 2008/2010
ATATAGCTTCTGCATTTTTTTAATTCTTTTTCTAACTCTAAAATTCTAGGTTCTGACATTATTCTTCTTCCTTCCTTATTATTATTTCTATATTACTTCCGATAGGTACATCCCAATCTTTAAATTGTATATGTGTCTTATCTGCTTCTATATAATTAATATCTTTAATAAGTTTACAACCTTCAAAATATATTTCTAAAGAATCATTTCCTAATTCATATTCAGGAACTGCATAATTAGTATTTTGTTGTATTACTTCTTCTGTTACTAAAGAAGTATTTTGTCTAGTTATTGTTGGAATATTATTTATTTGTGTTTGTAAGTTTTGAATTTGAGCATTAATCTCTGTTAAATCTATTTGTGGAGTATATTCACCCCACTCATCTTCTGTATAAATATAATTTTTGTTTTCTGTAGTTACAGAATATATATCGCCATTATTAACATTTTCAAGTTTTTCTAGGTCACTAAATTGTTCAACGGAACCTTTATATTTTAGAGGTGCATTTATTACAGTTGTTATTTTTTTCTGTGTTTTATCTAGTTCTTTTGCATTGTTATTAACTACTTCTTTAATTTCGTTCATATCTTTGTCTAAAACTTTTTGATCATCCGGAACATCTTCATCATTTTGAAATGCTTGTTTGTTTGCATAATTTATATTTTTTATCATACTTCTATCCCTCCGTTTGCTTTAAAGGTAGCAGACATTGCAATTACTTTGCTTACTTGACTTGCTGTTAACACAATTCTTCCATCATTCGCAGAAATAACGAAAGAAGCTGGTCCATAAGGTTGCTCAGCTCTACAACCTCCATATACAAATTCCTGCGCTGGTCTAAATTCTTGAGGTAAATAAGCAACAAAATAGTCTACTCCAGCAGCAATAGGATTATTATTATCTATATTCCAGCAAAGACTTAAATTAACTGTATTATTTTCATCTTTACTTAAATTAACATAAGATAAACTTCCATTTTTTATAACATCTGTATTTAAAATTAATTGTCCTATTTTATAATTTTTAAATGCATTTTTAACATTCCTTTGGAATGCACTAAAAGTTGCTGCACTTAAACTAGTTTTTTTATCTTCGAAATCTATTTCTTGCATAGTTTTTAATTCCTTTCATATTTAACACTTAAATCTAATTTTCCGTGTTGTCTTAACTCTAAATATTGCGCATAATTTAATCCAGAATCCACATAGTTATCTGATTCTGGATTTTCTCTTTTCCATAAATGAAATGTATAAACTAAATATCTCCAAGTTGCTTCTCTCATAAATAAATCTTCTGACATTAATATATCTGGAGACATATATAAAGTATCACTTAAATAATTTCCTTGTACTCCATCTATTGTAATAACATTATTGTTTTGTGTTATATCTAATTCCTCTACTTTATATTCTTTTTGTAAATAATATGGTAGCTCACCAAATCCAATACTATAAAGCTTTGGATAATAATAAGTAGCCTCAAATCCTACTATGTCTTTAAAACCATCTGTAGATAAATGAAAAGGAGCGTTAACCCTAGGACTATTGCTCCAAAAATCATAATCACTTGTAACTTTGTCTTGTCTTACAACAGCAAGAGGCTGATTCTCTTGTAATACAACATTATAAGCACTTACGTTTAAATAAGCATATAATTTATATTTTTGTGTACCATAATCGTAATGTGCGAAACCTATGTCTTTAATAGTAGAACCAAACCATTGCTTATAATTATTAGATATGTATATATCTTCTCCGCTAATTTGTCGTCTATAATAATATTCTGTTGTTATTTGTGTAGGAGAATTTTTTTGAAATATATCTCTACTATCTGCTATAATTGGCAAATCATATCCCATAGAAGTAGAATCTTCTGTAATGTTGTTATCGTGTGTAAAATTAATTAAGCAAGCATTCAAAGTTTTATCTTTAAATTGCAGAAAGCTATCTGCATATAATTTTAAGTATTTATTTAGTATTAAATTCCTAAATATCTTTTCTTTATTGCCTGTTCTTATTCGTACAAATTCATTAGATACCTTCATATTTTCTCCTATCTATTCAATCCAAAATTTAATGTATGATTTCTATCATTATCTGTTAGTTCTACTGTATGTACTTCTTTAATTCCTTCTGTTGTATATTCGCATAAGTATTCTACTTGTGTCTGGCTATCATTTTCTTCTGTATCTGCACTAGACCTAAATAAATCTATATAGTTTTCTACTATTGCTGTATTTCTTAATTCAACAGAAAAATTAGAAGGGTTATTCCCTTCTTTGCTTTCTTTTATACTTGTTATTACATATTCCCCAGATGTAAAATATTCTGGTAAATCTATATCTATTCTATCTCCAACATCTAAATCATTATCTTTATCATATTTTAAAGTTACTTGATTAGTATAGTTGTCATTTATTCCAAAATAGTTTCTAACATAGTTAACCATTTCAGACTCCGTAAACCATCCACTATCTACATCTAGCACTTTCTCTATTTGCCCAGAAGGTGTTATAATACCTTTCATTCTGTTTATTTCTTGCCAGTTTAATAATTTCATATTGGCATATCGTAAAGCACTGTCTGACTGTATTTCTGTAATTGTCACAGAACCTTCTCCTTTGTATGTAATTCCCGTGGCTAGATTTTTAAAAGTGCTATCCATAGTTAGTGTAAATAGTTTATTATCACTGTCATCTTTTCCTATGTCTGTAAATACTTGTTTGTCTGGTAATTCGTAATTAACAGTGTTCATTATATTTGCTATTAAATTGCTATTATAATGAATATTGATTGGAAATCCTGTTACAGTACTACCTTGTACATATATAGCCTCATAGATCCTCTTTGTAGTAGCTGTAGATATGTCAATTGGATTCTCAAAGTCTAATCTGTCTCCGTTATTTAAAGTAACATTCATTACAGAGTCCATTTCGTAAAATATTCTTGCATTCTTTACATTAATTATATTTGCATAATCAAGATTGGTAATCGTTGGAGATATGCTCAACAATCCGTTTATTTCTTGTTTATAATTTTTTATGTTTATTTTCTTTTTAACATTTTTAGAAAATTGATATTGTATAGAATTAACTGTAATTCCTTTTAGCTCATCTATATTCCAATATAATTCAAAACGTTTTGAAAAGTAATTTAATACTTCCTCTACAGTTCTACTAATTAAATTAACTGTAGTTGCCTGTCTTGCTATATTCATTTCTTTAATATAAAAGCCATCTGCAAATAGTGGCTCTAATGCTTGTCTTACTAAATTTTCTACTAAATCTGTCCTATTTATTGTTACTGTTTTCTTAGTTGCCATTTGTCTAGGGCTAAATAATGTCAAGCTTAACTCTTTTTCTGGGGTTTTTACTTTTTTTAATTCTGGTAATTTATAATCACTAACAAACCCCATATATTTTATATTATCGTTGTTATCGTAAATATTTACTTCCTGTTGTGCGTATGGTAAATCATCTATTGTAGCTTTTGAAAAGTCTACAGTAAAATCACTATACGTTACTTCCTGACTAGATTGTGTCATATCAACAGAACCTATTAATTTATATTTTTTATTATTCCATTTAATATACATTAATAAGCACCTGCCCCTCGTAAAGTTTTAGTTACAGCAGGTGTTACTGCTCTACCTACTTTTGTACTATCTAGATAAATATCACTAGGTTTTATTAATATATTAGCTGTAAATAATTTATTATTAGTTGCTGTTGTACTTAAATTAGCACTTAATTTTTGTGTTTCAAAATCTACTGCAGATTGCATATTTTTATATACTTTTCCAAGATTATCATCAAATCCTTCTCCTAATCCTAATGCCAAAAATTTTCCTACTTCATCAGCAAAAACTTTAGATGGAGAATGAATACCAAAAAATCCTTTTATTTTATCTACAATTCCACTACAAAATCCACTAATTTTATCCCATAGCCAACCTACAGCATTACTAATACCATTCCAAATACCTTGAATCAGATTTTTTCCGACTTCAAGCATTTTGCTAGGTAATGATTTCAAACCATCCCATATAGTTTGAATAATTGTACCTGCCATTTGTCCTAATTTTCCTAAAACACTTCCAACACCCTCAACTAATTTGACAATTAATTGTACTCCTGCTTCTAATATCTTTGGCGCATTTTTAATTAATGCTGTCACTAACTTCATTATAATTTCTGGTGCTTTTTCAATTAATATTGGAAGTGCATTAATTAAACCATCGGCTAATCCTAAAATTAGTTGAATTGCTGCATCTATTAACATATCTATATTGTCTAATAAGCCATTCACAATTGTTATTATTGCATTAATTGCTTGCGGTATTAATTGTGGCAACATTTGTGCTATTCCCAAAATTAACTGTGTTATAAGCTGCATACCCATTTGTATTATCTGTGGCAACATTGTTATTAATCCTGTTAAAAACGACTGTATTAATTGCATTCCCAGCTGTAATACTTGAGGTAAATAATTAAGTATCTGTTGGAACAGTGCTGTTAACATTTGTCCTATTGCATCCATTAATAATGGTGCATTAATTACAATAAGTTCTATAATTTGAGGAAATATTTGATTAATGCCTTCTATTATTTGTGGCACTCCTTCAGCAATACTTTGAAGTAAATCTGGCAATAATAATGAAACAGCATCAATAATATTTTGAATTGCAGTCATGCTGGTACTTACAAGTTCATCTATAGTTCCACTACCATTTATGAAATTATCAAATGCTGCTTTCATAGAACTAACACTTCCAGATATCGTTGTTGCAGCTTCTTTTGCTGTTGTACCTGTTATTCCCATCTCTCCTTGGATAACATGTATAGCACTATAGACATCACTTAAATTGCTAATATCATATTTTATACCTGTTATTTTTTGTGCATCTGAAAGAAGTCTCTCCATCTCTTCTTTTGTTCCACCATAGCCTAATTTTAGGTTATCTAGCATAGTATAATTCTGTTTAGCAAATCCCTGATATGCATACTGTATAGATTCCATAGAAGTCCCCATCTTGTTTGCATTATCAGCCATATCTTGTAAAGCCATATCAGCACTATCTGCTGCTTTTTCTGTATCTCCACCTAAGCTTTGCAACAAACTTGCACTAAAACCAGTTACAGTTTCCATATATTCATTAGCACTCATACCTGCTGTTTTATATGCATTCTTAGCATTTTTTATTACTTTATCTGCACTGTTACCAAATAGTGTTTCAATACCACCCATGTTTTGCTCTAAATCAGCATAAGATTTCGTAGATGCAACACCTAATCCTCCAACAGCAGCAGATACCGCACCAACCGCAACTGTAACACCTTTCATTGCGGTTCCAGCAATACTGCCTAATTTTCCTAAGCCACTTTGAACTTTTCCACTAATCCCATTAATATCTTTATCTAAGTTCTTTGTATCGCCATTAAATTCAATAGTAACTGAGCCATCTGCCATTTTTATTTCCTTTCTGTCAGGCTCATTGGCTCAATTTAAAGACTTATTTTTATTTATTTTTATTTCTACTTGTTTGCCACATTTTTTGCATAATAAAAAGACGCCTTTACATTCAGCGTCTTTACTATATTTCACTATTTTTTTATTGCAAAAAGGACAAAAATACCATTTTCCCATATTGTCCTCTTTTCTTTTTATTCTAAACCTGTTTGAGATTTTGAAGAAACTTCTCCATCTGTAAATCCAATAGTCGCTACAGAAAATGTCCCATTTCCGTTCCAAGTTTTAATTTCACTCTTTATTCCTGCTATTTCACTTTCAGAAGATGTTGATTCTTTTCCTCCAAATATTTCAACTACTTCTTCATATGTCATTCCATCTTTAATTTGATTGTATTGTTCCAAGGTAACTTTTACATCTTTTGTAGTTGTTTTTTCATTTTCTGTTGTCTGAACTTCGCTTTCATTTACAGAACTTGAAGTTTGTGTATTGTTTGTACTTGTTTGAGTTCCTCCAACAATCGCAATAACTATTATTACAACTATTAGCCAAAACCACCATTTTTTATATACTGGTTTTTTCTCTTCTTCATGATTTGACATTTTCAACCCTCCTTTATTTTTTAAATTTATATTAGTATATCATTATAAAGGATTATTTCAAGCACTTTTTTCCAACATAATTTTATCTTTTTCGACAAAAGCCGACAAATTATGAAAAAGCTTCTCCAAAGTCATATTCTTTTTCTTCTTCAGTTCGCATATCAGGTAATGCATATAATCTTTTCATTTTTTTATAAAATTTCTTCATTTCATTATCTTTTATCGTATTTAATTGTATTGCTCTATATTGCATTATTTTAGAAAACATAACATCTTCATTTAAATTAACAAATAAAGCTCTAAATTTCCACCAGTGCAAGTATTTTATACTATTTAAATCAATTCTATATTGTTGCATAAAAGCACTATATATATATTCTGCATCAAATTCATAGCTATAAATTTGTTTTTTATTATTGTTCTTTGCTGTTCTATTTGTATTTTCTTTTTTATCTCCACCAGAATAAAACCAAACTACTTCTTCTAAAGCTTTTTTTATATCTGTTATTTGCTCTGGTCTGTAATAATATAAGTTTAAAATCATTCTAATTTTTTTATCATCTTCTATTGTTCTATCTTGCATTAGTAGTTCAAATTTTATGCTTTCTCTAAAATCTGTTCTTATTCTCATTCCACTATCTGTATGTTGTGGTAATTGATTAATTAATAGATTAGAATACATTATTTTCTTCCTTTATTATATTTATTGTATCTTCTTGTTTCTCTGTTAGGCATATATTTAGCTCTGTTTTCTAAAGTATCATATAAATTTTGTGTAGCTTTTGTTGTTTCAATTTTAGCATTAATTATATCTGTAAATAATTCCATATGCTCTTGTAAATCTTTTTTACCTTTAAATATTTTGTCTGCTATTCCTTTTCCAAAAACTTCATCAAAAAATTCGTCTATTATTTTACATTCTTCTCTAATAGCTTCTGACAAACTTTTTTCTTCTTTATCTTTTAATTCAGATTTTTCTTTAACTTTTTTTGCTGCATTTTCTAATCTTTCTATGCAATCAGCATCTGTAAAACTAAAGTCAACTTCAATATCTTTTAATTTCATTTTTTCCCTCCAAATTATTTAAGAGGCTTATTCCTAAGCCTCTGCTAATGTTATTTCTTTTAATACGGCTTTATCTGTTACTGTAACAGATACGTTACTTTGTGTTGTATAACCGTCTTTCTCTACTGTAATATTTGAATATGTTTTAGCTTGTAAATCAACAGTTGCTATTCCCGTTGCATCTGTTAAAACACTTTCATCCTCTATTGTGATTTTAGCACTTTCAATAGGTGCACTTGAACTATCTTTAAGCACAAAAGTTACTGGATATTCTGCAACTTCTTCTTTTGGTGTAAATGTTGCTGTTTTTCCGTCTTTACTTACTACAGCTTTACCTATTGTAAAACCACTATTTTTTCTAAATGCTCCAGAATATGTATACGCATCTGTACTATCACCTTCTGCATCTGGTACTGTAGAATATGTTCTAAGTCTAGCTTCATATCCATCATCTATAGGCTTGCTAAAATCAACTTGTAATATTTTTACTAAAGCATCATTTCCCGTTTTTTCATTATCTGTTATATCTACTAGTTTTTGATGTACTAAATTTCCTTGATATAAATCAAATGCATAAGATATTTCCTCGGAATAGCCTGTAACATCAGTCACTTCTCCATCTTCGTCTACATATGTTCTACTATATTCAGTAGGATTTTTAGATTTAGATATTTCAGTAAATTTAGTCATTCTTAAAAAATTTGCTATTGATGTAGTAGAAACATCCATAAAAGCAACTTTTCCACTTCTTTTTACTAATTTTTCCACTTTTTATCCTCCTTTTTGATAAAAAAATAGAAGACTTTAAAAATCTTCTTCATATACAACTTGCATAGGTATAACGTATATTGCTGTTGTGTCAGTCGTTTGAAGTATTGTTCCTCTACCTGTACATTTTATCCAACAAATTCCGTCTATCTTTGGCAAATTTCCTATTTTATCTTGTTGTTTTATCCATTCAGTAAAATCATCACAAAATTTTGAGTTCTTAATATTTTCTAAGACGCTAAAATTAGCTTGTACAGAAAAATCAAAAAGTATTTGATTTCTTGTACCTCCGTCTGCAAACTGTGTTAAAATTGTTGTTGCTGGTGTTTCGTCTATAGAATAACTTTGTGGTTTATCTTTTATATAATCTACATTTACTTTGCCATTTTTTAGTAATGGGCAAGTTTCTATAAATTCTTTTATTAATTCTATTTTTGATTTTTTTGCCATTTTAGCCTCCATTTTTAATATAGTTTTCCACATCTTTTACAAGGTCGTTTTTTCTTCTCTGCAACATAAGTTTGTCCCATTTTGGACCTGTTCCAGAAGTATGATATTTTAATTTCTTAGAAGTTAATACTTTCTTTTCTCCTAATTTAGCCCATGCACTACCATTTTTTGCAAGCATAAGTATTCCGTTATAAATATATTTCATATAAGGAGATATATATTTTATAGAATAATTGTTAGGATATGTTTTGTTTCTTCTTCCCATACCTGTATCCATTGGAACAAACGGATTCATTAACCTATCTGCTTCATCTCGCAGAAAACGTGTTACTCTACCATTTCTATCAAGTCCGTGGTCTTTTAGTATTTTATTTATACTATTCATTTTTACCTTTACGGTAAACCCACTTGCCATTATTCACTAACTCCTATTTTATAGTGTTGTAAACTGCCTTTGCGGTTGTCGTCTACACTTACTACTTTAAAGACTTGATACTTTTTTTGTAATGCAGATAAATCAAACTTATCTTCTACAATGCCTTCTACAACGTAATCATTATAATCATTAGTAGATATATCTAACTTATCTGTAGTAGGAATTGTTATAGAGCCTGTGCTTCCTTTTTCAAGTCCTTTATCAACTAGATTAGTCTTTTTGTTATGTCTGAAATAAACCTTGTCAAAAGTCTCTATAGTGAAATTCTCATCATCTGTAGTGTGATATACAGTTATTTGATGTATAAAAAATCTATCATTCATTTAACACACCCCACAGTACAATAAAGGATTGCCATCTATTCCAATAACGTTCCAAAGATACTGATTTAATACTTTCTGTTTCTTATCTTCGTAATCAGTTTTGATTTCTTCTGGTGTAGAATAGCTTTCACTCCAACCTTCAATATTTTGTGATTTTAAATTTCCTATTTTGGATAATTTTGTATTTTCCTCATTTAATAAATCTATAATTAAGCAAGTAACATATTGCACTTGCTCTGGAATATCGTCTTTATCAACTCTTCCAAAAGTTTTGTGATTAATATAATTACTTGCTTCTATACTTAAATTATTAAAATCATCTGGTATGTCTTTTGCTTGTAGAATATTTCTATATTCATTTTCAGTAACATATTGTAACATACCTATCCTCCTATTCTGCAAATGTTGCATTTGCAAAATTTAATTTAACAACACTTGTTCCATCTACTAAAACTTCCCAAGTATCTGTTTTTTCTGTTCTAAAAATAATATCTTTATCGAATGGTATATCTTTCTTTGTTTCTGTTTCATTTTTCTTAAATGTCATTTTAGAACCTGTTACAGTTAGAGAAAATGGAAAATAATGTCCACTTTGTTCTTCTTCTACTGAGCTAAAATCTGTAAATCCTTCTACTTTTTTCAAAGTGGCTTTTACATTTCCATTCTTATCTACTGTTGCACCAGGTCCTATCATGTCAGATATTTTTTTATTTAGCCAAGTTTCGTTTTGTTCTGGCACTTTTAGATTTGCTGTTAAGCTGTCTTTTTTTTTACAATTACTGCTTCAGTATTAGTTACTTTATCTGCATATACCATTCTACCTTGTAGAGCAGAAGCACCAATATGAGCGCCATCTTTTAAATCATTAATAGCAGGTTCTATTTGCCATTCATCAATAGCTTGACACCAATCAACTCCATAAACAAAGTACTCAATTGGTTTCTCAGAACTATCTTTTCCTAAGTCCTCAACTATTACATTAACACCATTTATTCTTCCAACAACACCTTCTCTTGCTAATTCAGCACCTATTTGAGAAGCTGTGTTTGAATATTTTTCATCCGTTAATAATAAAGTTTCTGTTGCATAATCTATTGCAACGTACATTCTTTCTTTAGGAATACCTTTCTTTGCTAATATAGCAATATCTTTTACAATGTTAGAATAAACATTTTCAGCTGTACAGTCAGCTTGTGTAGATGCTGTTCCAGTTAACAATTGTGCAATAGCATCTGCCTCTAAAGTTTTTGCTATTGTATAAGCTCCACTCTCTAATCTTTGAGCTACTAAATTATCTGGTACAGCTTGACTTTCGTAGCCATCTATTAATTCATTTATAGCTTTATGATTGTCTACTGGTACATTTAAGTATGTTGTAGCACTTTGTGATAAAGCTACACCGCTCTTTACATCATAATCAGATATTGATACATCTGTATTTCTAACTGGTACTTTTACTGCTCCAGCTACAGGGTTTCCTTCATAATCTCTTGCAAATGTATTTCTTATTTTTAATGATGGTCTCATTAATTTTACGATTGCACTTGCATATCTTTCTTGTCTTTCATGTGTTCCATTCTTTCCTATTGCATTTGCCATAATATTAATCATTCCTTTCTATTTATCAAAATCGATTTCAGGGTGTTTACTTGCTAATATCCCAAGTACACCATCATTTTTAGAGCTTATAGACTTAACTGATGTTCCAGTTGCCTTAGCCTCTGTTGTTTCAACTTGTTTTAAATATTTAGGGTTATCCTTTAAAAACTTTGTTAAGTTCTCTTCAAAATCTTCGCCTTCCATTTTGCTTACTTTAAAAAGCACATAATCAGCATCATCTTTATTTACTCCTGCTTCTAAAATAGCATTTGTTTGTTTCAAAGTGTTTAACTCATTAAGTGTCTTTTGATATTCAGCTTCTTTTTCGGCTTGTTTTTCAGCTTCTGTTTTTTGACTTTCTTTCCAATCTCTAAAAGCTTTTAAGTCTTCTTTGCTAGGCATTTTTTTCTTTTCTTTTTCTAGCCTTTCTTGAACTATTTTGTTAAGCTCTTCTTGTGTAAAAGTCTTTTCAGCTTGTCCCTCATTTTGATTTGTAGTTTGAGTATCTACATTTCCAGTTTCTTCAGCATTTGAGCTTTCTACTGTATTTGTGTTTTGATTTTCTAAATTTTTGTTATCTTCCATTTTTTCCTCCTAATTTTAAAGTCCTTAGTGGACTGATTTCCTTGTTTTACCCTACAAGTAAGGGATAAATTTAAAAATGGCACAAGTTAATGGATTTGAACCACTACTTAACAGTTTTGGAGACTGTTGTGCTACCGTTACACTAAACTTGCATATAAAAAGACAGTTGTTAAACTGCCTTAAATAATCTTATATTTTATTAAAATATTCTTCTAAATTTGTTTCTGGTAATAAATCTTTTTCTATTTCTATTTTAGGGATATATCCTGTGTTTTGTCCAACTTCAAACTTTATTTTTCTTGTGTGTTTTATTCTTTGTCCTTTTAACCAAATATAAGTATGTCCTTTTTTATCCACAACTATTCTTAATTGTTCTTCCATATTTCCTCCTAAATAACTAATCTACTATAATCTTTATTTAACCCTGTTTGATTTAAGAAATCATTTAATTGCGCATTGTGGTCTTTCTGTGTTGCTTTTATATTTCTTATTTCACTTTGCACTTGTTCTATATCTATATCTTTATTATTACTTGTTAATATTGCCTGTTGTGCTTTTAAATCTTTTTTATCTTGCCTTATTTGTCTTTCAAAATATCTTTGTTTTTGTGTTGCTTCATATTTGCTTATCTTTTTTCCATTATATTCTACTTTTTCATTTTTCCAAGCATTTAATTGTTTCTGTGAATATGTCCTAGCAGAGCCTTCTAAATATGGATGCCAATCATGTCTGCAATTTACTCCTTTAAAGCCTGTTACTTCTCCATAAGCAATATCTCGCAAATTTAAATATCCTTTTTTTCCACTTCTACTAACTATTTTTCCTTGCCATCTTGCATGTTCTGGTCTTGCTCCACTATGTGCTGTAATTTCCATTAAATCCCAACCTAGTTCATCTGCTCGTAGCTCTTGTAATTTACCACAATTTTGATTAATAGCTGTAATTACATTCATTCTTACAGCACTCTCTACACTTCTTCTAGCCCCACTTGGATATTGTATAATTGCTCCTTGTTTACTTATATTCTTAATTTCATCTAAAATAGCTTGTGTATAGCTTTTAACTCCTGTACTAGTAAACATATATGCACTATTTATAGCATTATAAAATTGTGTTTGCGCTGTATTTGCTGTAGTCATACATAAATTTTGCAAATTACCTGATGTTCTTTGTATAGCTGCATTCATTATTTGTTTTATACTTTCGCTTTGAGCTAAAGGTTTAGGATCTAATCCTGCTTCTTTATATATCTTGTCATCAGACTTTAATGTTTTTTCTCCTGCATCATAAAATATTTTGTTTACTTCTTCTACCGTTGTGTTATTATATTCTGCTACTAATCTTACAATATCTTGATATAAGAACCCCATTTCTTGGGCAATTCTCAAATCGTTTATTACTACTGTATTTGCATAACCAAAATTAGCTATTCTTGTTGCTATTTCTTCTATTATGTCTAATTCTAAATTTGAATATATTTGATTGGCTTGTCTTTCTATATTTATAAAATCTTGTTCTGTTAGCATAAACTATTCCTCTTCGCTATTTTCATTATTAGTAATAAATCCAAATGCTTCTTGATTACTCATTTTTTCTTCTTGTATTTTTTGTAGCTCCTCTTCTGCTTCATCTTCTGACATTCCTTTAATATCCATTAAATAAGATTTTTTACTTCTTAAACCTTGACTTACTTCCATTTGTGCCCTTGTAATTTCTTTATCTTTATCTTCTATTATGCTATCGTCTGGTGTAATTGTAATTTTATTTGTTTTTATTCCTTCTAACTCACATACAGCTTTTACTAAATCTTCTACACAAGCATTAACTATAATTTGATAATGTTGCTTTGTTCTAAATGCTTGGCTATTTTCTGATATTACCTCTGTTGCTGTTTTTGTTCCTGCTCCATCAAATTTATAATAATTACTTCCTAATCCTACATTTTCAGATAACCAGTTTAAGTCTGCATTTATACTATCAATATGCTCTTGATACCTTAACGCAAAATCTATTTCTTTTACTGGTTCTTTCATTTCTGCATTTATTCCAACATAAACTCTATCGTTTTTATCAAAATATTGTACAAAATGTGGATTTCCTTCTGCATCTGTTTCCATTCCACCTTTCATAGCAGATTGGTCAACTAATATTCTTTTTTTACCTAGAATAAATTCATTATAAAAGCTGTCATATTTTGTATCTAGCGATTTAAATCTATCTATACTGTTTGCATAAATACTTATTCCCATTGGGCTATTAGTATCAAAATTATTAGCAAGATTAGGCTTCCAAATTTGAAAATATGGATTACTTGTTATAACAACTTCGCTTTCCTTAACATTTGGAAATACATCATTAAAATTAAGTTGCTTACCAAGAGTTGTATCTGTGTTTGACTTATAGACTTCGTTAAGCTTTATATATTTTCCATTTACATATTCGTGATAAGTAATATGTGTATAATAAATCTTATTCTTGCCTTTTTCTTCTACAAATCTGCTAACAGTTATCATTCCTTTTATATATCCATTTGTAAACTTGTAAGGAATTACTACATCTCCATCAATATAATCTATAATTGTTCTGTTATTCTCATCTTTATATTCAACAGTCGCTCCATTTCCTAAAGCTAACATTTTTTCAATAAAAATAGGAAGGTTAACAGTAAAATCATTTTCTTTACTATCTAACACTTCCCATAATCTTTTTGTAACATTTTTATTACTTAAATTTATTTGTGTTTTTTCAGTCCATAATAATTTCGTTATATCTTCACAAAGTTTCTTTGGCATATTCATTGTAAGTCTTTCACATTGTACGTTTTTTCCATTTACCATCTCTGTATAATAATGAAAGTCATTTACATTACCTCTATACCAGCTCTTCCAAATAGCCATTAAATCATATATTGTTCCAACTGTTAAGTTTATACCTTTTTTACTTAAAACACTTGCTATGTTATTGTAAAAATCCATCTTGATTTCTCCTTATTGTTTTAATCCTAATTTTTGTAAGTTATCTTTTATCCAGTATTGAAACTGATCTTGTGTGTGGTCTGCATAACTGTAAGCATAGTCTTGTGTATATGTGTTATAATATTTCTCCGAACTTAAAAAAGCCTTTTCCGTTTTGTCTGGAATAGGCTTTCCTTTTTCTACACTATCTTTTAACCACATATAATTTTCATTTTCTTTTTTAAATATTTGATTGTTATTATTATTTAAAACTCTAAACTTTTTCTTTGCTAAAAAGTCTTGAGAATAATCTATTAATTGTTCTTTATTCGTTCCTTTATCGACTGGATGTAATCTTCTACCATAGTCTTTAAAATACTGATTTCTTAAAGCTCCTTCTGCACTATCTATTGTTTCTTTATCTGTTCCTGCTTTAAATTTCTTGTTTATTGCTAATTCAAAATTGAATATATCTCTACTTAATTCACTTGGTGCTTTTTTGTTTGGCTTTTCGTGTGGGCTATAATAATAAGTATCTAATAAATACCAATATCCATCTGTTCCATATCCATAAGCTCCACAAGTCGTTGCACTTGTTTGATGTCCACTATCTATTGCAAAATCTATATATAATATTTTTACTTTGTTCTTTTCTAAATAATCTTCATCTACATACTCTATTAAATCAGGGTTATATATAAGTCCTTCTAGTCCAATTACTTCTCCTAAATATATCCATCTATATCTTTTTTCATCATTTTGTTCTAACTCCTCTGCTTCTTCTATTGCCATTTGTCCAAGCCATGCTTTAGGAACTGTCCTATAATCACTCTGGTGAACTAAATATCTTTTACTTTTACTTTTTTCATCTACCCATTTATTAACCCAATCAAATTTATTTTTTGGTGGATTAAAAGAATAAAATGTTATAAACCAATCGTCATTTCCTCTTAAGAATGTAGCCTTTATTTGTTCTATATCTTCTGGATTGTCCCAACCTGTTAACTCTTCAAACCATATCATTTTTATAAGCTTATTTTCGTCTATCATTCCTTTTACAGTTTCATAGTCTTCTCCGCCTGAAAAATATATAGTATTTCCATTATTAAATCTTATTTCCATTGGAGACAATCCAGCTTCATAATCAATCCCTTCTTGTAAACCTAACCTTTTGCAAGCTCTTTTTATTTCTTTATAAACAGATTTTCTTAATTGATTTTGATGCTTTCTTAATACAACTGCAGAACAATTGTCGTTATTTAAACAATTATAAACTATTTTTATTGAAATCATAGAAGATTTTGTAGAACTTCTTCCACCTTTGTAGACTTGGTTTATTTTTTTACTATTAAATGTATTCCAAAAATGAGGAGCAATAATATCTCTTATACTAACCTTAATCATCTTCTTCCTCCTCATTTGGAAGATCATTTATTATTTGTACTCTATCTTCATCTTTTACTGTTTTTTCGTCTTGAACAACTTCTCTAATTGTATTAAATGCTTGTACATCTCCTTTTAAAGCTTTACTATACATTGCGACTATTAAAGCCATCTGGTTATCTAAATCATCTTCTTTTATTCCTAAATATTGCATAAACTCTAAAGCTTCTGATTGTTTAAATGGCAATGATAAAAGCATTTCCATTTGTTCCTTCATTGCTTTTCTTTTTCTACGAACTTCTCCTGATTTCTTCCCACCTTTTGCACCATTTTTCTTGGCTTCTTCTCGGCTTTGATTACTAGTAAAAGGTATTAAGTTTTGTTCATTAGCCATCAACTCCCACCTGCTTTATTCACTATTTCTGTCATATTCTATACAATTGCAATTAACACATTTAGCTTGTCCATCTATTGTTATTACTACACTACATTCTTTATAGTTTTTATCTTTGTAATGTATACAATTAGGACATATTTCTTTTTCATATTTTTTTATCATTTCATTATCACTCATATTTTTACCTCTTAATATATAAACACTATGTAAGATATAAGCAAGACCTTTTTGAGCTCTAAAGGATTGGATATCTAGCTTCTCCTTCTTGCTATCTACCTTCAAGGTTCTTTATATCCTACATACTATTTACATTTTTAAAATAAAGCTAAACTAGGATTAGCTTGTGAAATTATATTTTTTAAAAAAGAAAGGAGAATACATATGAAGCTCTTATGCTAATTTGTATTACCTAGTATACACAAAAAAGAGCAGATATTTAAAACATCTACTCTCAACCGAATAACTTATGTCGCTTGGGTTTAATTGGTTTCTCTCCAATTACGACTTTATTTATAATATTTCTTTGTAGTATATTCTCCTATACTTTCATAATAATCTCTATATCTTTTTGCATAACTTTCTGGAATAATACCTGCGTTTTGTAATCTTAGATTCTGCAAAGTCATTTTTTCACTTATTATTGAAGCAACTATATCCTCTGGATTTTTCTCTATGTATTTTGTTTTAACTCTTACTACTTCCCATTCTTTACCTAAAATGTTTCTTATTGTAATATCTCTTTCGCAATCTTTCTTTGTTGTATATTTATGAGTGCTTCCATCTACTTCTAGACATACTTTTAATTCAGGAATAAAGAAATCAGTAATATATTTTCCTATTCTTTTATTTGGTTCAAAAAGTAATTCATTAGCATTTAAAAATATTGCAGCAACTATTTCATCTGCACTTCTAAATGTTCCAACTTGTCTATCCATTGCTTTTTTTATACTTTTAGCAGAATCTATATATTTATTTATATCTGTATTTGATTTTTCTATTAATCTTAATGCGTTTTCATACATAACTTCATCTTTTAATTTTGTATATTTTTCTATTAACTCTTTGTGTTCTTTTCTATGTTTTTCTAAACATTCTTCACAAAAATATCTATCTTTTTGTTTGTATTGAACTTCAATTGTTTTTTCACAATTCCAACATTTTACTTTCACGCATAATTCCTCCTTTTGATTTTGGACTTTGTCCTAGGTGCTTTGCACCTAAGTATAGTATAAAACTTTTTTATTCGTGATAAAACCTTATTTTTCGTGTTGTAAATCAAATTTATCAAATTCTGTTAAAGCTTCTCCATGTTTAACGCACATGTATTTATATTCATATCCTAATTCACTTGCAGCTGTAACTAAGCTTTTACCATTTATGTATATTTTCGTTAAAATCAATTTATTTTTTGATTCTAATTTATTTAATTGCTCTAATATTTTGTTTTGTTTCTCTTGTTGTTCTATTATATAATCATATACTTCTTTTATTTTATCTTGTAAATTTGCTATCTTTTCTGCTTCTATATCATATATACTTTTACTTCCTTTAGGCATATCTGATAAAGTTGTAGTTAATCTATTAATTGTGCTATTTAGTTCCTCTATATATTCCATTTGCTCTTTAATCCATTCTTGATTATATTTGTAATCTTTAAGGTCTTTTCTATTCATTTGTACCTCCTTATTAATCTAATTTAAATGATTCCATAATACCTCCCATTTTTCTAATTTTTTTCTTGTGTTTTATTAATACTAGAACTTTCTTCTGCTTTCCTTTCAAAATATTGTTTTATCTCGTTTTGGTTCCACAACATATTTTCTCCAAATGCTACTTTTAAATCTACCGTAACTTTTTCTATAAATTCTGCCATTAAATCTATCATCTTGTCTTTCTTCTCTAATTCCAATTGCCAGCCAATATTTAAATCTTCTAAATCTGTATTTGCTTTTTCTTTAGCTTTTATAGAATCATTTAAATTTTTTGCTAAATTATCTACTAATAATTTCTTATATTTTTCTATCTCTGCCTCTTTTTCTTTTAGCATATTTAATACTGTTTCTATGGCTTTTTGATTAGTTATTCCTATCCAATTAGAATGTTCTGTTTCTATTAACTTATTACATCTTTTTATAGCTTTATCTTGCTCTTTAATCATCTACTCACCTTCTTCTATACTTCTCTTGTCGCAATTTCAGGTTTATTTATA
>OGQB01001677.1_pt1 | contig 18180 bp, 9 predicted proteins | sample 1553071 | NCBI WGS metagenome assembly OGQB01 (sample SAMEA2580284, study PRJEB22360) | human gut metagenome | biome: human gut; feature: human-associated habitat; material: faeces | place: Denmark | collected 2008/2010
AGCCCTGTGGCTGCCCGCTCGATAGATGAGGCCGGGAGGGTCAATAACCCTCGGCTTCGGTGAAATCGTTGCTCTCGTTGAAGCGCGTCTGCGTGTAGGCATGGTTGAAACTGTCGGTCGCACGAACCACGATGCCGGTCGCTTCGGGATTTTTCAGCTTGCACTGGTATTGGTGGTAGCAGGGGCTGGTGCCGCTTTCCACCGGATGTTTCTCGACCCCGATGTGGTAGCCGCGGATCCAGCGGTCGCCGTAGCTCTGCGACATCTCCGTCATAACGCTCCACGTCTTGCCGCCGTCTTCGGACAGTTCGACTTTCCAGGTCGTGCCGTCCATTCCGGAAGTGAAGACGTTGGCTACGACCACGTCCGCCCCGACATCGTATTTGTAGGTCGCATAGGGGCCTGCGAACTCGGCGTTGCCGCGATAGAGCCGTATCTGGTAGTCGTCGGCGCGCTGCGAGGCCTTGAAATAGGTGTCGATGATTTTCGTGCCGTCGATCTCGTAGACCATGAACCCGTTGGGCGTGCCGTCGCCGCCGCATGTCGAACGCCAGAAATAACCGCACGTGCCGCCGTGGATGCGTTCGAAGAGTTTGTGCGAGCGCATGTGGTAAGGCTGGAAATAGTGCGTATGGGCGCACATCAGGATGGGGTTCTTATACCTGGAGATCATGTCGAGCACCTTTTTGCGGTTGAGGTAGCCCGTGTTGTCGCGCAGCGGGATGTGGTAGTAGAGGATTACCATTTTATCCGTCGGGACGAAGCTGAGGTCTTTCTCCAGCCATGCCACCTGCTCGTCGGTGAAGCCGCCCGTGTATTCCGTGCCGGTGAAGATGATGTTGTCCATCGCTATGAAATGCACGTCGCCGCGGTTGAACGAGTACCAGCGCGGCCCGAGCACGTCGCGGTAGGTGTCGCCCGTATAGTCCACCGAACTCTTGTCGTGGTTGCCGATCGTGGTGAAGAACGGGACGCCCGTCTCGCCGAAGGCGCGTTTCATCGAGGTGAAGGTCTGGGCGTCGCCTTTACCCAAGATGTCGCCAAGGGCGATGCCGACCTGCGGGATCGAGTATTTCGCGCTGATCTTTTTCACATCGGGTACGGCTTCCGTGCGGAACCGCTGGATATGGTCGCTGTTGTCGGGCTGCGGGTCTCCCAGCCCGAAGAGCAGGAACCGTTTGTCGCTTTGGGTGAGTTTGGTGAGCGTGAAGTCCGCCCGGTAGGGTTTCGAACTGCTTCCGGTGACGGAGTTGGCCGCCTGGTAGGCACCCTGGTAGGAGCCGAAGTTCGCCTGTGCCGGGATTTCGTAGCCCGAAGGTACCGAAATGAATACGTGCTTGGCGTTGGGGTCGCGCACGATCTGGTAGACGCCTTTCTTGTCGCTCGCCACGACGCTGTACCCGTCGCTCACGACGACCCCTTCGAGGGGGTTGCCCTCCTTGTCGCTTACCAGTCCGTAGAGGGTGATGCCCTTGTCGGGCGTGATCTCCGTCGTGCCGTTTCCGTTGCCGTCGTCGGGCTTGGGGAGCTCGGTGAGCATTTTGTCGTCTCCCTCGCACGCCATCATCGTTGCGGCTATCAGGGCCGTGAGCGCGAGGCTGAGCGTCCTGCGGAGCCGTGTGAAGATTGAATCGTTTTTCATAGTCTGTTTTACTGTCAGCCCGACCGCCGGTTCGGGCGGTCGGGCCGGTGATTGTCAATTACCAGTTGGGGTTTTGCGGAATGTTGGCCCGCTGCAACTCTTCGGTCGGGATCGGGAAGAGGTAGTGCTTCTCGAGGAATACGCGGTCCTCCTTCCAGAAGCGTTCCATGCGGTAGGTTTTGCCGCCCACCGATATCTTGCCGTTGGGGTCTTCCACGGGGCGCATGCCGCAGATGCGGTGCTGCGTCTTGGGGTAGGCGCCGTATTTGTCGAAATACAACTGTGCCTTCTGGTCGTTCGTCCCCTGGATCGAACTCCACTGGGCATCCTTGGCCAGTTCTTCGGGGCTGGTCGGTTCGAGGTAGAACCGCGTCGAGAAGAAGCGGCTCTTTTCGTGGTAGAGCTCTACGCGGCGTTCGCGCAGGATGTAGTCGAGCAGTAACTCCTTGTTGGTCTGCGCGGCCGGCGGGATGGGGGCCATGAACGAACGGGCACGCAGCTCGTTCATCAGGTTGTAGACCTCGGGGGTGGCGCCCTTCGAGCGGGTGACCGCTTCGGCATAGACCAGGTAGATCGTCGCCAGGCGGATCAGCGGCGCGTCGAAGTTCCAGTTGCCCGACATGCCCTTGGTGTAATAGCCGTCGAAATATTTGCGGGTGAAGTAGCCCGTCGACGTGGAGTTGGCGGCGTTGATGGCGTCGGCTCCGGTGGCCGTGTTGATCCACTTGCCCTTGAACATGGATCCGTGGTAGATGATGTCGCGGTAGAAACGCGGGTCGCGGTTGACATAGGGGTTGCCGTCGTCATAGGCCTTGGCCATGTCCTGCTCGGAGATCAGGCTGCCGTAGAGCGCCTTGTGATTCTGCTTGAGCGCATAGATCGGATAGCCGTAGCCGTCGGGGCCGATCACCTCGTATTCGTCCACCTGATCCTGTACGGGTACCTCGCGTGCCTGTCCCTGCGCCGAAGGCGGGTACATGTCGTTGTGGTAACCCACGGTCTTGCAGTGGAGGTGGAAGAAGATCCATTCGGCCTTCTTGGCGTCGTTCATCGTGCGGTGGAACAGCTCCCAAAGACGGCTGTAAACCGCGCCGTTGCTCTGATCCGTGCCGCCCGAGTCGGTCGTCTGGCTTTTGGGCGAACCCTGGTAGAGCGAGTAGCGTTTCTGCCCCTCGGCCTCGAAATCCATCACGGCCTTGGCGGCTGCGGCTGCGGCGTCCCAACGCGCGGGGTCGTACGACTGGTAGACCGACGCATAGTTGCGGGTGTCGCCTTTGAGCGTCGACCCGTTGTAGAGCGGCGTGGCTGCGATCCAGAGCGCCATGGCCTTCAGCGCAAGGCAGGCGCCTTTCTCCACGCGGCCGAACTGATCCATCAGGTTCTGCGCCGGGACGCGGGCATAGGCCTCGTCGCAGTCGCGGCAGATCTTCTCGACGATCGTATGGATGTTCTCGCGTTCGAACGGCGGCAGTGCGTTGGGGTTTACCGTATAGTCGACGTAGGGGCATTCGCCGTAGCTTTTCAGCACGCAGTAGTGCAGGTAGGCGCGGATGAAGAGCACCTCGCCGATACGCTGCGAAAGCGTGCCGGGGCGTGCCTCGGAATCCGGGGTGTTGTACTTCTCGATACCTTCGAGGATGACGTTGGCGCAGCGGATGTCTTCGTAGAGTTTGGGCCAGAAGGTGTGGCAGGCGCCGGAGTTGGTCGTGGCGTTGCACGAGGTGTAGAGCTGGGAACCCGGTTCCCAGTCGCCGTCGTTGAACTTGTTGGACCACCCGTTCTCGGCCGAAGAGCCTTCGCATTCGTCCGTGAGCGCCGAGTCGCTGAAGAAACGGATGTGTACGAGCGGCTGGTCGGCGGCGCGGGCGTAGAAGTAGAGCCGGTTGATCAGGCTTTCTGTCTCGTTGAAACGCGAGAATATGTCCTGATCCGTTTTGTCGCCCTGCGGGGTCTTGTCGAGGAAATCCTCGCAGGAAGCCATCAGCGTGACTGCAAAGCAGCTACAGAGCAGATATAAGATTTTTTTCATTGTCATTGGTTTTTGTTGGATTAGAAGGTCATGTTAAGGCCGATGTTGATGACACGCTGTACGGGGAACCAGCTGCCGTCGCCGTTCTTGATCTCGGGATCCATGTCGACGTCGCCCAGGTTGTCGAACGTGAGCAGGTTCTGTCCCTGCACGTAGATGCGGACGTTCTGGATGCCGGCTTTCGAAGTCCAGGCTTTGGGCAGCGTGTAACCGATCTCGACGTTCTTCAGGCGGATGTACGAAGCGTCGTAGAGGAAGAGGCTCGAATACTGCTGTTTATTGTTGTTGTGGATGCCGTAGTGCAGGGCGGGGTATTTCGCCGTAGCTGCCGTTTCGGGCGTCCAGCGGTCGAGGTGCATCCGGCGCACCTTGCCGATACGCGACTGGTCGTAGAGCGGGAAATCCCATACGGCCGGGCCGCTCAGCTGTACGGAGCAGAGCGCCGAGCCCTGCCACAGCATGCTGAAGTCGAAGCCCTTGTAGGAGAGTCCCAGCGGAATGCCGAACTGGATCTCGGGCGTACGGGGGTTGCCGATGGCTGCGCGGTCGTAGTTGTTGACCACACCGTCGCCGTTGAGGTCTTTGTAGACCACGTCGCCCGGCTGTACGGGCCCCCAGATGGCGAATCCGCTGCCGCCGTTCATCGCGTTCAGGCGGTCGGCCTCGCCCTGGTCGGCCACGAAGTGGTCGAAGATGTAGCAGAAATTCTCATCGAGGCGTTTGCCGGTCTGGTAACGCCACGGGCAGTCACGGCCGTTGTTGTCGATGTAGGAGATTTCGTTGCAGTATTTTATCTTGTTGCGTGCGAACGTGAAGTTCGGGCGGATGTAGTAGCGGAAATGCTGCCCGATATGACCGTTCCAGCCGATTTCGAATTCGACGCCGTGGTTGTCGACGATACCCGAGTTGACGATCGGGGCGACCTGCCCGACGATGTAGGGGAACCCGACCTTGTCATCTGCCGAGAGCGAGGTGAGGATGTCGTAGCGGTGCTCCTTGAAGACATCGAGCGTGAAGGTCAGCCGCTGGTTGAAGAACTGGGCGTCGATACCGAAGTTGAACTTGCGGGCCTTCTCCCACGTCAGGTTCGGGTTGGCGAACACGCCCTCGACCAGGTAGCTGGTATAGCCGGCCTCGGTCTCGCCGAAATAGGTGGTCATGCCGTCCGACGACTTATAGTACTGCAGGTAGGAGAAACGGTTGCCCGAGAGCTGGTCGTTACCCACCAGACCGTACGATGCGCGCAGCTTGAGGTGGTCGAGCCACTTTACGCCCCTCATGAATCGCTCCTGCGTGATGACCCAGCCGACAGCACCTGCCGGGAATACGCCGTAGCGCTTTCCGCGGGCGAAGTTCTCCGAGCCGTTGTAGCCGATGTTGAACTCGAAGAGGTACTTGTTCCGGTAGTCGTAGGTTGCGCGGCCCGAAAATCCCATGTAGCGGAAGGGAACCTGGTTGCTGATGACCTTGTTCTGCAGGTAGAAGAGCAGCATGCCCGACACGTTGTGGTCGCCGAATTTGCGGGCGTAGTCCAGGCGCGCCTGGAAGCGCGACGTCCCTTCGGGCGAGCCGTGGCTGATGCTGTTGCTCTGCGCATCGTCCGTGGTACGCTGGTTGGCGGTTACATAGGTGCCGTTCTTGATCCAGTAGTCGGCGTTGTTCTTCCACTCGTCGATGCTGTATTCGGTGGGGAGCATCCAGGTCGAATAGCCCGGGTAGGTCAGGTTGCCCGTGCTGTGGGTCGGCACGCTGTTGTTGATGGTGTGCTGGTTGAACGTGTCGTACGAGAACTGGGCGGCGACGCTCAGGCCCTTGGTGATGAAGTCCAGGTCGTGGCTCAGCTTGAACGATCCCTGCAGGTAGCGGCGCGTACGTTTGCTGAAGCCGGTGCGGTTGAGCTGCCCGAGCATGTTGTAGCGGTAGTCGTTGTCGGCATAGAGCAGGTAGCCGCCGTTCTCCTCGAAATCGGCCTGGTTGACGTCGTTGTGGTTGTTGGGCAGGATGATCGGCAGGTAGGGGGGCTGCGTGTTGGCCAGCGAGATGATGTTGGCCGCCGTGGCGCCCGGGTAGTTGTATTCCGTGACGCGGGCGCCCAGGTCGACCGAGATCTTCAGCCGCTTGGTGGCATCGACATCGACGTTGGCGCGGAAGTTATAGCGCAGGAACTTGTTGACGTTGTCGGAGTTCGAATGCTTGTAGTTGCCGCCCTGGTTGTAGTAGCTGCCGAGGATGAAATAACGGGCGCGGTCGGTGCCGCCTCGTACCGAAAGGCTGTAATCCTGGAGGATCGACGGTTTGAATGCGTAGTCGAAGTAATCCCAGTTGTAGCCCAGGCCGTCGGAGTTGTCGCCCTTGGCGCGGCGGAAGTTGCTGATCGTCTCCTGGGAGAAGAGCGATGCCGAGCCGGGATCCAGCGAGGGGTTGTCGTTGAGCATCGCCTCGTTGTAGAGGGTCGCATAGCCTGCCGAACCCAGGTAGTCGGGGTAGCGGATCGGTTCGCTGACACCGACCGACGCCTTGAAATCGACGGTCGGCTTTTCACCCTTTCGGCCGCGCTTGGTCGTGACGATGATCACGCCGTTGGCGCCGCGGATACCGTAGGGTGCCGTTGCCGAAGCATCCTTGAGGATCGTGAACGTCTCGATCTCGTCCGGGGAGAGGTAGCTCATGTCGCGCTCGATGCCGTCGACGATCATGATGACGTCCGACTTGCCGTAGGTCGATTTACCGCGAATGTTGAGCTGCGCGGCGTCGTTACCCGGTTCGCCGCCGTTGAACTGGTTGACCAGCAGGCCCGGCATGCGCCCGGCCAGCGCATTGTTGATGTTGGCAGTGGGGGACTGCTTGAGGTCTTTGGTGGTGATCGTCGAGATCGAACCGGTGATGGTCTCCTTCTTCTGTACGTTGTAACCTACCACCACGACCTCTTCGAGCGCCTTGCTGTCCTCGACCATCGTGATGTCGATCCTCGTGCGGTTGTTTACGCCTATCTCCTGCGGGGCATAGCCGATGTAGGAGACCATCAGCGTCGCTTCGGCGTAGGGAACCGTGATCGTATAGCTGCCGTCGGAGTTCGATACGCTGCCCGAGGAGGTGCCTTTGACGACGATGGTCACGCCGATCAGCGGGCTTCCCGCGTCATCCTTGATGATACCCGAGACCTTCAGCTGCGAGGAACGCGCCTGGGTGTCCGGGGCGGCTGCCGTCCTGTCCGGAGAGGCCGTGGCGGCCCCTCCCAGACAAAACAGACACAATATCAGTGTTATAATATGATATTTATTCATAACCGTATTGTATTCTTATTGGGTTTTACTCTCTTGTCGTGATTTTGATTGTCGTTTCCGCGGAGTTGGTTTTGGATGCCTCGTCGCATACGGTCTTCGTATCTTCGACACCCTTTTCCCAGGTTTTCTGGAAGACATAGACCGCTCCGATGCTGGTCGCCTGGTAGAGCGTCGCATCGATCGTGCACTTGCAGGTGCAGTTGGTGATTGTGGTGACCTTGTCATTTTCTATGGCGACGATACCTGCCACGATCGGGCGCCACTTGTCGGTTTTGTGGTTGGCCACTACCGTAATGTTGCCGTAGTTCTCGCAACCGTCGAACACGGCATTGTTGTCACCGGCTACGGCGATACCCGCGATGTCGCGCTCGACGGCCGCCGTGAGGTTACCGCGGTTGATGCAGTTCTTCAGCGTGAAGGCTCCGGCGACCTTGCCGGCGATGCCGCCCATGTAGAAGAGGTCGTAGTCGGCCATCGTGGGGCTGGTCATGTTACCCGTGTTTACACAGTTTTCGATCAGGGCCGGCGACGCCACCTTTTCGGCAATGCCGATCAGACCGCCGACCGATGCCGTCGACGCCGCGATGTCGGCCTCGTTGCGGCAGTTGGTCATCCTGAGCGTATAACCCAGGCCTGCGTCCGATCCGACGCAGCCTACGATACCGCCCGTGCGGCGATATTTCGTGCCGTTGGAGTTGTTGAACATGATCTTGCCCTTGTTGACGCAATTGTCGAATACGCCGTAGCCGGTGGCCAGGATACCGCCCAGCGAGTGGAACTGGTGCCCGGGATCGGCGAAGGTGACGGTGAAGGTGCCTTCGTTGGTGCAGTTGCTGAACGTCCAGTTCGATTTCTCGGCATGGCCGAACAATCCTCCGTATTGGCCGGTGTCGACGGCGCCCGGGAAGTCGAAGCTGAAATTGCCTTTGTTCGTGCAGTTCACGAGCGATCCTTCCGTTTTGTCCGCGGTGCCTGCGACGATGCCGCCGATGAACTCCGTCCGGGCTGTCCCCGTGACGATGAATTCGCCGGTATTGTGGCAATCGGTGTAGACCGAACCGACGTTCGCCAGGCCGACCAGTCCGCCGAGATAACCTGCCGTGGCAACGGTTTTCGCCCCGGAGAAGGACAGTGTGGCCTTGTTGGTGACTTTCGTCAGTGCCGCACCGTCGTTATAGACGGCCAGCGTGCCGGCGACTACGGGGGTGGCTTGCGATACGGACATGCTGCCCGCCAGCGAGAGGTTCTTTATCTCGGCCGCTGCGTCGAGCGTGTGAAACAGGCCGAGTTCCTTCGAATCCTGATCCGCCAGCTTGACGGTGATCGTATTGTTCAGACCGTCGAAAGTCCCTTTGAACGGATTGGCGGCCGAGCCTACGAAGCTGGTTTGGGTAAGGGCGCTCAGATCGATGTCGCTGACAAGGACGATCCTGCCGCCGTTGGTGTAGGCGTCGAGCGGCGCCCCTTCGGTCACCGCGTTGCCGAAGGCTACGAACTCTTCGGGGGTTGAGATGCCCTTCCAGCTCAGGCGGACGCTGAACGATGCCGTGAGCTCTTCCGCCGAAACGGCTGCGAACTCTATCGTGCCCGCACCGGTGCAGTCCGCACCGTCGGCCGGAGCCGTGACTTTGAGCACCGAATTTTTGATGTCGAGTGCGATGTCCCAGCCTTTGAGCGCCGTGATGTCGCACGTGGCTACGTTGGTGACGGTACAGGGGATGTCGCGCTGCTCGCCGAAGGCGAATTTGTAATCGGCCTCGGCAAAGGAGATGATCGGCAACTTGGTCGAGAGTTCGACGGGGATCGACGCACCCTCGCCGGCCGTTCCGCGGACGCTCAGCGGCGTAACCTTGACGCTGCCTTCCATGGCCGGGTCGGCCTCCTCCTGCGTGGGCGCGGTGACGGTCAGCAGACCCGCATCGACATCGGCCGTGTAAGTCCATCCCTTGGGGACGCTTACGTCGAGCGACGCGGTGTTCTCGCTGGTGAATTCGAATTCCATGCTCTTCCCGTAGGAGAAGACATGGGTCTTCGAGGTCGTCTCTTCGTCGAATGTGAGCGTGATGTCGTTTTCCAGAGCGGCTACGGCGAGCGTATAGGTCTCCGTGCGGCCTGCCTGCGACTGTATTTCGATGACCACGTCGCCGCTGGCCTTGGCTCCCAGGTCGGAGGCTGGGGGGGCGGTGACCGAACAGCTCCGCGAGCTGGGGATCACGGTGCATTTCCAGCCTGTGGGCGGGGTGGCCACCGTGTAGGTGACGAATGCACTCTTTAAGGTATAGGTGGCCGTCGTGCCGAACCGCATGCTCTGGAGGCCCTCGATCAGGTTGCCCTCCGTGTCATAGAGTTCGAATACGATCGCACCGTCTTCTGCCTCTACATCCTCGATGCCGCAGGAGCTGCACAGCAATAGCGGTGCGGCAAAAAGCATGTAAATAAGAAAATGAAGAGATTTTCTCATAAATGAAAGTTTTAGGGTTGAATATTTGGATGAATGAATGGTTCGTAAAAGTCCGGTCGTAGTTTTTACTTTGTCATAGGCATCTTTGTATTTTAAAGGTTGGGAAAAAGATATTGAATGAGAAATAAATGAAAATCAAATAGAACTATAATGGATTTCTTATTGTGTTCTTTTGTGTTTATTTCAGAAGAAATTCCGCTTTGTTGTTTGTAAAAGTATGCTTTTGGAAAATGTGTGTCAACAGCATCAAAATGAAATATGAATGCGTATTTCCGACAATGAGCTGGTGGAAAGCATGTTATTTCCGATACCCGGGTGTTATTATATGAATCCCGTATGAATCGCCGGCGCGCGATTTCCGGCTGTCAGACGATCTCCATGATCCGGCGCTCGAATTCGGCGGGCGGGCATTTGGCGGCGTTCCGCAGCCGGTTGCGGTAGGTGTAGACCGTATTTATGGAGATATGCAGAAACTGGGCGATTTCGCTGTTGCCCGTGATGCCCAGCCGGATCACGGCCAGCAGCCGGAATTCAGTGTTGAGGCCGGGCGTTTTCATTTGCTCCCCGTCCCGCAGCAGTGCGTTGGCTTTTTCCACGAAATCGGGATAAAGCGATAGGAATACCCGGTCGAATTCGTGGAAGAACGATTTGTATTCCTGCTCGATGGGCGTAGGCGAGCGCAGCTCACGCAAAAGGCGCTCCTGCCCGAACGAGAGCGCAGTCTTGTAGAGGTGTGTGCGGTGACGTTCTAATTTGTTGATGTAGAACGTGCTGCGTTGCATGTAGTAACGCAGGTATTTGTCTTTGATGGTATTGGCCTGGGAGAGTGCCCGGGTGGCTGTTTCGTGGCGGAGGCTGCTGGCGGCGAGCTGTTCGCTGAGTTCGTGCAGCCGGGCGCAGGTTTGCGCGTGTTGCGTACGCAACTGTTTGATCAGGTGTTTTTGCCTGAAGGCGAGCGAGACGGCCGCCAGTAGAAGAAGTGCGCCCGTTGCGATGGCCGGCAGTGCGGCCTTGCTTTTTCGCGGGCTTCGGATGTGGGTGCCCCCTGCCGTTGCCGGCTCGGGGGCAGCGTTGCTTTTGCCGGCTTGGTCGCCGTTCGGGGCGTAGCGGATTGTTTGCTCCGGCAGGATGTTGCCGGTTCCCGAAATTAAAAGAGGGAAATCCCCCCCCCACGCATTGTGCGGGCGGTAACGTCGTTTTTCGGGACGCAGCAGCAGATCAGAAGGCCGGTAAGCAGAGCGAAATGACGGTTCATGTCTGGTCGAGGGTTAGGTTGTGGTACTACAAATATACATTATAAAATCGAGACTGTACGGGTTGTGCCCGGGCGGCGGCGTTTTTGGTGCTGTCTCAGTATGCCGCCGTCAGCCTTGTTGCTGCGGTAAAGCCGGCCCGGGCCATCGGGGCGCAATTGCAGTCGCCGCTTAGGGCATCCCCGGATGCCTGGTGTGCGGTTGCGTCAGTCACCCGGCCGGAGGCTGTCGCAGGACAAGTACGGCCGGTGGTGCCGACGACGATACCCTGACCGGCCGCGGATGTGCCGTACCCGTTTTGCAGGGCGAACGGCAGGGCGGGCGGTATGGACGGTCTCCTGCTGGGGAGGTAGGCCGAAAGAGTCCGGAATTTCTTTTCCATCGTTTTTAGGCTTTAAGATATGACAAATATATAAGTTTAATTTTAATACAAGTGTTAAAAAGAGATTAAAAGGAAATTTATTTTTGATTATTTGTTGTGTTTATGTTGTTATTTATCTTGCCTTTTATTACTTTTGTCCGCAACGTAGTCGAAGTCCGGTCAACTTCCATCCTCTTTCCATCATTCAATATTAAAGCAAGCAAATATGAAAATCATGCGATTTATCGGAATCGTCTTCGCGCTGTTTTCGGCGGGAAGCCCGTCGGATACGTCGGCGCAGGATTCCGGGAAAAAATACAAGGTCTATATGGTCTCCAATTCCCATCTCGACACGCAGTGGCGGTGGGACGTGAAAGCCACGATCGACGATTACCTATATAATACGGCTGTGCAGAATCTGGCGCTGCTCGAAAAATATCCGCATTACGTGTTCAATTTCGAAGGTGCCGTCAAGTACGAATGGATCAAGGAGTACTATCCGCACCTCTTCGAGCGCATCCGGAAATTCGTAGCCGACGGGCGATGGAACATTTCGGGGGCTTCGTTCGAGGCCAACGACCCGAACATGCCGTCGTCGGAGTCGTTTATCCGCAACATCCTGCTTGCACAGGAGTTTTATAAAAAGGAGTTCGGCATCAAGTCGAAGGATATGTTCCTGCCCGACTGCTTCGGATTCAGCCAGGTCATGCCGACGCTGGGACACCACTGCGGCCTGATCGGTTTCTCGACGCAGAAATTGTCGTGGCGCACCGAGCCGCTTGTCGGCGACTCCAAAACCCCGTTTCCGATCGGGCTCTGGGAAGGGGTCGACGGCGCCCGCATCATGGTGGCGCTCGAGCCGGGACGCTATTCGTGGAACGAGTTTCCCGAAGGGGATCTGAGCGCCAACGAGGAATTGGCCGAAAGCGCCCGGAAGTCGCCTTTCGGCATCGCTTACCGGTACTATGGCAACAAACTGGCGAACGGAGCCGGAGACCACGGCGGCTCGGCCCTGCCCCGCAGCATCCAGCTGCTCGAGGAGGGGATTACGAACGGCAAGGGGCCCGTGCAGCTTGTCAGCGCCACGTCCTCGCAGCTCTACGAGGATTATATGCCCTACGGGAACCATCCGGAACTCCCGGTGTTCGTCGGGGAGATGCCTCTCGACGTCCACGCTCCGGGCTGTTATACCTCCCAGGCCGAGATGAAGCGTTACAACCGCCGTAACGAACAGTTGGCCGATGCCGCCGAGCGTTCGGCCGTGATCGCCGACTGGATGGGAGCCGTACCTTATCCGAAAGAGGCGCTTAACGATGCCTGGAAGCGTTTCCTCTGGCACCAGTTCCACGACGACCTTACGGGAACCAGCATTTGGGAGGCTTATACCTATTCCTGGAACGACGAATTCCTGGCGCAGGGGCAATTCTGCGATGTGATCCTCGCCTCGGCCGGGGCTGCGGCATCCGTAATGGACACCCGCGCGAAGGGAAGTCCGGTACTGGTTTATAACCCCGCCGCTTATTCGCGCAGGAGCCTTGTCGAGGCGACGGTCGACCTGCCTGCGGAGGCCGAAGGGGTGGCCGTTTATGCGCCGGACGGGAAGACCGTTCCTGCGCAGATCGTTGCCCGCGACGGTGCCAGGGCGACCGTGCTGTTTGCCGCCGCGATGGAACCCGTAAGCTATGCGGTATACGACGTGAGGGCCGGCAAGGCCGGCAAGGGCAAGGTGCTCAGGGCTTCGGGCAATACGCTCGAGAACCGGGTCTATAAGGTGACGCTCGATGCCAACGGCGACATCGCCTCGGTCATCGACAAACGCAACGGCCGCGATTTGGTCGAAAAAGGCAGGGCCTTCCGCCTTGCGGTGCTGACCCCCAATGTGTCGAACCGCTATCCGGCATGGGAGATCCACAAGGCGACGCTCGACCAGACACCCGAACCCGTGGATACGGATGTCCGGATCAGCGTGGCGGAGTGCGGCGCCGCACGGGCCTCCCTGAAAGTAGAACGGCGGTACGGCGATTCCCGGCTGGTGCAGTATATCCGCCTGACCGACGGCGGGGACGACGAGCGTATCGATATCGTGGCCGACATTGACTGGAAGACGCCCGACGCCCTGCTCAAGGCCGAATTCCCGATGTCCGTTTCCGCCGAGGAGGCTGTCTACGACATCGGCATCGGCAACCAGCGCCGTCCCACCAACCACCAGCGGGCGCACGAAACATTCGCCCACCATTGGGCAGACCTCTCGGACGGAGACTATGGCATCGCCGTTCTGAACGATTCGAAATACGGCTGGGACAAACCCGCCGACAATACCCTGCGCCTGAGTCTGCTGCATACGCCTTCGACCGAGAAACGCTATGCCGACCAACGGGATCTGGATTTCGGACGCCATACGATGACTTACTCGCTCGTCGGGCACGATGGCGACCATAACCGCGCCGGGGTGGTGGAGAAAGGCGAGCTGCTCAATCAGCCGCTCCTCAGCTTCACGACGCCGAAGCATCCCGGGAAGCTGGGACGCAGGTTCTCTTTTGTCGCGGCTTCGACCCCGCAGATCGCCGTCAAGGCGCTTAAGAAGGCCGAGGACGGCAGCGGTTATATCGTCCGTGTATTCGAGACGACGGGCAGGGAGGTGCGCGGCGCCGAGCTGGCTTTCCCCGTGCGGATCGTTTCGGCCGAGGAGCTGAACGGAATCGAGGAACCGGTCGGGGAGGCACGATTCGAAGGCAACCGGCTGATCGTCGATGCCGGGCGTTTCGCACCCAAGACCTATAAGGTTACGCTGGCGGAGGCTCCCGTGGCCGCCCCCGCGATCGAGAATGCCTTTGTGGATTTTCCTGTAAACCAGAACTCCATTTCGAGCGACGCGTTCAAGTCCGTCGCCAAGGTGGATAAGGAGTGCAACTCCTATGCTGCCGAGCTCATGCCCGAAGTGATCGTCCATGGCGGCATCGAATACCGCCGTGGCGAACCCGACGTGAAAAACGTGCTGAACTGCAGGGAGGCCGTCACGGTCGATTTGCCGCAGGGCGATTATAACAAGGTCTACATCCTCGCATCGTCATCCAGGGGCGACCGCAAGGCCGTATTCGACGTCGACGGCCGCAAGTACGAGGCTGTCGTGCCCTATTACTCGGGCTTCCGCGCCCAGTGGGCCTGGGCCGACAAGACCAAGTCGTTCGTCAAGGATGGAACGATCGCCCATATCGGGAACCACCGGCACAAGATGAACGGCCGGAACGATGCCTATACCTTCACGTACCTTTATAGGCTCGGGTTCGATATCGCCTCCGGAGCCGGAAAGCTGACATTGCCCGAGGATGCCGACATCAATATTTTCGCCATCACGGTCTCCGGGAACCGGATCGACGGTACGCGGTGGGCTTGCGAGCCGCGTGCCCTGCCCGTGATTGAATAACGGAAAGACAGTCTATATGCGATAAGCCCGCTCCGGAACATCCGGAACGGGCTTATTCTCTATCCCTTTTTCAGTAGTCACGCGATCCGTAGCCGGGGATGCGCTATATGGAAACGGCCCTCTGAAATGCGGGCCGGGCGTCATTGCGGACGCGGGGGGGGGCATTTACCGCCCGAAAAATTTTGCGATCCGGGTGGTCGCGGCAGCACCCAGGCGGAACCGTCCCCGGATATTTTCGCTTTGGGGCTGCCGGGCGGGGTTGTGCAGCCATTCGTGGAAGTCGACGTATATGCCTTTATTGATCATGAATTCGAAAGCTGCGTTCTTCAGCCTTTTTTCTTCGTTGTAACCGGACTGGATGTTGGCGATCAGGTCTTCGAACGCGGCAAAATTGTACGGGTTGGAAACTGGGATTTCGGCTGTGTAATGTTGCTTTTTCATAACTTTTATCTTTTTTATAATTGAAGTTTTGTTTCATCAATTCTAAACGACCCAAAGTATTCGGAATCGGCTCCCTGACAGCGTGTGTATGCACTGCAATTTTGCCGGCTTGTCCGGCGGGAAAATGGTCGGTATATGTTGCGTCGAAAATAATCGGTACAGCCTATTTTCGAATCCGGCTGTATTGCCGACAGGGGTGTTCACTGCCGCGATCGTGTCGGCAAAGGTAGGGACAATATGTTGAAATCCAAGCTTTTTGTGATGTTTTTTTGATGCAAAAAATCGAAAAAAACTTGCATCGGATTTTATTATTATATTAATATAATAATACCCTTGCCGGAAGGGGTAAGAATCCGGAGCGATTTTTCATGTCTTTTCGCTTGTTCCGTTATCGGATTAATAATGTTCTGAATTGCATCCTGGTGGAAATGGCTTTATTATTGGAGCGGAAGCCCGGTGCGGAGAATTCGGGACATACGAAATTTTTTCGCCCGATCGGCGGGAAGCCGCCTTAATTTTATACATTTGCAAAATCATGTCTCCTGCATTGCGGATAAAACTTTTTTTCGCCCTTGCGGCGTTGTGCCTCGCCTCTGCGGTAAGGGCGCAGGACGGCGCCTATGCCGTCAGCGGCCGGGTGATCGACCGCCTGACGCGGCAGCCGGTCGCCTATGCCGCCGTAGTGCCCGTCGGGCAGGAACAACGCGGCGCATCGACCGATTCGCTGGGACGCTTCCGCCTCGAGCGGGTGCGGGCGGGTATTTTCCGCCTCTCGGCCTCGTCCGTGGGGTACAAGACCGTCGTCACGCCCGAATACCTCGTTTCGGCCGCCACGCCGTTCATCGAAATCGAAATGGAGGAGGATGCCACGCAGCTCGAAGCCGTGACGGTCGTGCCTTCGCCGTTCCGCGCCACGGCCGAAAGCCCCGTCGGGCTGCAGGTCATCGGGGTGCGGGAGATCGAAAAGAGCCCCGGCGCCAACCGCGACGTGTCGCGTATCGTACGTTCGTACCCCGGCGTGTCGTTCTCGCCCGTGGGCTATCGCAACGACCTGATCGTGCGCGGCGGCGGCCCGTCGGAAAACAAGTTCTATCTGGACGGCATCGAAATCCCCAATATCAACCATTTCGCCACGCAGGGCGCCACGGGCGGCCCCGTGAGCATCCTCAATGCCGACCTGATCCGCGAGATCAATTTCTACACCGGGGCTTTCCCGGCCGACCGTTCCGGGGCGCTGAGTTCGGTGCTGGACATCCAACTGCGGGACGGGAACCCCGAAAAACAGACTTTCAAGGCGACACTCGGGGCTTCGGAGGTGTCGCTGAGCGGGAGCGGCCATATCGGCGAGAAAACATCCTACCTCTTCTCGCTGCGCCAGTCTTACCTGCAACTGCTGTTCAAGATGATCGGCCTGCCTTTCCTGCCGAACTACATCGACGGGCAGCTGAAGGTCAAGACGCGCCTTTCGGAGCACGACGAGCTGACGGTATTGGGGCTGGCGGGCTTCGACAACATGAAACTCAACCTCGACGAGGAGGGCGAAGACGCCGAGTACCTGCTGAGTTACCTGCCCCGCATCCGCCAGGAGACCTTCACCGTCGGGGCCGCATGGCGCCACTATGCGGGCCGCCATGTGCAGACCGTGTCGCTCGGGCACACCTACCTGAATAACCGCAACCTCAAATACCGCGGTAACGACGACTCGTCGGAGGACAACCTGACGCTGCGGCTGCGCTCCGTGGAGCAGAAGACCACGCTCCGCGCCGAAAACCGCAGCTATCTGGGGCGCTGGACGGTGCGCGAAGGCGCCGAGCTGAGCTATTCGGGCTATACGAACCGTACCGAGCAACGGCTTTTCACCGATGAGGCGGCGCTCTCGGACTATCGTACCCGGCTGGGGATCGTGGGCTGGGGCCTGTTCGCCGGCGCGGATTATGCCTCGGCGGACAAGCGCTTCACGGCATCGGTCGGCGTGCGTGCCGACGGGGCCGACTATTCCGCGCGCATGGCGAGGTTCTGGCGTCAGCTTTCGCCCCGGGCGTCGGTCTCATACCAGCTCGGCAAAGGGTGGTTGCTGAGCGGAAGCGCCGGGCTTTATTACCAGTTGCCGCCCTATACGGCCCTGGGATTCAAACAGGACGGGGTGCTGGTGAACGAGGCGTTGGACTACCTGCGTGTGGGAATGTTCAGCGTCGGAGGCGGATGGCGCCTGCGCGACCGCCTGGTCGTCTCGGTCGAGGGGTTCTACAAGAAATACGGGAATATCCCGCTTTCCGTCTCGGACGGCATCCCGCTCTCGTGCAAAGGCGACGACTATGGCGTGGTCGGCAACGAAGCGCTGCGCCCGACGGCCGTCGGGCGGTCGTACGGCATCGAGGCGATGGCGCGCTGGCAGATACCCGGGAGGGTCAACCTCGTCGGTTCGGTGACCCTGTTCCGCAGTGAGTACCGTGCCGATGCCGCCTCGGAGTATATCGTATCGGCCTGGGACAGCCGTTTCGTGGCGAACCTCAGCGGTACGTACGACCTGCCGCGCAATTGGAGCGTCGGGGCGCGCCTGAGCGCCGTGGGCGGGACGCCCTATACGCCCTACGATGTCGAAAAATCGTCGTTGGTCGAAGCCTGGGACGCCCAGGGGCGCCCGTACTATGACTATGGGCGTTACAACGACGGGCGGCTCGACGCCTTTGCGCAGGTAGACCTGCGTATCGACAAAACCTTCTATTTCCGCCGCTGTATGCTCGGCCTTTACATCGACCTGCAGAACGTGACGGGCAGCAAACTCCGCCGTCCCGACGTACTGATGTCGACGGGCGTGGTGGAGAACCCCCAGGCCCCGGCGGCGGAACAGCGTTACCGCATGAAGTATATTGGGCAGCAGAGCGGGTCGCTTATCCCTACGCTGGGGATCACCGTTGAGTTTTAGAGGGTACGGGGGCGTGTCTTTGGGCGATATTCCGGAGCCGGGGCGATAACCGGGGCAGGGAAGCCGACATGCCGCAGCGGCAGGCAGGGAGGTGTCGGGAGAAAAATACGGAACCGCAGGGGTAGGCATCTCCGGCCCCTGCGGTTCCGTGCGATCCGGGGCGTGCCGGTGGCTATTTCCCGGTGCCCGGGGTATTCGTGCCGCCCCTGCGATCCATTGCGAAGCTGATGATGAACGGCATGGAGAGGAAGACGAGCGTGCCGACGGCTACCAGCCACGTGTAGGTGGCCGGGCTGCCTACGGGCAGCTGCGACGGCGGGGAGAAGGGGACGATGAACGAGAAGAGCAACGTCATACAG
>OGQB01001690.1_pt1 | contig 18097 bp, 25 predicted proteins | sample 1553071 | NCBI WGS metagenome assembly OGQB01 (sample SAMEA2580284, study PRJEB22360) | human gut metagenome | biome: human gut; feature: human-associated habitat; material: faeces | place: Denmark | collected 2008/2010
ATACTGGCCGCGTTGTTGGCGGCGCCCGCGTGGGCCGCCGCAAATCCGGTGCTTCTCAAAGGCGAAGTCGTGTACGAATCCGACACACGCAGGCGGAAAATCGGCGACGGTGTTACCGCATGGAACTCTCTCCCCTACGAGTCGGATGGTGAAATGGCAGGCAGTATTCACGCTTCACAGATCACTACGGACGCAACGCACCGTTTCGTGACCGACAGCGAGAAAAAGACGTGGGGCGATAAGGCCGCCAAAGACCTGTCGAACGTAACGCTGACAAAAGCGCTCTCATCCAACGGTTACTACAAAGCACCGGACGGGCTGATGTTTCAATGGGGGATATCCCCCGGCGGGGCGTATCAGTACTATTTCAGTCCTGCATTCATCGCAAAGCCGTTCGGATGCTTTCTGACGGCTTATTACGGCAACGGCAACGTCATCACAGCCGCGTCGTATGTGGAACTGACCGCCCAATATTTACGCTACCAATCGCGCTGGGCGAACCTCACCGACAAGAACGGAGGTCTCGCATCCTCTACCGAAACCGTCCATTGGCTGGTGATCGGACGCTGGAAATAAAATACAGGAAGCTATGAAATACTGGAAACAAGGATTTTATGACGAACCCGTCGAGGGCGGTGTAGAGATCACCGACGAGAGGTGGTTGGAACTGATCGACGGGCAGGCAGCAGGTATGCTGATTACCGAGGATGAGCAGGGCAGCCCTGTTTTAACGGAATATGTCAATAGCGTCCCGGTGCCGACCTACGAACAGCGGGTGCAGCAAAGCATCCGAGAGCGGTATTCGGTCGACGAAGAGCTGGCGATACTCCGCCAGCGGGACACCAAGCCGGATAAGTTCGCGGCCTATTACGAATACGCCGAGCAATGCAAGGCGCAGGCAAAAAAGCAGATGTAATTATGAAAGGCAGAATACAGCATCCAATGTACACAGCGGCCGCGCTGACCGCGGAGAATCCCGTACTACTCGCCGGAGAGGTTGTCTATGAATCCGACACGGGCCGTCACAAGCTCGGAGACGGCGTGAAGGGTTGGAATGCTCTCCCGTATGCTGGGGGGGGGAATTTTGAGGGCAATATCCCGGCCGCACAGGTAACACAAGACGCTACGCATCGGTTCGCCACCGACGTCGAGAAAAAGACGTGGAACGATAAGGCTGCGAAAGATTTGTCGAACGTTTCGCTGGGAAAGCTGTTTTCCAACAATGGTTACTACAAAGCTCCGGACGGGCTACTGCTGCAATGGGGCTATAACACCGGGAGCGACTCAACGGGAACCACAACCATTTATTTCCCGACGACCTTTTATGCTGTACCGTACAGTGTCGTTACCACGGTAGCCTTCGGTGCAAAAACAGGCGTTGCATCGGCTTCGGTGAACAGCAAAACCGCATCGTATTTTATTGCCCGAAAAAGTTATGCGCAGAATGCAGGAGTAAATCCTGCGGGAGAACCCCTGTATTGGATTGCCATAGGCCGCTGGAAATAAACATCGTTTTACCAAAATATCATCGCACAATGAAAAAAGCAATTTCTTTGATCCTCGCCCTGCTCGCAGCGGTCGGCAAGGAGTGCTACCAGACTTTCGCGCTGGGGCTCGTCGCGGCGGCTATGACCGCCATCGTCGCACTCGTCTGCGGACTCTCGCTTTGGACTGCTATGCCCGTCGTGGCTCTCGCCGCGCTGGGGCTCGCGCACCTCGTCGCAAAAGTCCGAGCGGTGAAACTATCCCGAGGCGAGGCGGTAGCATATGCCGTCGGGAACCTCGCAACGTGGCTCTTGCTCGTCGCCGGGTATCTCGTAAAATAAAGCCGATTACATAGGGGCATGAAAAAGCCCCCGGTCTGTTGTAGTATCTCACCACGTACAGCAGAACGAATGCGCCGTAACACATCCACCGAGGGCTAAAGCCTTCGGATGTGTTACGGCGTTTTTGGTACGTGGTGAGATGTGCAAATATACTCTTTTTTATTTGAATGAAGAAACTTGTTTACAATTCGGCCCCGCTGCCGTTCATGGGGCAGAAGCGCCGTTTTGTCGGCGAATTCAAGAAGGCACTCGGGCTGTTCCCCAACGCCACGGTATTCGTTGATCTGTTCGGCGGTAGTGGACTGCTGTCGCATGTGGCGAAGCAGGAGCGGCCCGATGTGCAGGTCGTGTATAACGACTTCGACGACTTTCACCTACGCCTGCAGAACATCCCACGAACCAACGCTCTGCTGGCCGACATCCGGAATTTTGTGGGGGGGGGAATTTCCAAGAAGCAACGACTGTCGGAGGCATTGCGAAAGCAAATCCTCGACCGTGTGGCCGAGGAAGAAAAAACCGGGTTTGTCGATTATATTACCCTCTCGGGATCGTTGTTGTTCTCTGGGAAATATGTGACCTCATTCGACGAGTTGGCAAAAGATGGGTTTTACAATACAGTTCGGCAAACTGACTTTTCGGCAGAAGGGTATTTGGATGGGGTCGAGATCGTGAAGCAGGACTATCACGAGTTGTTCGAGCAATACAAGGATGTATCCGGTGCGGTGTTCCTCGTCGATCCGCCGTATCTCTCGACCGAAGTAGGTGCGTATAAGTGCTATTGGCGACTGACCGATTACCTTGATGTACTCAAGATATTGCAGGGGAAATCATACGTGTATTTTACCTCCAATAAATCGCAAATCGTTGAACTGATCGACTGGTTTACACGCACACAATTCAATAGCAACCCATTCGAGGGAGCCGAACGTCGGGAGTTTAACGTGTCGATAAACCACAACTCCAAATATACGGACATCATGCTGTATAAACAAGCTGTCGTATAACATTTAATTCCCCGAAACAAAGATACGAAAAATATCTTAAACTGCAAATAGTTACGCTGTTTATTTTCAAGAAAAAAGCGTTTGATTTTGTGTTTCTAAACGGCTGTTTAAACGCTGTTCAAACACTGATTGAACGCTTTTAGTTTGGCGTGAAAAAAAATCTTTTTTTTGCACATTTCGTTTGTAAAAAGTGCACATTTCGTTTGCCCGATTATAATTATTTCCTGCCGGTATTTAATCGTATCGAGGAAGAGTTTGTAGGGGGCACGAACTTCTATGAAAGGGCCGGTACGATTAGAGGATGTCTTGGTAAATCCGGTTTCCAAGATAAACTCGTTGTCGGAATTGGGAATGTAACGGAGTTGCTCGATGTCGCATCTTAATTCGGTTGGATTTGCATGAAGAAATCTCTCCAATTCGTCGAAATCTTCGGCATAACGCTGATATTCGGCTCTGAACGCACGCTGAGCGGTGCGGACATCCTTGATGCGTTCGATGACCTGTGCTTTGCGTTCTTTTAATTCGTTTTCAAAATGGATAGGTGTTGATATTTGGGGACTCATAGTACTTATTGCAGCAAATAGAATCGGCAATAGAGAGATGATTAATCCTGCTATTGCTCTGCCCTTGGGGTTAATGCGGAGGCCTATAATAGAAAATATTAGTCCCAATAACCATAAATTCCCTATTAAGACTGGTAAAATAAGTGTGAAAAACAGACTCTTATCGTTTAATGAATTTATGATGTACCCTTCGAAAGAAAATAATATGAACGACATAAGGACTAATACAAGTCCGGCTGTTCCAATGCGATTATTTTGTATTTGAGTCTGTTCATTATTGTCTGAGCTAATAGTTGTATTCATGGGAAAAGATTATAAGTTGAACGTAAGAACGCTGCGGCATACACTAAAGGTGCTATTAATATTCTTCATGAGAGAGGTAATAATAGACAAAACAAGAGCCGATTAAGAATAGTAACAACATGACTGATGAAATAATTATTCCTGCCGTTGTTAGTTTCGTTTGACGATAAGTTGCTCCAATGCAGGAAATAATAAGGGATGCTGGCGATATGACACCACTTCCAAGAATTGAAAAAAGAGATAGTATAAATCCTAATTTACCCATGTTATACATTGCTTTTTCTGTCGCTTGGGTTGATGTTAAATTTGCTGAAATATTGTTTGTGATTCTTTGCATATAGTTAATTTTTTTATATATTACAATAAAATTGAGGCTATACCGGCAAGGGTTCCGACCAGTGCAACTAAAATAATCAGGTCGATTATTGAAATGATAAAGCCCGTAATCGCTAAGCCTCGCGGGCTTTTGAATATGCCGATGAAAGACAGTATGAATCCCAGAAACCAAACCACCCAGCCTACTCCCGGGAACCATGGTAGAATCAGGGCGATAAGAGATAAAACGAATCCGGCGGTTCCTGTCCCGTTAGATTGACGAACGGGCTGCTGAATGATGATCGTCTGGTTATGATCTGTCGGTGATGTGGTTCTCGGATTCGTGGTCGGGCAGATTGGATGCCCGCATTTTAGGCACGACGGGGCGTAACGGGATATTTCCGTCCCGCAGGCCGGGCAATGAATCAATAGCGGTTCTGGTTGTGAGGTTTCGACTGTCGGCAATTCATCCGGTGCCTGCGGAACTTGGGACGGAGCAGTGGGCGAAATAGGCTTTTTACGCAAGTATCGAAACGTGAAAACGAATAAAAGAATGATGATGATTGTAAATACAATGCCGCTCACTCCACCGAGGTATTCCTGCCATACAGGTGAGTAAAATTCTTCCATAGTTTTATTATTAGATAGTAAAGGTAGTGTTACATGGTTGTTTTTCTCCAAAGCGAAGTCGGGGTTTCTTCTCCGTTCATGTTTGTAGACGTAACTTCTCCGATCTTTTCAATCTGCAAATCCCTGCTGTTGTGACCGAGATAGATGCCTATACGGTTTGCGATGATTACATTACGATTCCGGATGTCGCCTTCGTCCGCATGTGCGATCAGCATACGTTCGTAATAGTCTCTGAAATCCTGCGGAAAAGGATTGGTGATCCGGTGCGAGTCAAAGGTAGGTTCGGCAATGTTCTCGTAAATGTACTTGTGCAGCGCATCGTTACCTAATTCTTTGAGGATCACATAAGCAGTAATTCTTGTCATGGTAATAACCGTTTATTTATCAATCTTGAGGATAATTTTAATTGTTTTTCTGCGCTTTCTCTCTACGTCGGGCCTCTCGTTTGGCCTGACGTTCGGCTTTGCGGCGTTCCTTTTCCGTCAAAGCGGGCGTTTCGGAATAGGTCTCCGTGACGATGCTATTATCTTGTTGGGTCGGGGGCGTGGAAACAAGCGGCTCTTCCACCTCAATATCATCATCGAAGGATGTTTCCGTTATGGGTTCGACTGAGGCTTCTTTCTGCGGCTTGGATGCGGTGGTTGAAGTCGGTGCGGAAACACTCGGATGCGAACTTTTCGGGACATAGGGCGGTGATTGGACTTTTACTTCGTCCAAACGTTGCGGTTGTTCCGTCCGGCTCTCGACGGCTTTCGGTTTTTTGTCTTCCTTACATGATTTGAATCCGCCGCACAGTCCGATGACAAGAGCAATAATTATCGTCGCTACGATACTACCGCAGCCGAACTTAGATTCTTCCTCGACCTCCTCTATTATGAATTTTCTGCCCATATTGTTGAAATGTTAAAGTTTGATCCACATGCGATTTTTTGTTGGATTGCGGTTGTCGCTCTGCCTCTGCCGAATATCGCCTTTTTGAAGTAGATCGGTTCGGCCGGAAAGATACCATCGGGCAACCCAAGTATGGATAGCTCGATAAGAGCTGCTTCTTCGTAGCACGGTTGCATATTCATTGGGGAATAACAGCCTGAATGCTGTAATAAAATCGTTGGAATCGAACTCGCGGCCGAGCTTTCCGAGGATTTCGTGGATGTGATTATCCAAGAATGCCTGTAAGGTGTCCTTGTAATAGGTCATAGCAACAAGTTTTTATGTTGCCATTCGGCTCCTGTATGGCTGGGTTAGTAGTAAAAAGAAAGTGTGGAGTCAGTTTCGTTCATCTCAAAGAAGGTTGTGGCAAACCCATAGCAAAATAAACGACGCGATACCCCACACTTGATAGATATGGGGTAACGGGCACACAGAATGCGCCCTGCCATGATCTAAACAAGAATGAGTGCTGTTCGTTGCCCTTTGCTATTGAAAATTGCCACATTTTCTTTGAAGGACAGTGCGAAAACACTTTCAATATGTCCGCCGCAATCCTTGCGGACGTTGGCAATGACAAAGTTAGAAATTATTTTCGCTCGAACAACACTCGATGGGGTATCGCCGTATAAATTTCGGCGAAATCGGCTCCGGGATTCTCTACGTTCCGAGGCCATCATAAAAGAAGCCGGAACCCTTCGACAAGGTTCCGGCTCGGCGTGCGGGACGGTGGGCTACTTGAACGTCACCCCGTGTTTCTTGCAAATCCATAGGAAGGTCTCGATCCCGATTTTCCGGCTCCGCAGACATTTGGCGAACTGCTCGTCGCAGTCGGTCGGGTAATACTTCTTGGAGTGCATGCTGACCAGATGAAATAGCCGCAGCCCCTCCTCCTTGCCGTATTCGTGTGCCAAGGCGCATCCGATGCAATACCAGTCGTGATAGTCGTCGGTGATATCCTTCTTCTCTTCATGGATTTTCTTGATTAATTTATAGACCTTTTCATCGAGCAGCTTCTTTTCCCGGGCCGTCCGGACTTTGGCCCTTGCGGTTCTTTCTTTCAGCACGCCCCGATAAGGCTTCGCGTGCGGATTGATGTATGGGTAGGCATCGTAACTGGCTCCCCGCAAGCGGCAGACATCGCAACACCCTTGGTCGGCGACGAGCCCCGTTTTCTCGTAGATCTCCCGAACCAGAGCGTCGAATTGTGCCAGGTGCATGTCCGGGTGAGCGATGCGGAAAATCAGGTACAAGCCATTCCCGCTGATCGACATACTTGCACACAACAAGCTGTCGAAGGTCTTGGCGACGAGTCTCTTCTTATCGAACCACTCCGGTCCGAATACGCCGTTGTCCTTGTGGTCGATGTCGATGCATATGAACCCGGTGTGCTGAACCAGCCCGTCACGGCTCCGAGTCTTGAATATCCCGCTGGGAGTGATGCACGGCAGGTTGCGTTTAATTCGTTGGCGAACCTTCTCGTCGGAGGTCGTGCGGAACGCGATAACCTGCTCCTTGAATTTGGCAGTCTTACACCACTTTATCAGGTCAACATCGCCGAGTGGTTTCTGTGCGAAGTAGTTCTCGAACACGGAGACCCTGATCTGAGGGAGTTCCGGGGGATTCGAACCGACTGTTTGTCTTTCCGTATACCCATTGTCATATTCGTTTTCTTTCATGTTAGAATTATCTTTTAGGGGCGACCTATTTATATTGTATATCGTTGAGTATTGGTAAATTGTCGTTTTCTTCGTCTTCAGTTTTTGTGAAAAATTCGTTGAATTCTTCGTCGTTATTCTTTTTGATTGCCTTCTCCTTGTACTTTTTTTGTCGTTTTCGTTCATTGGCATCCAACTGGGGTCGGATCAGTATGAAGGTTCGCATCTGCTCCCCGTTGAGATCCGTCGGTTCCTCGCCGTAGAGGGCATATCTCATAATCACATCATAGAGATGTAATCTTGCCATGGGCTTCATCGAGGCCAGCGCTTCATAAAAAGCACGGTAGAAGATGAACCCTTCACGGGGCGGAACCTCCGGGTCGAATGTGGGCTTGGTCGTTGTTTTTTCGTCTTTCATAACTAATGCTTTTTTAATTGGTTTATTCTCTGAATGTTTTCCTGTTCGATCGTCGGGTGCAATTCGCTCTGCAACCAGTCGAGGATCTCTTCGCGCTGAAAGTAGAGTCGCCGTCCGCCATGCTCCGGCTTGCGAAACGGTATCTTTCGTTCGCTCGTAAATTTGTAAATCGTCGCCTTGCTGTATCCAGTCAGGCGCACGACCTCCTCGACGGTCATCACTTGCTCGGTCGGAGTTTGATGCGCGGTAAGGTTACCCAAGATTCGGTCGATGCCGAGAATCTCTTTCAGTTGCCCCACGGTCAGCATTGCGATCGGGGTTTCATCGGTGAATTTGTTCATGTTTCTATTGAATTATATGGGTTTTCGTCTGTTTCTATCATAATGTATACTTAGTTGGACTACATATGAAAAAATCCCCTGAAATCCTCGGATTTCAGGGGAGTGTCATTGAAAATATCCCTATAAGTACAAAAAACAGGTCTATAATATTCTGTGAAGCGATGCGAATAAATTGTCTCTGTCGGAAGCATCTGTCTCATCGAACCAGCGTGCCAGTTTGCGGTTGATGCGACACAGTGATTTGTAGGTGGTTCCCTGCATGTCCCGCTGTAAGGCTGCTATGTTGAGGCGATCGATTATCATATCTGTTTGCATTCGGTAATGCAGATACCCGATGTAGAGCCAAAATCTGAAGTCTGTCTCCTTTCGAACGAAAATCGTATCTTTCAATATCGAGAATTCCTTATGGCATTTTTTGCAGTAAGCCATGTAGGGCTTGTCGTCTCGTAAATAAGAAAACTGTTTATCCCCACATGAGGGACAATAGATTCCACAACTCTTCTGATAAAATTGAAAAGCGTTTGCTTCCGTCGGGAATTTTTGTAGGAAATCATCGTATTTAATAGGCGGGGAATACATGGCAAACGTAGATTTATGAACCGAAAAAGAACGTTTTCAATTTCCTCAATCCATCCTCGTGTTTCTTTTGATTGCGAAACTTTAATTTCTGTATATTGAACAGTTTCCATTGCACCGACGGATAATGCTGGAAGTCCCGGTATTCCGATGCGTCCCAATCCGGCGTCCCGTCTTCGAATCCGAGTAAAAATGCCTTGTCGGTCGGTGTCAGATGGTCGTTGATATACTCGACCAGTCGGTGGCGGGTCGCTTCGTACTGTTCATAGGTGAACGGCGTCGAGGACATGCCCTCGAATTGGTTGGTCAGGGCGTCGCGCTGGTCGTTGAAATTGGGGTTAAGAGACTCCAAGATCGGGCGGTCGCTTCCCAGCAGGCAGAAGATGAAACCGCGCTTGATCTGGTCAAAGTCTTTGATATAATCGAGCATCAGGCTTACATCGAACAGATCGCGCGGATGCTGGCGGTCGAGTGCCGCCGTGATCTTGCCGCCATAGAGTTGTGAAAGCGGAACGATGCGGGCTTTGCAAAATACGCCGAAATCTTCTTGGGCGAGGTCGCATAAGGGCAATTCGATGGGCGGTGCGATAATGCCGCGCTTCACGTCGTTTACCTCTACTTTGACGAAATGCCCGTTATGGGTGCAGATCAATTTGTTGGGAACTTCGCGTACTGCAATGCCCGGTATCGTAGCCTCGATTTTTGCTTTTATCTCTTTCAGCCGTTCTTTGATATGGGCGAGGCTTGCTCCCCGCGGTTCGACGGGAATATAGGTCAGGTCGATGTCCACCGAATAGCGCGGCAGATTTTGCACGAACAGATTGATTGCCGTGCCGCCGTGAACGGCAAAACATTCTTCCGTCGAAATAATCGGGATGATGCGGAGCAACAGCCGCACGCGCTCTTTGTACTCTTGATTAATCATTTTTCAGTTCTGCCGGAATAGTAATTTGGTACTTCTTATCGTAAACGCCTCCCTTGGCGATTACCCGCTTGCCGCTGCCGAGGTCTACCTTGTCGAGGTCGAGGGCCTCAAACCACGCATGACGGGCCTTTTCGGCCATAAAGAGGAACAGCCGTTTCACTTTGACGGAACGGCACTCCTCCAACAGTCGTTGCACATTCTTCGGCGGGAGTATCGACAGCATTTCCATCACATAATAGAGGTCGGTAATGTCGTAATATTGCGGAGCGAGGTGCAGACACTCCATAAACGCCCGTTCCGGGGTAGAGATCGGCAACTCGAAAACCCCTTGTCGGGTGGTGGTGATTCCGGTGTCGGAATTGAATATTTCGGTGGTAAACAGCCGGAGCGTAATACCCCAGTCGTATTTTCTGAACCAAAGCGGTAAATACTCCTTTTGCGGAGCAGACAGCGAAACGGTCGGCCTGCCCATCGGAAGGTAGTGCGAATATCCGTGGATTTCCAGTGCCGACATGGCTCCGATTGTCAGGTGTTTGTCAGCCTGTGTATTGAGGCTGTACATGGCTCCGTATAATGTCGGCGTATCGCCCGTGCGGATCATTGCACCCGTGCCTATGGGGGTCAGCCAAGCGGATTCGACGTATCTGTGTTGGGTGGAATGCGGTATGTTATTTTGCTTCATCCACGAGGTCAGATACACGGCTCCAGCCGGAACCTCTTGCAGTAATTGGTTTATTTTTGACTCGTTTTTTACGCTCATAGCGCAAATATACAAAAAATATTAAACCATTGTTGGCCTATTACAAAACTTTTGCTGCCTCGTTGATTACCTTGTTGTCGAAGCTGTCGAGGTAGGTGTTGGTCGTCTCAAGGTCGGCATGACCGAGCATCTGCGAAATGATTTCGCGCGGGATTTTATTGTATTGCAAGGTCATTGCCATTGTATGACGGCTTACATAGCTGGTCAAATGATAATCGATGCCGAGTTCTTCGGCCAACGATTTCAAATATTTCTGATATTTGGCGTAACGGCTTCGGATGTGGTTGTATAGCTTCTCGCCCGTATAGCCGGAACAAGTGATGATCGGTAACAAATAATTTTCGACGGTTGGCGAGGCAGATTTCAGCCGTTCGATCAATCCCTGAATCTCCGGCGTAATGTGGATTCGGATGGCAGTTGCGTTCTTTTGGTGCTTGATTTTGTTGCGTTTGTAAACGATATAATTCCCGTCAGCCAGCCGTTGAATATGATCGGTCGTAAGGTAGGCCATATCGACGAACGACATTCCGTAGCAGTAGTAAGAAAAAAGAAAGAGTTGCCGGGCGTATTCGTTTTGGGGATTCTGTGCGGGCGTATCTTTGAGTTTTTGCAAGTCTTGAGGCGGGAGGTAGCGTTTCTCGGTCGCTTCTTCCAACTTGGCAATCTCGAAGCCGCCTTTGACGAAAGGATAGGCCGCTTCCGAACCGACACCTTCTCGTTTCGCTTGATTCAATATAGCCCGCAATGCCTTGAAATAATATTTGCGGGTATTGCCCTTGCAACCCCGCTTTTGCAGGAACGTATCGAAATTGCGCACGTAACGCAGGTCGATGTCGGAAAACAGCCGTTGACTCAGTTTGCCGTCGTAATATTTGAGCAGTCGAAGCGTTTCGAAATAGCATTTGGCGTTGCCCGTATGTCCGGTATCCCTTAATGTTTGGATGTGATTTTCGAGGTATGCGCAGAATTTTCCCTGCTTGGAGGGGTTCAAAAATGTTTCCTCAAATTGGTTCAGTGTCCAGTCGATGCCGTCTATCTCGAATTTCTCGATAATCTCGCGGGCGCGGGCTTTGACTTTGTCCAAAAAAGCATTGTCCTGAATTCGTTTCTTATTGGCCTCCCGCTGCTTTTCGCCTTTCAGATTCCGTTCGATGGTAAGTCGTTCGGCCGAATTGTCCCAATAGGCCGGATCGACGTATAATTTCAGACTGATGCGCTTGCGACTGCTGTTTTTAGTGACGCATAATTGGAGAATGTGATACCCCATTGAATTGGGTTTGTATTTCCGTAAAACGATGCGAACAGAGTAGGCCATTTTCCGATGTAAAATAGATGGTGGTACAAAAGTGGTACAAGAAAAATCGCAATAGATGACAATAAGGCAAAATCGCAATTCTCTGTACGTGATGTAAATATACTAAAATAAAGTTAATTACTCTTATCGGAAAAAATAAATTTCTCCTCTGGGGGGCGTGTGGTCGCTGGTTCGAATCCAGTCACCCCGACTGATGAAAAGGCTTGGTAATCTGATGATTACTGGGCCTTTTCCGTTTGCGTATTCTGAACGGAAATAGGGCGGTTGACGCGCTGGTTGACGAGAAAAGTCAACCGAGAAGTCAACCAAAATCCAATGAAAACAACTGTTTCGGTTGTATGTTACCACCACAAAATTCTGACCAACGGAGAATCGCCCATCATGCTCCGTATCTGTAAAGGCGGCAAACGGACGATGAAAAGTTTGGGTATCTCCGTACACGCCCGCTATTGGGACTTTGCCACGAACCAGCCCAAGAGAAACTGCCCCAATCGGAATTACATTCAACAGGTCATTCTGCGGGCTGTCAGCGAGTGCAATGCGCTGGTGCTGTCGAAAGAAGCCATGCAGGAGGAGTTCACGCCCCGCACGCTCGTCCATGAATCCAAAGAGGAGATACGGGCGCAGAGTGTCGAGGAGTTCTATGTAAAGTTGATTGCAGACCTCAAGGCACAAGGAGCGGTAGGAACGGCCTATGCCTATCAAAATTCCTATGGCGTGTTGCGCAGTTTCAACAAAGGACGTGCATTGACCTATACGTTCGGTACGATTGACGCCGTGTTTTTGGACAAATTCGAAGCATGGATGCGGGCGAGAGGGAATAAAGACACCACATTGAGTTTTCAGATGCGGACATTGCGGGCTGTGTTCAACCGAGCAATCAAGGCAAAGGCAGTTGCCAAAGAGAAAAACCCATTCGGGGAGGAGTACAAAGTGAGCAAATTCGATACGCGGACTCCCAAACGGGCATTGAGTAAAGAGGAGGTGATGAAGATTGTCGATGCGGATTGTTCTGCTGAAAGTGATTTATACCGTTTGGCACACGATATATTCGTATTCTCCTATTTGTGCGGTGGGATTGCCTTTGTGGATGTGGCTAATCTTACGCCTGCCAATATCGTGGACGGACGATTGTCCTATAAGCGTCAGAAAACGCACGGAGCAATCAATATCCCTTTGTCCGAGCGTGCCATACGGATTCTTGGACGCTATGCCGATTATTGCGAATGTGCAGGGTATCTGTTCCCTATACTCGATGGACGGTTACATATAACACCCATTCAGAAAAGGAATAGGGTGCATAAGGTCTGCCACCAAGTAAATTTGGAGTTGCGGAAATTGGCTCAAAATTTGAAAATATCAGCCGAGGTTACAACCTATGTGGCAAGACACTCATTTGCGACCGTATTGAAGAAATCGGGTGTGAATATCGGTATCATTTCCGAGGCATTGGGTCATCATAGTCTGAAAACCACTCAAATCTATCTGGGGGCGTTCGAAAACTCACAGATAGATGCAGCCATGCAACACTTGTTATGAATGAAAATAGGGGTTACGGATTTCTCCGTAGCCCCTTTTTCACTTTAATACTATGACTGTCGACCTATGCCGCAGTTTCCGAGTTCTGTTCCTCCGTCTCGCGGTAGGCATCAGCCGTTATCGGCGAGAAGCGTTCTTTGTAGAACTGAATCGAAGCACCTAACGAGTTCTGCACTCCCTCGCGCAGTACCTTTCGCATCGGGGCACTTCCGAGGAATACGACATGCTCGGCCACATTCTCCGCTTTGTAGCCGAGAGCCTTGCACTCACGGCAGAAACGGCGGCTGTCCAAGAGAATGTTCACCTGCTCCATGAACTCGATCCAAAACTGCTCCTCATCGGCATAGAGGGCAGGCATGAACCGCTGAATACAGCTTGCCTTGACCTCATTCGACTTGTTGATCTGTACCGTGAATACGGGACGGGCCTTGCCCAGCACTTTCCACAGGGCGGGAATCTCGTGCCGCTTGGATGCGGTGTACTCGCGGCGGCGTTCCGTCTTGGGCGTGTTTGCCTTGACAGCGTTGTTCATGTTCTCGATGTTCGCAGCGACCTCGGCTGCGGTGTTAATAGCGTTATTTGCCATATCTTTAATTACTCCTTGTTAGGGAGGGGCTTTAATTATTCCGCTCGCCTTGCCCAGAGGTTTGCAGGTCATCCGTTCGGCTTGACACTACAAAAGTATAGGCATATTACCGCTTCATTAGGGAGTAAAAAACTGGGCAATCCACTCACCCTTATCAGAAGTAAACTTTGGAGGTTAGGGGAAAAGAGTAATCCCCGTATTCCTTGATAATGCCTTTCAGGGAAGAACTATCGACCGCAAAGGCTTCGTTACGGGTCAGACGGCAAAAGTAGATCAGACGCGAGATAAGCAATAACTTGCTGTACGATACGGTTTCGCCCCGTTTCGCCCGTTTCTCGGGCAGTTGGAGGACATTAAACAGCGTGTCGAGTTGCTTATACATAAAAATTTGCTGATAAGATGCCGATAATTGCGTGTCGAATCCATTTTCGTAACTGACGCTCCTAAACTCTTTCTGCTCGGGATGCTCCTCCAACAAAGTGAGATTTTCCTGAACGAACCGACGCAATGCCCCTAATACCATCGGGCTGGTGATTTCACAACGGTTGTCTTTCGGAATATTCTTATCATCGGATAGGTAGAGACGGGCGTTGGGATGATTCGCCAGATAACTCTGAATATCGGTCAATACCTCATATTGTGATTTTCTAAAGTCAGCCAGATTCAGCGTTTTATCCATTGTCAGATCATAGATAAAGAGCAGTACCAACCAAAATTTCTCGACATCCAGTCCGTAACCTTTTAATGTAGCGATAATCTCCTCGTTGTCGCAGAACGCTTCCCATGTAAAGGGAGGTTTGATTTTCCCATAATGCAAACGGTTGTAATAATTAATAATCCAACCGCCGAGCCATCCGCCGTCATTTTCGTCAATCACGACATCTATCTTATAACATAAGCGCAAAACATACTCGAATCGCTCATCACTAATACTTTCAATATCTTGATAATCCATAATCAGGTAAGAGTTAGACAACCAAAGTTAGCAAAAAGCCCTCGAAACGCCAAGCAGGAGACAAACAGAACAAAATGTCCTGCATAATTGTTCTAATTATCTTTTGAAACAATGTTTTATCGGGTTTTTAGTACAAAATTACAGTGCATTTAAGGGTATTCAGAACAAAATCATAATCACAAGTGCGGCAAAGGCCATCTGGGGTATGCTGTATGCGATTCTGTAAGGGGTTATGAATGAGGGCGATTTTTCATAGAAAGAACCTAAAATATCCTCCAAAAAGCGACCGACAAACTTGTAAATATGAAGAATTTTCAGTATATTTGTAATAGCAAATCCGAGATAGGGAAATTCTTTTTGCTTCCATAGAAAAATAAGTTTACAGGGCAGATAAGGACAGTAGATAATGCTGTCCTTGTCTGTATGCCCTTTAGATAAAGAGATAGTAGGTATTGCTCAAAACTGTCCTGTGCAAACTGCTCAAAAGTGTCCTATATATACACTACCTACTTATACATAACCTATTAAAGTCTTTCAGACCATGTACTACCACATCAAAGACCGCAAGTGATTCGATAACCGTAAGCAGGCTAAAGAGCATTACGGCATTGCCTGTTTTCGGAAATTACTACATCTAAAAGAAATCATATTTACCAATAACACAAATTCCATTGCTAACGATGAATTATACCGTAATCCCCAAATCAATCGTGAACTTTCAGACGGGAAACAGTAAACCCGTCGATGTTTATGTGTGAGCGACCATTAAATGTTGCTCCAATCACAAGACTAATATTTCTCATGTAACAGAAGAAAAGCTATCCTTACTGACGGGATTGGATGAACGAACAATCCGCCGTGTTATTAAACGCTTAAAGGATGCAGGCTGGCTGACCGTGCAGACTATCGTTAAAGAAAATGCAGACAGAGGTTTTATAAAGCGAAATTCCTACTATATAAAGCCAGCGAACAAAGATTATTTCTTTTTGGATAACGGTTTCTTTAACAAGAACTATCCCGCCAAAATTGCAGGGTTTCTGCTCTTGTTAAAGGCTGTGTGCCTTAATAATACTAATACTGTCCAATGAAGTAACAGCCAAATTGCAAAGGCTGTCGGATTGTCCCGTAATACAACAACTGCATTATTAAATGAATGTAGGCGATTAGGACTTATCAAAGCCATAGAGAAAGGCTATGAACTGACGGCTGGTTGTTTTATCAATTCAGCAGTCAGAAAGACCGCCGCAGGGATTTATAAAGAGATATGCAACTTTTGTAACTCCAAAAAGGCAACGCCGCCAAATTGGGATAAGTGGGCAATGTCGGTACTGCTTACCAAGTACAACGCGGTCGGGCTACCAGCATCGGAACCGATAACAATTACCTATCAACTGAACAAACGTTGCAAAACCTTACCCGAAAAGGTATCGTTAACCTACTTTATAAAGGCTCTCGATATGCAAAAGCCATATCGGAAGATTATAGAACGAGATAAGCAGGACAAAGAAGATTTCAGCGGTTTTGCATTTTAGATATACAGCCCCCGTGCTTACGCACGAGGGCTTTTTTATCTAATAAGAGAGGGTGACATATTTTTGGAATCTCTTATTTATATACCCCTTGAAAATTGCGTCACTCCAATTTTTCTCTTTACATACACGCCGTAGGCGTTTATCAGAAACAGGCTATAATGTCTGTTTCTTTTGTAAAATATATCCCCTGCACATACAATTACTCCATACTAAAGCCCCCTCCCTCTTGTCGAATGTAAAACCTTTTCAGATATGAAAACACTCGACAGGAGAGCGGCGGAGATTTTCCGCAGCATGTTAGCTTTACAAACAACGAAAATCGACAATTCGGACGGTACATATATGCCCGTCCACATCGAACTAATCGGGCGTATCGACAAGTACGACTTTTTTTCGCTGGCTCATTACGGACAGCAGAACGGCGATGCCATGTGCGACCCCGAAATGCTATTTGCCCTACACAATGAAACTCGGCAATTCATTCCCTACTATTATCGCAACGACTATTGCGGTATCGAGCAGAACAGCGTCAGATGGTCGGAAGATGGAATAGCGTTGAATCCTCGATTGCAGGCCAGCCATACCACATTTGCTAACCAATGGTTACGCAACATAGCCGCTCAACAGCATATTCTATGACGGCACAGCGATTGGTAGAGAACTGCGTATTGACGAATCAAACCGCAGTCGTGGATGAAATGCTCAATAAGAACCTGCTACCCGAAGAATATATCTATCCTTTCTTGGGTGATATTATGGAATGGTGGTTGATTGACAGTTGGTTGGCAGAACGACTGAAACGCGAGGGAGAGGTTATTATCGAAGAATACGGGTGCTGTTGGTGGGGAAGATTAGCCAGCGGACAGGCTATCTGTATGGACAGCGTGATACGGAAAATTGCAGGAGAATAAAACTACAACCGTATTTCTATTTATAGGAACGCATAAATTACAGAAATTAGGGGTATTGTAATCTCGACAAGATTTTACTACCCCTAATTTTCGTTTTCGGGCTGGCATATTCTCGATAATTGAGGGTTGGAATGATTTGCAACTCACCATTAGAGGGAATATGTCGGCTTAAATTGAATAACAAAGCATCTAACCCAATTTGCAAGAAACAAAGTTTATTTTCCAGCCCTTTTCCACTTGTTTGGCAACTTTGTTTTAGCGAAATTCGAATCTGCAACAATCTCGAAAAAAGAGTGGTTTTGCCATTGCATTTCCGATGTTAGTTTTTTACTTTTGTGGAAAACATACTGAATACGGAAGTGTAACTTTATTCTCGTGCGACGAACGTAGGAAATTCCAAGCACAATAGAGAGGATAAGTGGCATTGCCCTCCCGTCGTATCTTCACGATACAGGCGCGGGGTTGTTGCTTATTTTATCTATTGGGTTTCCTACGACCTGTCGCGCTAAAATAAGTCATCAGCCCTGCGCTTTCTTTTTTAAACTAATCACATCTGGGGGTTGGAGGTGTGCGATTGATTATTATGAATCTTAACGCTGTTATTCCTATCAGTTTTTCACACAATGGCAGATGTGCACTTATTGTTATAATGCAAAAACTATTTGAATCGCTACAACCATTGATTATGTGTCCCAATCAGACCGAGGCTATTCGATTGACTAATGAATTTAATGGTTTTATAGAGGAGTTGGGATTATCAGCACAAGAAATTGATGATACTGTAAATTTTACATGGAATAGGTTTGACTATGATAATGATGGTCGTGTACTCCCTATTAATGTGCTGTTACATGAAATACATACCAATAGCGAAAAATCATTTGTGGTTAGCATAATTAAGCAATGGCTTCAACTTATTAATAATTACGCATCTAATGATACGGTATTCGTGCAAACAGCCAAAAGCATTGCAGATAGAGATATATTAGATTCGATAATAAATTGGTGATATG
>OGQB01001705.1_pt1 | contig 17950 bp, 13 predicted proteins | sample 1553071 | NCBI WGS metagenome assembly OGQB01 (sample SAMEA2580284, study PRJEB22360) | human gut metagenome | biome: human gut; feature: human-associated habitat; material: faeces | place: Denmark | collected 2008/2010
TGCAAAGAAGTCCGCCTATATATATTACAACTGCAAGCTTCTTAAGATAATGATAATCTAAAATCTTAGTTTCAACTATCATTAAAGCAAAGCCTATTATAGTAAATATAAGCTGTTTTCTGAAATAAAATTCCGGATCACCCTCTTCAATCTGCGCTGTATATGAGCTTGTGCTGTAAATCATTGTAAGTCCAAAGCCAACTATGAATACAAGCACAAAAAGAAGAGTGTAATCAAAGTAAAATCCATATTGTTTTCTCTTTTTTCTGTTTCTGTTATTTCTTCTATTTCTATTATTCCCCGGCATAAAGCACCGCCTTTTTACAGATTATTGACAAGATCCTTGAATATTCTTCCTCTCTGTTCGTAGTTATCGAACATTCCCCAGCTTGCACATGCAGGAGATAAAAGAACCGCATCTCCACTTACCGCATTTTTAGCACATATATCTACTACCTGTTCCATTGAATCAGCATATTCGATATTATCAAAGCCATATTTCTTACATGTATCAGCAATCTTGGCACTTGTCTGTCCTATAAGCACAAGAAGCTTAACCTTATCCTTAAATGCCTTTACATAAAGGTCGAATTCTGAGCCTTTATCATAACCTCCGCCGATAAGAATTGTAGGTTTAACCATAGCTTCAATAGCCTTAACTGCTGCCTCTGGGTTAGTTCCCTTGGAATCATTATAGTAATCAACACCATTCTTAGTTGCAACATATTCAATTCTGTGTTCAACAGCCTTAAATTTCTTAACCTGTTCTATTATAATATCATCAGGAATTCCGGCAGCCTTAGTCATTGCAATTGCTGCACATACATTTTCATAGTTATGCTTTCCTAAAAGATTCATGTCATGAACATTCAACATGTCATAATCATTAGTTCCATCTGTATACTTAATCATCTCACCATCTACATATGCTCCGACTGATGGCTTTCTTTCACTTGAAAACCACACAACATCAGCCTTACACTCAGGTGCAAAGTCTGTAAGATACTTATCCTCAAGATTAAGCACACATGTATCTGCCTTAGTCTGGTTCTCACTTATTCTTTCCTTGGTCCATGCATAGCATTCCATTGTATGGTGTCTGTTAAGATGGTCAGGTGTAATATTAAGAATTGCAGATACAATCGGATGGAATTCATGTACTGTCTCTAACTGGAAGCTGCTGATTTCTGCTGCTGTTACCGTTTCTTCTGTGGTATCTGCCGCTACCGATGTATATGGAATTCCAATATTTCCTACGACTTTTACATCCTTAAAGTAATTGGATAAAATTTCTCCCACCAGTGTAGTGGTTGTCGTCTTGCCATTCGTTCCTGTAATTGCAAGGATTTTTCCTTTTGCCACCTGATAAGCAAGCTCAATCTCACCAATAATCGTAATTTTCTTATCACGCATGGCATTTACCAATGGTAAATCGGTTGGAACACCCGGACTTAACACAACAAAATCCAGTTTATCCATCACTTCTTCCGGAAGGGTGCCCACATAGATTTCTGCCTTGGCAAAGCTCTCCGATTTTTCTTTGATTTCTGCTACACTCTGCTTTTCATTTCCTTCAAAAACGAAAATATTCGCATTCTGCTTTTCTAACAGCTCTGCTGCAGCAATTCCACTTTTCCCAGAGCCAAATATCAGTACATTTTTCTCCTGAAATTCCATTTTATTCACTCCTGTCTCTTTATAATCCAATCAATGCAACCAGACATAAGATTGCTGTTACAATTGAAAATACTGCCACTACCCTGGTCTCTGACCAGCCACCTAATTCAAAGTGGTGATGAATCGGAGCCATACGGAAAATTCTCTTTCCACCTGTTTTTTTAAAATAGGTTACCTGAATGATAACAGATAATACTTCTACCAGATAAATCAGTCCCACAATCAGAAGGAAAATTGGCATCTGAAGCATATATGCGGTAGCTGCCACAAATCCACCCAGTGCAAGAGAACCGGTATCTCCCATAAATACACTTGCCGGATATACATTAAACAGAAGGAATCCAAGAAGTCCACCTGCAACTGCCAATGTCACCGGTGCAATGCCTGTTCCCGTTCCCAGTGCGACTACAGAGAAAAATACAGCAACGATCACCGTAACACTGGAAGCCAGGCCATCAAGTCCATCCGTAAAGTTGGTTCCATTGACTGTTCCGATCACGACAAAGAACAGAAGCGGAATGGAAAGCCAGCCAAGATCAATGGTCAGTCCCGGGCAGAACGGTACCAGCATCGTCAGCCCTGCTTCCGAATATTTCACCATATAATATGCAAATACAGCCGTCACCACCAGCTGTCCTGCCATCTTCTGTCCTGGTGTCAGCCCTTCGGAACGCTTCAGGACCACTTTAATATAGTCATCCAAAAATCCTACAATACCAAATCCTACAGTCATAAATAATACCGGAATAATCTTTGGATAATCTTTTACATAAAACAGGCAGGTCACCACCACACCCAGCAGGAAAATAATACCTCCCATGGTAGGAGTTCCATTCTTCTTCAGATGAGTCTGCGGACCATCGTCCCTCACCGTCTGTCCTGCTTTCAGCCTCCTAAGGATTCCGATGATCTTCGGACCTGCAGCCGCACTGATCACAAAAGAGATCAGCAATGGGGCAATCACACCAAAATTCAACATAATCAACACCTCATATTCATTTGTTTTCTTTTTTTCATTTCGAAAATATATATTACTGTTCAGAGCCCCATTCCCACGACTCTGAACAGTAATCAGTATACGTCTTTCAGGCGAATTTATCAACCATCGGTCTTGCATTTTTATCAGTACAGGTGTAAGATAATCTTATATGCGGATATAGTTCATCGGTAGAATGTCAGCTTCCCAAGCTGAACAGGCGGGTTCGACTCCCGTTATCCGCTTTCAAAAAGTCTTCTCAATCCCCAGATAAGGTAAAATATTTTCAAATATTGTCCGCACCACAGGTGCACAGACAGTTCCACCGTAGTAGATGCCCTGAGGATCATGGACAATGCACACGGCCAGCACCTGTGGATCATTGGCTGGTGCAAATCCAAGAAATGAAGAAATATATTTATGGGCACTTCTGGGCAAGGTCTGAGAAGTTGCTGTCTTTCCACCGATCCGGTAGCCTTCCAGATAGGCTTTCTTTCCTGATCCTTCTGCTACTACTTTTTCCAATATTTCCCGCATCTGTGCAGACACTTCTTCTGTAACGATTCCTTCCTTCACAGGATAAGAAAATTCCTTCAAGATCTTTCCTTCCTGATCCTGTACTGCTACTCCAAAATGCGGTGTGATCCGACGTCCTCCATTGACCACCGAGCTTGCCATCACCGCCAGTTGTATCGGTGTGATCTGAAACGACTGGCCAAAGGATACCGTGGCAAGCTCCACCTCTCCCATATTTTTGGGGTTATGCATGATCGTTCCGGCCTCTCCCGGAAGATCTATTCCTGTTTTTTTCAAAAGTCCGAACTGTTTAAAATATTTGTAATAACGGTCTGCTCCAAGCCGCAGGCCCACCTCAATAAATACCGGGTTACAGGAGTTCTGGGCACCTTCTACAAAACTCTGCGCACCATGTCCTGTTCTCTTTGCACAGTGGATCCGCCGGTCCTCCACCACCTTATAGCCCGGACAGAAAAAGCGATCCTCTGTTGACACCACTCCTTCCTCCAGCCCTGCTGCCATAGTGATGATCTTAAAAGTCGAGCCAGGTTCATAGGTATCATTCAGGCAGGGGTTTCTCCACATCCGGTTCAGAAGATCCTGCTTCTTTTCTCCCTCTGCTGCTGTTTCTTCTGTATTCAGAGTAAACGGATCGTTCAGATCAAATTCAGGCACATTGACACAGGCATAGATTTCTCCGTTCTGAGGGTTCATAAGCAGTATGGAAACTCTCTCCGCCTGTTTTTCTTCCATGACTTTACCGGCTGCCTGCTGCACATATTCCTGGATATTAACATCCAGACTGGTACGCAGAGTATTTCCTGACACCGGTTCCTTCCTCCGTTCTCCGGTTCCGTCGATCTCCACACCACGTGCATCCGTAACTGTGAGGATCTTTCCGGGCTCTCCTTTCAGGATCTCATCGTATTTCACTTCAAGACCAATGATCCCCTGATTATCACCTCCGGTAAATCCCAGTACTTTTGAAGCGAGAGATCCATAAGGATAATATCTCCGATAATCCTCATCTACCTTCACTCCCTCAAGGTCATATTCCCGGATCCTGTCTCCAATGCTTTTTTCCACGTTTGTCTGTATTCTTTCAATAGAAGAAACTTTTTCAACTTTTTTCCGGATTTCCTCTTCTTTCACAGACAATGCTCCGGACAGTACACGGATCACTTTTTCAGGATCTTTGATCTGGCTGTGTATCACCGATACTGTACAGACTGTCCGGTTATCTGCCAGAATATTTCCCCTGATGTCCAGGATCTTTCCCCTGGCTGCTTTTATGTCACGTTCCCTCTCATGAAGATCCTCCGCCTTTTTTGAATAATATTCTGCCCGAACGTTCATAAGATACCAGAGTCTTCCCACAAGTCCCAGAAGAAGCATTATGCAGATCAGAAAAACCATCCATATTTTTTTCCTGTGATAAACCATGGTCCGGATCATAAAAAAATCCCTCTCAGAGGTCGTCACTGTAATATATGACGTTCCCCTGAGAGGGTATTCTTTTTATCTATTCCAGACCGGCCTCCTCGTTGGTAAGACCTTCGCTCTGCATATCGTTATTATCTTCGGTATCACTGTCCTCCGACTCATCTTCCGGCGGACTTGGTACATTCTCATCGGAAATTGCCTCCTTCTGCCCGTCCGCGCCGGTTCCTGTTGCAGAATCGCTGATTCCCTTAAAAAGTTCCCACAGCTCTGTAGTCGGAACTTCTCCATCCTCTGCCTCATCCGGCTGTACATTCAGATACGGAAGTGCTTCGGAAAGGATCCCCTGTGCAATGTACTGTGCGTACGTACTACTTGCCTGATCATCTACCTTCGGCTCATCCACAACTACATAGATCACAAGCGCCGGATCATCTACCGGTGCAAATCCGATAAAAGATACCAGATACTTGCCATTGCCTCGCGGAAGCTTCTCGGCAGTACCGGTTTTACCACCGGAGCTGTAGCCCTGCACCTTGGAGGTACGGCTGGTACCATGGTCTACGCTGGCAGCCATGTAGGAGCGGATATCTGCAGATATCTTCTCGGAAATCGTCTGCTTCATCAGTGTCGGAGAGATCGTTTTTACGATTCCGCCGCTGCTGTCCTTGATCTTCGTCACCAGATGAGGCTGATAGTAGTATCCTCCATTGATCACAGAACACATTGCATTGATCTCCTGTATCATGGTCAGTGTATAGCCCTGTCCGAAAGCAGAGCATGCAAGCTCCGTTTCTCCCATGGTATCGCTGGTATGGATCACACCGCTTCCCTCATTGGGAAGATCGATACCGGTTCTTGTTCCGAAATTGAAAACGCTCTGTGTCTTAAGAAAATTATCTTTTCCCATCTTTGCTGCGATCTGCATCATACCATCGTTGCAGGAATTGGCAATGACATCGGAAAGAGCTTCTGTCCCGTGAGCATCCGGCCATACCGCACATTTGATAAAAGTAGTCGCACCTTCCGCTCCAAAAGACTGTCCGCCGTCACAGACAAAATTATCGCTCTCGGAAATCGCTCCCATTTCAAGTGCGGAGCCCATAACGATAGGCTTTACAACCGATCCAGGCTCGTAGGCATCTGTCACACAGAAATTACTCCACATCCCGTTTAGCGCTTCCACGGTTTCCTCATCGTTCATGGCAGCGATCTCACTCTGGGAATACACATTTGAAAGATCTCTCGGGTTATTCAGGTCATAACGGTCACCGCCGTCCATTGCCAGGATCTCTCCTGTTTTCGGATCCTCGATGATCACGCCTACATTTTTGGCTCCCATCTTTTCTTCAAAGGTATTTACGTATTTTTCCACGATCTGCTGAAGTCCCAGATCCAGCGAGGTCTCAATGCTTTTGCCATCCGTCGGTTCGATGATCGTCTGTTCTACGTCGGAATTGTTGTTGATGTATCCGTACTGTCTTCCATCCACGCCGGTAAGTGTCGCATTGTAATATCCTTCCAGTCCGGCATCCGCCACATCTCTGGAAAGTGTAAATCCAACGGTATCACAGGCAGTCTCATTAAACGGATAAGATCTGAGATAATCTTCTTCAAACCATACACCTGTGATCCTGGAACGTTCTTTCAGCTGCGTGGCAGTCAGTTCACTGTCGTCCCCCGGATCTTCGTATTTTTCGAAGGCTTTTTTGTCGTCCATGGAAATCTGTTTCTTTACGATCTGATACTGACTTTTTTTTGTACTGCTGTCGGTGAGAAGCTTTCGCATCTCATCTTCATCCAATCCCAGGACTTCCACAAGAGCCTTTATGGTAGGCTCCACAGAATCCTGATCCTTATTGACCTCCAGACAGTCAAGGATCACATTATAGACCTTGTTGCTGGTTGCCAGGATATTCCCGTTCCGGTCATAGATATCTCCTCTTTTTGCCGGAAGTGTCTGATTTTCATATTTCTGCTGAGCCTGACTCAGCACCTGCTTTCGATATTTGCTTCCGCTGGTGGCATTGATATAGGTAATTCTTGCCACCAAACCGACTAAAGCCAGCAACACTAAGGAAAATAGTACTGCCAGCTTTTTCTTCATACTGTAATTTATTTTTTTTACCGGCCTGCGCCTTCTTGTACTCAATCGATCACCTGCTTAAAAACTGTACTTCTGTTACTTGTGTGTGTCCACATCCTGATACTGTCTCACATAACTGTTTCCTTCCGTGGTATAGGTCTGTATCTGATCCTCCGAAGGATATTTCATTCCAAGCTCGCCGATAGCTTTTTTCTTGATCTCGCTGATATCCACTGCAGAAGTGACCTGACTGTAATATGCATCGTTATCTTCTTTCAGCTGTGCAAGCTCAGATTCCAGATTTGCAACATTTTTCATACTCGCCGTGATTTCGGATTTTACCTGAAGATAATTGATACAGGTAAAAAGTACCGCGATGGAAACTGCCGTAAGAAACAGAACGAACCCCTTGTTCATGGCCATTGCCTTTTCCCGGTTCCGCTGTGCCTGTCTGCTTACCACCTGTTTTGCCGGTGTCACAGGTACTGCGGATTTCTGTTTTCTTTTCTGAGCCAGCCATCGCCTTTCCTGTATCTCGGGCAGATCAGTCCTCTGAGGAACTTCCTGCAGCCGTTTTACCGCATTTCCCTGAACATACATTTCTCTGCTGTTCCTGACGGTATTTCGATTTCTTCTGGCTGTAGTCCCTCTTCCTGTCTTCGCCATTTGCCTACCTTCCATCTCTCAACTACATTTTCCGTTCAAAAATACGAAGCTTCGCACTTTTGGATCTCGGATTCTCTTCCATTTCCTCTTTTCCCGGTAAGATCGGTTTCCTTGTGATCACCTTACCCTTGGATTTCTTTCCGCATACGCAGACCGGAAAATCCGGCGGGCAGGTACAGGGATTTTCATTTTTTCGGAAAATGGTCTTAACGATCCTGTCTTCCAGAGAATGAAATGTAATGATACAGATCCTTCCTCCGTCATCCAGGAGATCGATCATGCCGTCCAGGGAATCCCGGAGCACGTCAAGCTCCCGGTTGAGCTCAATACGTATTGCCTGAAAAGTCCTCTTGGCCGGATGTCCTCCTGTAGCCTGTATTTTCATGGGGATCGCCCCCCGTATGATCTCTGTCAGTTCTCCGGTTGTCCGGATCGGTGCCTGCTCTCTGGCAGCCACGATGTGTTTCGCTATATTTTTGGCAAATTTATCTTCGCCGTAATCGCGGATAATCCGATACAGCTCCCGTTCCTCATAACCGTTGACTATATCACCGGCTGTACGGCTCTGTCTTCTGTCCATTCGCATGTCCAGAGGAGAATCGTACCGATAGGAAAAACCTCTCTCTTCATTATCCAGCTGATAAGATGACACTCCCAAATCCAGCAGGATCCCGTCCACCTTCTCAATGCCACGGGATCTCAGCTCATCTGCCATGTAACAATAATTGCTGCGAATGATTGTCACCTGATTAAAGGCTGACAGCCGTTCACTCGCAGCAATTATCGCATCCTGGTCTTGATCTATGCCAATAAATCTCCCCTTGGCAGAAAGTTTCTTACACACCTCTGTGGCGTGTCCCGCTCCTCCTAAAGTGCCATCCACATAGATTCCATCCGGCTTTACCCTTAAGCCGTCAATGGTCTCATTGAGTAATACAGATTTATGCTTAAATTCCATATCCGTCTCCTGTGGGATTTCTACCTGCGTTATGCTCAAATGACGATTCCTATGTTCTGCATGCTTTCCGCAATGCTGTCCATATCATCATAATTGCAGTTCTCGCTCCACTTCTCTTTGCTCCAAACCTCGATCCGGTTCAGATTACCCGTAAGCACCACATCCTTATCCAGACCAGCGAACTGGCGCAGCGTCTGCGGCACCAGGATTCTTCCCTGCTTATCCAGCTGACATGTTGTAGCTCCGGCTACAAAGAAACGTGAAAAGGTTCTTGCGTCTTTATTTGTAAGTGGTAATGCTCGGAGTTTCTCTTCAAAAGCAACCCATTCATCCATCGGATAAATAGAAAGGCAACCATCCAACCCTCTTGTCAGTACGAACTCTTCCCCTAAGAGTTCCCTGAACCTGGAAGGGATGATCAGACGCCCCTTCGCGTCGATCGTATGATTATACTCGCCCATGAACATGAAACCCACCTACTCTCGTGAAACACGATTCTCCCCTTCGTGCTTCCAGGGTGCAAATGGTGTGTTCTGCCACTCATCCCCATTCGCTACCACTATTCACCACTTTCTACCACTTATGTAATCATTCTAAACTATTTACCATGAAAAAACAAGTGCATATCCAAGTTTTTTTTCATTTCATGAAATATCCACAGGTTTTTTTTCAACCTGTTTATTTTCTGTGCATTATTATGAAATGAAAAAGCTTCCGGACAGTCGCCGGAAGCTTTTTTCTGACTTTATGTTCTGTTATTTTATGACATTTTAAATACCTTTGAACGCAAAGGAAAATTTCATCTTTCCATTGGTATCCAGAAGGTATTCCGGATGGGTGCGGGCACCCCAGCTGTCATCTCCTCCAACACCCATCTGCGCCTTTGCGGCACGGACAACGGTATAATGGATTGCCGGAAGCTCATAGGGATGCATGGCATTTTCCATTTCATGAGGAGTATATGGAAGTGCCGAGAACATCATCGGGCCGTTTTCTTTATCCATCTCAAAGAGCATTCCTCTGCCCTTTCTGTCTGTGATCTTTGCCCAGCGTACTTCCTCCTTGTTTCCGCATTCCTGCGGCACAAGATAGCGTGCCATATTGTCTGTCACGAGATTCTCATAAATGCCGAGCTTTGCGCCATGCTTCCGATCTGCATAAGTCTCTGCCGGTCCCAGGCCGTACCACTGAACATGATCATAATCCGCATTGAATTTAAAGAGTACTCCGAACTCCGGCATATCGCCCAGCTCTTTTACAGGATCATAGGTCAGCGTTGTCTTTACTCTTCCATCTCCGGTTACCTCATAGGCAAGACGGCATTCACTGGCAGGCGTAGTTGGCAGGATGTAGGTAAAAGCAACCTCCACGCTGTTTTCGTGAACCGTTGTCTCCGGAGCATTGGCCGGACCATACATGCCTTTTCGGTAATCCTTATGACTTGCGTACATGCTGGCGATCTTCCACTGTGCATAGCGCATCTGCATCAGACTTCCGCAATCATTATCTGTAGGTGCTCTCCAGAAGTTGGGCTTCGGAATCGCTTCGATCATTTCTCTTCCTGCATATTTATACGAAACCAGCCCACCATTGAGAACGGAAAACAGCACTTCGAAATTTTCCCCGCGGACACCGATGTTATGAAGGCTTCTCACAAGCTCCACGCCACACGCAGGAGCTTCCGGTGTTCCTTCCACCTGATAAACATACTGGCCGAAAGCAACCTCATGTCCTGCCTCTGCCCAAAGTGTTTTTTCTCTGAGAAGGAAGGCTACGGTTACCGTATATTCGCCCGGGCGCTGCTGTTTTCCAAATGGAAGTCTGTAGGTCTGTTGGCTTAAAGGCTCCACCGCTGTATCCAGTGTCTCTGTGCGGAGGACATGACCGTTCTTTGCAAGAGTTACTTCACATCGGAATGTGTCCGTATTTACAAAAAGATTTTTGTTGATGATCTTAACAGAATCCTCACTTACCTGCGCAGTGATATTCTGGTAGTTGAATTTTACCTCCTGCATCTTTGGTGAAGCATCTCTGTCTCCGCCGTATGCGATACCATTTCCACTGAAATTGTAGTCTGTCGGACGTTCTCCGAAGTCACCGCCGTATGCCTGGAATTCTTTGCCGTAGCGGTCTTTTTTGTAGATAGACTGGTCAATATAGTCCCAGATAAATCCGCCCTGATACTTCGGTTCTGTGTCTGTCAGATCTGTATATTTGTGCATTGCACCGCAGGAATTTCCCATTGCGTGGGTATATTCACAGCAGATAAACGGCTTGGAACTGTCTTTTGCAAGGAACTCCTTGATTGCTTCTACAGACGGATACATCTGGCTTTCCATGTCGCTGGTATCGTTATATCTGCGGTCGTGGCAAAGACCTTCATAGTGAACCAGACGGGTCGGATCTTCTTTGTGGAAGAACTGTGACATTTCAAAAATATCCTTGCCTCCGAAGGACTCATTTCCGCAGGACCAGATCAGGATCGCAGCGTGGTTTTTGTCTCTCTGGTACATGGAATTTGCACGATCAAGCATCATATCCCGCCATTCCGGTTTGTCATGCGGTACAACATAGGTGTAATCCTTCGTAAATTCAGCAACATCCCAGGAACCATGAGATTCAAGGTTTGTCTCATCGATCATATAAATTCCGTACTCATCGCAGAGCTGATAGATCAGGGATGCATCCGGATAATGGCAGGTACGGATTGCATTGATGTTGTTCTGTTTCATGGTCTTAAGGTCTTTGCGAAGCTCTTCTTCGGACACGTGTCTTCCACTCACAGAGCTGAATTCATGACGGTTTACGCCCTTGAATACAATACGTTTTCCGTTCAGTGTCATGATACCGTCTTTCATCTCAAAACGACGGAATCCAACCTTCTGCGGAACTACTTCCTGAAGTTCTCCTGCCTCGTTATAAACCTCTAAAACAAGGTCATAAAGCTGCGGATCTTCTGCACTCCAGAGTACCGGATCTTCTACTTTCCAGGAATAAATTTCCTCTCCGTCGAGTGCTTTTTTATCTTCGATCACGGTCTCTCCATCTTTGGAAAGAGTGATCTTTACTGTACCTTTGCCCCAGGTATCTGTTCCGATCTCAAGTGCCGCTGTACTTAAAGTTTCGTCCGGGATTGCACGGATCTGAAGGTCATAAACATGAACCTCCGGCACGGTATAAAGATAAACATCTCTGTAGATTCCAGAGAAACGATAGAAATCCTGGTCCTCGCACCAGCTGCTTGCTGTCCATTTGAATACCTGTGCTGCGAGTTTGTTTTCACCTTCTTTTACATACTCGGTCAGTTCAAATTCTGACGGTGTAAAGGAGTCTTCACTATATCCTACAAACTGTCCGTTGAGCCATAATGCAATGCCGCTCTCTGCTCCCTGAAAAGAAATAAAGAGACGTTTTCCCTGCATTTCTTCCGGCACTTCGAAGTATTTCACATAGCTTGCAACCGGGTTAAAGTGCTCCGGAATCTCACCCGGATGAATGTCTTCGTGACCTTCCCACGGATACTGTACGTTGGCATACTGAGGTGCATCATATCCTTCCATCTGGATATGTGCCGGCACGCGGATATCATCCCAGTCCTTGCAGCAATAGTCTGCTTTTTCAAATCCCGGGATTGCACTTCCGTAGTTGCGGGCATAGTGGAATTTCCAGATTCCATTGAGATCGTAACGGAAAGACGTTGCTTTTTCCTGCGCTTCCTCTCCATCTCTGTAATATGTATGGTCAGAATGCGCATCCATTCTTCTGTCCTTAAAATACTGTGGATCCTTTACTAAAGAATAATCAAAAGTTTTCATTCTTATCCTCCTGCGTTATTATTTTTAAGCAAAAAAGGATGCCGCATAATCTGTCTGGGACATATTACGCAATATACCCACAGGCCCAAGCAGCATCCTTTTATTAAATTCATTGTTTACTTGACAGCACCGGTAATACCTTCTGCGAACTGTTTCTGCAGTACGAAGAAGACGATCATGGTCGGGATGGAACAGAACAATACGCCGCACATCAGCATACCATAGTCTGTTACATAACCTGTGATCAGGTTGGCGATCAACATTGGCATTGTCATTGCCTTATTATCTGTCATGATTACCTTCGGCCACAGGTAAGAGTTCCATGCGTTCATGAAGGTAATAACAGCTGCAGCTGCATATGTAGATTTCATTGTAGGAATGAACATCTGGAAGAAGATCCTTACTTCGCTCAGTCCATCAATACGAGCTGCTTCGATAATATCTACCGGGAATGATCTTGCGTTCTGACGGAACATCATGATCATAAATGGTGTAGAAATGATTGGAAGGATAAAACCAACTGCTGTATTCAGAAGTCCTGCTTTGGAGAACATTTTGAACAACGGAACCATAGTTGCAACCTGCGGAACCATCATTGCCAGAAGCAGAATGGAGAACAGTCTGTCTTTTCCTTTGTCATGGTAAACTTCAAATCCATATCCTGCGATAGAGCAGATCAGAAGACAGATCACTGTGGTAAGGATTGCATAGAAAAATGAGTTTCCAAGTGCTCTCCACAGTGGCTGCTGAGATGTCAGATTATGGAAGTTTTCCATAAAATGACTTCCCGGAAGGATACGTCCACGGGATACATCTGTTGATGTATTTGTCGCAGCTGAGATCATCCAGTATAACGGGAATACAGAAATAAATGACACGATGATCAGAAAAATATAGGTAGGAATCAATCTTCTCTGAATGGCTGATTTGTTTTTCTTAGTCACGTGTATCACCTACTTTCAAGTTGATAAATGCAAGCACAGCTACCATGATGAATATGATAAATGACATCGCTGATGCATATCCAAAGTTCGGTACGTTAATAAAGCATGTGTTGTAAATATAGTGGGACATTGTGATTGTGGAGTTTGCCGGGCCACCTTTTGTCAGGTTGACAGACTCATCGAACAACTGCAGTGTACCATTGATTGACATGATAAAGGTCATGATAATTGTCGGTTTCAGAAGCGGAACAGTGATCTTCCAGAAAGTCTTCCAGCCGTTGGCACCATCGATCTTTGCTGCTTCATATACAGAATATTCAATATTCTGAAGACCAGCAAGATAGAATACCATGTTGTAGCCTGTCCATCTCCAGATCAGAGCCAGGATGATCACGATCTTGGCACTGGTGGAATTTCCCAGGAAGTTGTAGCCAGTTGATAAGATTCCAAGTTTGATCAGGATACTGTTGATCAGACCATCTGTTGCAAACATGGAACGGAAAATCAGTGAGTAGGAAACCAGGGATGTTGCACATGGAAGAAATACACATGTACGGAAAAATCCTCTGAGTTTCAGATCTTTGTTATTTAAAAGCTGTGCCAGAAGAATTGCCAGTATCAGCATGATCGGCACCTGAATGATCAGATACAGGAATGTATTTGCAATAGACTGCTGAAATACCTTGTCTGCCAGAATACGTTTATAGTTGCTGAAGATCGGATCTGCAAATCTCATATTTGCTCCGGCTCCGGTCTGCAGGGAAATGATAAATGCACGTATCATTGGATAAAAGCTCATGATCGCGATCATGATAGTTGCAGGAGCCAGGAACGTCCATCCTGCTGCCCTCTGCTTGCCAAGCAGAGACATACCTTTTTTCTTAGAATTCACGTGAACTCCTCCTTTCAAAAAACTCTGTAACTGTTCAGCATTTTGCCGGACAATTACCAACTCTTTGCAGTAAGATGGGGGACTGCTGGTAGTCCCCCGCACTTACCTGTTTTCATTCACTTAATCACTGTCTACAGATTGCTTCACAGTTTCACTGTTCCCGCAATCCTGACATCATCTGATCCTGCGATCAGAATTTATTCAGTCATCTTGAATGCCAGAGTATCCTGAGCTTCCTGAAGGGCATCTTCTACAGGTGTGCCGTTTACGATATTTACAACTGCTGTGTTGACGCATTCTCTTGATTCATAATGATACGGTGTTTTTGTGAACTCCGGAATATGAGAAGAGTATTCTACAATTGTGGAGAAGATTGGCTGTCCACCAAAGAATTCATTTGGCTCGTTGTAAACCTTAGATTCACCTGCCGGCAGATAACAGGAGATTGCACCTGCTTCCGGAAGGATTGCATCATAGAACTCTGTGCTGGAACCAAATGTACTTGCAAGGAAATCTTCTGCAAGTTCTACATTCTGGCAGTTGGATGTAACATACCAGGAAGATCCACCATTGTTTGCATAGTTTGTAGCTGTATCAACATCGTCTACTTTAGGCATTGTTGTGATCTGCCACAGACCCTTCTGATCTTCTGTAGACATCAGAGTAGCTGTGATCCAGTTACCATTTACAATACCTGCTGCCTCACCGCCTGTAATAGTAGCGATATATTCATCCCAGTTATTTACAAGTTTAACAACGTCATTCTTAACCAGATCTACATAAAGATTGATGCATTTCTCTGCAACTTCATTGCCTACGATGTAAGCTTCGCCATCTTCGTTTACGAAGTTAGCTCCGCAGGACTGCATCATCATCATCAGAGTATCGCCACCTGTAGCTTCACTTGTAAGAAGATATTTTCCGGTTTTTTCATGAACATCTTTACCGATTTCCATGAACTTGGACCATGTGATATCTGTCAGATCATCAATAGTATATCCTGCCTCGTCAAGGATATCTGTACGATAGCATGCAATAACAGCACCATTATCAAACGGAACACCATAGTGTGTATCATCTACCATGGAATAGGACTGTTTCAGTTTACCAAAATCATCCCAGTTAATGTTGATATCTTTCAGATCTGTGAATGCATCCGGATAGCTCTTCAGATATTTCTGATAGCTGTTGTCCTGCATAAGAACGATATCAGGAAGTGTGCTGTAATCGCCTGCATTTGCTGCTGTTGTCAGTTTAGTCTGGCAGTCATCAGAAGATGTCTCTACGATATCTACAGAAAATCCCTCATGATCTTTTGCATACTGATCTGCTGCGATCTGCATGGATTTGATGTTGAAGTTCTGATCCCACGCCCATACAGTTAACTTGTTGTCATCATCAGATTTCGCAAAAACAGCTGTAGCTGATCCTGCAAAGGATGCTACCATAGCACCGGTCATTAATACTGCGAGTAATTTTTTTCTCATATTTATATCCTCCTTTATTAAGCTTATTCTTTCTTCCGAATCGCTTGTAAGTTGATTATAGCATCCGATTTTCAGGTATAGTTTGCATAACCGCACACATAATGTGCAATTTCGACCATTTTATGTATTTTGCACTATTAAAAATATTTAAAAATATATTTTTTGTTCACTTTCTCATTTACTATGTTTTTACTATGTAATTTTAATAACAAAGGCCACTTTCATGGACAAAAAAATATATATTTTTGTCTTTAAAAATGACATTTGTTATTATTTCATAAATTTTCCGTTCAATTTTTGTACATATTTTACAGTTTTTAATTCATTTTATGCAAAATAGACTTTTTCAGGATATTGTGTTTTCATCGCATGAAGCAGTTCCTCATTAAGATCAAGAAGCAGTTTTATTTTGTGCCCGTCTTCCCGGATGATCATTGTATAATAAGGAGTATCTTCATCATAAGAGGTATAATCGTATTTTTTCAGCTTCTCCGTTCCACCATTCTTTTTGTACCTTGCAACACTTTCATGCCAGTGCGGTGCCACTGTCTCCAGATTACTCAGTTCCAGTATATGAGCTGTTTTGCGATACTTCTTGCCATAGATCACATCTATTTCAAACTGACCGTTTTCCATCATGTATTCATAATCCTTCTGACTGAATATATCAAAGACAAAATACAGCCCCGCAAGCAGAAATCCCGGAAGCATAAATGCCTGGGAAATCGTGATTCCCATAACCACAAAAAGCACTGCAAAAATAATCATTACCACACGCAGGACTCCGGACATACTCTTTTTCTTTCTTGATACCTGCTCCACAATCTTATAGTTCATAACTTTTTTACCATCCTTCCTCTGAATGAATATCGAAATCCAAAAGCTGCTGTTCATAATTCTCCGGCCGTTTTCTCCATTCAACCGGAGTCACTCCCATTATCTGTCTGAAGTTCCGGTTAAACGTTGAATTGGTCGTGAAACCACATTTGTGCGCAATATCTGCCACCGGTATATCTGTTTTCTGCAGAAATTCACAGGCAGTATGAATCCGCACAGAATTAATATACTCCAAAGGACTTACTTTCATATGCGATGTAAATACTCTTCTGAAATGAGTTTCACTGATGTGACAGATTTTCGCCAGGTCCTCAATCCGAATGTCCTCCATATAGTGATAAGAAACAAAATCCAGTACACGGGTGATCATATTTGTAAGTTTCCCTGTTTCCTCTTCCACCCTGTCTTCCGGTGAAACCCGGTTCAGTCTGGCAATTTCTACTAGTAATGCCGCAAGAACTCCACTGGATTCTTCAATATAAAATTCTTCTCCCTCACGCATGATATTCATGATCTTAAGAATTTTTGCAGCTATAGAGGGGGACTCATTCTCTTTCAGAAATAAAGCCTTAGAATATATTCTCTGAATCATTTTTTCAGCCTTTACCGGATTGTTCAGAAATTTTTTCATGAAACCTTCCACATCTATGAAAAGATACTCCCATTTACTGACCGTACCCAGATCACTGTTAGTCGTATGAGCATAATTGGGTGGAATCACCGTAAATTCTCTTCCCGAAAACCGCATTTTAGCCTCACCAAACGCCATAACTCCATCCCCTTCGTAACAGAAACCAATCTCCAGATAATTATGAAAATGAAGATAATCCACATCATTTCCATAATTCTGAACCCACTTCTGTCCCAGAAGAGCCAGGATCGGACTTCCGGCAGGCATCTGATAATAACGGAATTCCATCTTCGGTTTTTTTCTCTTCTTTGCCATACAGTCACCTCATTTTCTGTTCTGTATTTTCACAATATGATTTTACCAGTTTTTTATATATTTTTCGATATTTTTGTACATTTTCCAACAAAAACATACAAAAACACCTGGCAGACTACTTTTTATAGTCTGTCAGGTGTTTTTCTGATCCCACACTGGATTGCATCTGTCGGGCAAACTTTCTTGCACCTGCCGCAGCGGATACATTCCGGACTGTTGGAGTTTTCCACAGGGTCTACGATCATCTGGCATGCTTTTGCACATTTTCCGCATTTTATACACTTATTTTTATCCACTCTATACTTATACAGAGACACAGGATTAAAGATGGAATAAAGTGCTCCCAGAGGACAGATATATTTGCAGAACGGACGGTAGATCAAAATGGAGAGAATGATGGTTATGACAAGGATCACATTCTTCCATATGTACAGCCAGCCCAGTGCACTGCGCATGGATTTATTCAGAAGTACCAGCGGCAGTCCGCCCTCCAGTGTTCCTGCCGGGCAGATAAGCTTACAGAAGTACGGTGCACCCTGTCCCATAATATCCACCAGAAACAATGGAAGCAGGATCACAAATACTGCAAAAATCACATATTTCAGCTTACGAAGCAGCTTGTCGCCTTTGAATGTGCGGATTTTCTTAGGAAACGGAATCTTATTCAGCAGATCCTGAATCAATCCGAAGGGACAGAGAAAACCGCAGAT
>OGQB01001729.1_pt1 | contig 17811 bp, 21 predicted proteins | sample 1553071 | NCBI WGS metagenome assembly OGQB01 (sample SAMEA2580284, study PRJEB22360) | human gut metagenome | biome: human gut; feature: human-associated habitat; material: faeces | place: Denmark | collected 2008/2010
AAAATTAAGATAGATACAAAAAATTAGAGAGGTGGTTTTAAATTATGAAAAATTTAGAAGAAGAAATAAAAGCAAATTTAGCTGAGGGTTATATAAATAAAAGAATATCTAATATAAATAAAAAAAGCAAAGAATTAAAAGAAAATGAGGAAAATAAAGAAAATTTAAAAATGCAAAGGTCTTTAAAATTAGTTTTAAATGAAAATAAAACAGAAGATGGAAAAACTTACGAAAAAATAATAAAGGATTATATAGATAAGTTAAAAGAAGACTTTAAAAAAGACTTTGAAAAAGCATGGAAAAATGAGGAAGAAAGATTAAAAAATGTATTAGTAAAAGCTAAAGACGAGTATTTTATAGAAGATAAAGTAATTAAGAAAATAGTAAAAATTTTGTATTCAAGTGAGTGTTTTTCAGCTATAAATCTTGAAAGAGTTGTAGATATTTGTGGTTTATCTAGAATTACAGATACAAAAACTTTTGATGAAAAGGAGAAATCAATTAAAGAATTATTATCCATTACAATACCAGTAGAATAAAAATCTGACATCAGATTAACATCAGATGAACTTTAATATTAAATTAAATAAATTATATATCAGAAAATAAAAAGTGTATCTAGAATTAACCTCAAAGTGTTTTAAACAAGCCTATTTACGAGTATAAAATGATGTATTAAAATAATTTAGAACCGATAAAACGGTTTATTGTCTGCCATTTACGAGAATTTATTTTTTCTATTTTGTAAATTCTCTAAATCATTTTATTTAGAAAGTAGGTGTAGGAGATGAAAAGATATTTTTATATTTATATTTTATATAGCTCGTGAACTCTCTATTGTTAAGCAATAGAGGGTTTTATTTTTGTGATTTTTTATATTAAAGGAGAATAATTTAAAAGTGGAAAAAGCAAATAGAGAAGAGATGATGGAAGAAGCAATACGAAGAATGAAAACATTAAAAATTCATAAAAATGTAATAAATAATTTAAAAAACGAAGGTGTTTTAAATAGGTCAGAAGGAAAATCTGGTATTTTGTATTGGTTAAATAAAGAAGAAAGAAAATTAGTAAAGGATTTTGAAAAACAATATAATGTTTTTGTATATCATGTTATAAAAACTTATACTGTTGATATGGGATGTATATATGATTTATTATATATTACAGAAGAGAAGGATATATGGAAAGAAGAAATAGAAAGATTAAGATACGGTTATGTTCTATCATATACAATATCACAATTTAGTGAAAGTGGAGACATATTAATTAAAAGTAGAAATGGAGGCTTAGTTAGAATAGGTTAATTTTATATAGAAGGGAGAAAAAGACTATGGAAGAAAAGATATTAGTTAATAAAAAATTATTAAATCAATTAATTAGTTTTAATAAAGAAATATTGGAGAAATTAAAGAGCTCTAATAATATAGATTCTAAAAAATATGAAAATATTAATATAGAATTAGAGGATAATATTAAGAAGGAAGAATATATAAATAATTTTGCTAAAACATTTGAAATTAAAAATATTAAAATAGATACAAGCAGATTGCCTCTATTAAAATACATAATTCGTGAATTTGGAGAAGATTTATATGAACCATCCGAAAGAAATAAAGTAATTAGAAACGAAAAAAAGAAAGTTGGGGATACGTTAATAGCTTCACTTACAGAAGAACAATATAAAAAATTTGTACAGTATTGGGATTTAGAAAATGAAATGAAAGAAGAATCAGAAGAACAGTTATTTATGTATGGTTTTATAATGTCACAAGAACTTTATATTGAAGGAAAGATAGAAAATGACAAAGAAAATGAAATTAAAAATTGCTAGAAAAAATCTAGCAGTTTTATTTTTTATATTTAAATAAATCGTTAGGTTCACAATTTAAAATTTTACAAAACTTTTCAATGTTTTCGTATTTTATAGATTTAGTTTTATTTTCTACAATATTATTGAAATTAGTATAACTCATATCTAATTGATTAAATAACCAATATTTAGTTTTACCTTGTTTTTTTAATAATTCAAGCACATTTAATTTTAACATACAGACACCTCACAATTCTGTATATATTGTAGGAAAAAACAAATTAAATTATAACTCATAAAAAGATAACTCACGAAAACAGTAGACAAATAAAAACTGTAATGATATACTTTCAACAAAGGAATTGGAGGTGTATTGCAGAAAGAGAGGAAAATAAGATGTTTGAATTCGATGAAGAAGATTTTAATAAAGAAATGTTAAAAATGTTTAATTATAAAGACGATCCGAATTATGATAAAAATTTTGATATAAACTATAATTTACAAATTTCAAACAAGGATTTTGGAAAAGATAAAATTATTAAATACAAAATAGATAAAGAGAAAAGAAAAACAAAAATAAATATTCCAAAAGAAATAAAAGATGGCCAAAGTATTGTTTGTATTAAAGAAGGAAGAAAAAAAGATAATAAATATGGAAATTTACTAGTAAAGGTTTTCGTTAAATAAAATAAGCTATAGTGGGAGTTACGAGAATTATGGTAGAAAGATTTAATCTATTTAATAAGAGAATTAATAATTAGAAAGGGGTTAGAAAAATGAAATGTAGTAAATGTGGTAATGAACTAAATGATGGAGAATTATTTTGTGGTAAATGTGGAAATAAAATAAAAAAATCAAGTACAAAAAAATTTAGTATAAGGCAAGCAATATTAATAATAACGATTTCTACAGTTATAATATTAATACTTATTATTAGTCTTATGACATATTTAGTTAATTTAAGTAATAGTACACAAGAAACTGAAATTAAAAATGAAAAAGAACAAATTGCTCAAAACAATATAGAAAATAATATAGATAGTGAAACAAATGGTATAGAATTAAAAGGGAAAAAGACAAATGGAGATGAAATAACTTTAAATTTTAAAGATGAAGAATTAAATAGATTTAAAGATGTTGCAAATAATCAAGTCAATAAATATTTTAATGTAGAATATGAAGAATTATTAAATAAATATGGAACAGCTGCAATGACAATCTATTCAACTGAACAATCAGTATATTTATTATATGATTTAGACAATAAAGAAATTAAGTATTTATTAAATTATAAATGTACAACACCTGCACCAGTTATGGTTTTATATGATTCTTACAATTTGATTTATGAAAATATAGATGAAGATAATAATAAAGTATCTTGGGAGTTTAGAACAGGAGGCCAAAAAGAATATATATATACTGATACCAAAGCACTTTATAATTATCAAACAAGATTTGCAAAATATACGAGTGCAAGAGATGAAGATTATGAATTAGTAAAATCAATAGTGGAAAATACAAACAATGAAAATATTGCTATTTTTGATATAAGTAATCTGTAATAAACAATAAATAAGAAAAGAGGTAATAAAAGTGGTTTGTAGTAAATGTGGTAATGAATTAAAAAATGGAGATTTATTTTGTACAAAATGTGGAAAAAAAGTAGAACAAGGAGTAAAAGAAAATAAAAGAGAAGAATCGTCAAAAAGTGATGTAAAACAAAAGTTGAAGAAATGGAAAATAATAATCCCTATTATAATAATATTGATAATTATAGTAGTTGTGGGAGTAGTTATATTTAGTCAAACTAAGTGTATCGATAATAATGAAATATCACAAGAGTTTACTAATATTATAGACACTGACAAAACTATTAATAAAGAGATTTTAACGGTAGTGTCAAAAGAATCTGCCAATTCAAAAGAAGATTTTACTAATTTATGTACTAAATACGGAGAATATATTGAAATTCCAAATTCTATTTATAAAGAAAATCAAAATTGTTTTGTAGTATCAATAAAAATTGATGGATACAAACTTGATGAAATTTATGCAGAATTAAGTAACAACGAACAAGTACTTAAAGTAGAAAAAGGTTTTATAAATCCAGAAGAAATAGAATTATATACTGGATATATAACATTAATTCAACAACTATTAAATGATGAAGAGGAGATAAATGGTTTAGGTATAAGCTATGCAATGGTAGACATTAATAGTGATGGAATTAATGAATTAATATTAGCTCATGGAAAATCAAATGCGAATGCTATTACTGAATTTTATACATATCGTGATAATAATGATGCGGTTAAACTTGGAGACGGTGCATATGGAGTTTTGTACAAGGGTAAAGAGGCAAATAGATTAAAACTGATACATACTGAAACCGGTGGAAATCAAATAATATGGAGTGTTTTTTACGATGGTAATAAGTTTGAACTAGCAGAAGATACAACAGATACAAAGCCGGAGAATCTTGGAGAAAAAATAGAATTACATGAAGCAGAACAATTAGATATATACAATAGTTTTAATACTAATCAAAGTAGTCAGACTTTTACTAATACTACTAATAATAATGATAATATTTCAAATAGTAATAATGATAGTACAACTTATAATTCTAATACTCAAATTAAATATACTGATGCTGAATTGTCGAAAAAGATAATAGATTCAATATTTGTAACTGTAACAGGAAAATTTGAAGGAGCACCACAATATACAATATATAGACATGGAGAATATTATGAACCAGCGAATGAAGAAGAATATCATAAATTGGGTAACAGAGATGATTATCATATATATCCGGAAGACGCATATAAAACTGGAAATATATTTTTTACAGTTTATTTTGATACGTGGGTAAATGCTAATCAATTTAATGAGTATCAAAATAATAAAAAAGATTATGATATGGACCAAACAACTGCAATGGGATATAAAGTCAAAATAACAAATAATACTACCGGGGAAAGTAAAAATATTAAAATGACTGATGTAGCAGGAGATAGTTCAGATACTTTTGAACAGGCTGGAAATTCTTATACTTTAGTTATAAGCGATAAATTTGGAAATAGTAAAACTTTAAATTTTAATAAGTAAAGGAGAAATAACAAGGTGTTTTGTAATAAATGTGGAAATGAAATAAAAGAAGGAGAAAAATTTTGCAGTAAATGTGGAAATAAAATAAAAGAATTAGAGATAAAAAATTTGAATATATGGCAAAGAATAATACTAATAATGATTTCTATAGTAATAATAATGTTTATTATTAGTTATGTGGTATATTTAGTTAATTCAAATAATCATACACAAGGAAATGAAAGTAAAATTGAAAAAAATGTTAATGAGGAGACTAGCACAATAAACATAAATATAGATGAAGAAACAAAATCTAATATAAAGAAATTGTATAATCAAGTATCTGGATATGGAAGTTCAAATATTATAAAAGCAATGTATTGGAAATTAGCAAGTGGAACTCCCACTTTATTAATAGCATATCAAGATACAGAAAGAAACGGTATGTATATACAAGTAGAAGGTACAAAAGTTTTTAAGAATTATGGAGATGAAGAAAGTCTATATAGTGGAAGTGGAAGAACTAAAAGAGAATCTCAGGAATTAATATTTTCTATGTATAAAGATAGTGATGACCATATATTTTTTACAGGAGATGAATTCAGAGAGATAATAGAATAATTGTTTATAAACCTATAATTTTATAAACATACGAAATTTATATAAAAGTGGTATTTAAAAATGTATAAATACCACTTTTTAAACATATTTAAAAACTTTTATACTTTTTTAAACAGACCTATTTACGAGTTTATGTCTACAATATATAATAAATAAAAAGGGAGATTTTATTTATGGGAAATTTCGTAGAAAATTCAAAGCAAAATTTATATGGCTATGCCAGAGTAAGTACAAAGGAACAAAATACAGATAGACAAATACAAGCATTAAAAGAATTTGGAATTGAAGAAGAAAATATTTTTGAAGATAAAAAAAGTGGAAAAGACTTTAACAGAGAAGAATATCAGTTATTAAAAAGAATTTTAAAAAGAACTACTAATAATGTATTGGTTATAAAATCAATAGATAGACTTGGTAGAAATTATAAAGAGATACAAAATGAGTGGAGAGAGATTACACAAGATTTAAAAACGGATATAGTAGTTTTAGATATGGAAATTTTAGATACAAGAAAATATAAGAACTTGTTAGGAAACTTTATTGCTGACCTAGTCCTACAAGTTCTTTCTTTTGTAGCTGAACAAGAGCGAATAAACACAAGACAACGACAAAAAGAGGGGATAAAAATAGCAAAGTCAAAAAATGTTAAGTTTGGAAGACCAAGAATAGAAAGACCACACAATTTTGAAGAAGAATATAAAAAGTGGAAAAAAGGAAAACAGACAGCTAAAACAACAATGGATAATTTATCACTAAAAAGAAATAAATTTTATATGTTTGTAAAGGAATATGAGGGTAAAAGTTAGAATAATTACCCTCATTATTTTTTGTTTTTTCTACCTTTATTGGTGCATTTATCACATTTCTTCCTAGATTTAGTAGAATATTTGGTAACTCTACCACAATATATACAAAATCCTATTTTGGATGGCTTAACTGTACAAATTACATAGCTAATAAAGATATACCATATTAAATGGAAAATTTCGTTTGTTATAGGACAAGTAACTTTTCTTTTTATATCTATGTAAGAACTTATAGAATAACCTATTGTATGAGTAAATTCATTTACAGCTTTTAATAAGTCATTATGATAGCTTAATAAATAACTTTTTATTTCTTTCTTGTTTTCACATTTTAGTAACTCATCTTCATCTACTTGAATAGGAGATTCAAATAACATATTTCCTATTTCATTTAAGTTCTTTATTCTAGGTTTCATAATATCTTCAATAAATAGTTCTTTTTTTAAATCTTTTGCAGAACTATCACAAATAAGTGCTAAATTTCTATGGTAAGAAAATAAAAGATTAAAAATAGCTAATCTTTCAGCAAATTGAATTGCTTCATCTTCTTTTAATTCCGGAAAGTTATATTTTTTATTCAAATCTTCAAGAAATGGTTTTATTTCTTGAAAATCATTTATACTAAAATCATTTATCATTTGATTAGTATTTTTATTAATATAATGATAAATTCTTAAATTTTTAGAAGATATTGTTAAATTGGGTAAAATTTTTTCACCAGTTTTAATAAAATCTTTTGTCATTCCCAAAGCACTGTATTCTGGGGGCTTTTCTGAATCTGGCACATCAAATTTACTTATATCATTTTTGTATTTATATGATATTTTATCATTAGGGTATAGGATATAAACCTTACTATCAGCCATTTTGACACTCCTTCAAAAATGCAATTATTTACTATATTTATCAATTTAAGAATAGCTTGTATAATTGCATTATCAAATTTGATAAAGATAGCTATCACATCAATTATCACATAAATAAAGATAAATGTCAAAATTTTAAAAGGAGGAAATAATAATGGAAAAAGAATTAAAAAATAAAAAAGAAAAAAGAAAAAAAATGGAAAGAGAAGAATTACAACAATATTTGGGTGGTATAAAAGTATATGATGATAAAATACCAAAACTAAATGAAGAATATACAAAAGAAGACTTTATACCAAAAGTAGATAAAAAAGGAATGACTAAATGGGAGAAAACAGAACAAGATGTATGGGATTATAGAGGTTTTACATTATTAAAAGTTGAGAATGTCATGGATATAATATCTACAGCAGGATTAACAAGTATAGTATCTATGAATAAAGCTCTTAATGGAAACTTTGAAGATGTAATGGAAGATTTATATAGTGGTTATCCACAAGCACATTGGGAAAAAATAATCAGAAAATTACATAATAGAAGAGATGAAGCGATACAAGATGTTAATTTGACAAAAGCAAACTTCTATTCAGATATGATGTTTATCTGTATAATTGTAATGAAAAAAGAAGAGGAATTGGATAGATTTATAGATATTTATACTATAAAAAATATATTATTTGAGCTAATAGAGCAATTATCAAAAATAATAGGAATAGTATCTTTAAAAGAAAATCTAGAAGATTTATTAATAAAAGAATTTTATAATTCTAAATTAAATAAGTTGCTATTAGAATCATTAAATGAAAAATATATAATAGGACTTGAAAATGAAAATGATAATGATGAGATAGAGATAGAAAGAGAATAGAAAGGAAAGAAGAATAATGCTAAAACCAATATTAGAAAATTTTTTTAATTATAGAACACAGATATTAAATAAAGGACTTGATACTGTCTTATTAGCTAAAGACTATGATGGTAAACTATATAGAGTGAAAGAATATGATGGACAAGTCGTAGATATAAGAAAAAGAAATAATTTTAATTCAATGGATAAAATAAAAGTCAAATTCTTTAATAATGAAATTTATGAAACAGCAACATATTTAGATGATGATATTAATATTGGAGATTTAATTTCTATATATGGTATTGTTGTCAGAAATAGTGGTAATCTAGAAGTACAATGCAAATGTGGTAGCATAAGAAGTTATCAAAAATTTGCAGAAGCTGGAAGGATAGACACAAAAAAATTATACAAATTCGGATATTCAGAACTTTCAATAATTGAGCCTTCTATTATATATGATGTTCCATTAGAAAGACTACAAGTATTAGAACAAAATAAACTTTTTGTATACACAGGAACAGACATAAAAGCCATTGAAGATAGAGGTAAAAAAATTATACAAGAAGAAGAAAATGGCATAATAGATGTATCAAAAGAGCAAACATTTTTTGTGAAAGATACTAATAACATTGAAGAGGAGATGATAGATTATGAAAATTAGAGTTGACACAATAATATCAAGAAAAAGACATATATGTAATGTTTCATTATATATAGGAGATTTCGTGATACACGAAATAAAAGTGATGTATGGTCGTAAGGGAATATATCTAATATTACCCAATATGACCTACCCTATAAATGAGGAAACAAGGCAAAAAATATTAAATCTAATAATAAAGGAACTAAAAACATATCCAGGGTTTATCAGATTACATTCAGATAAAATTTGAGATAAAAGCCATATAATTATATATTCCAAAGAAAAAGACTTTAAAAGGTATATACAGATTTTAAAGTAAAAATAGCTTAATGACCTAGAATATTTTGTATAAATTTTAATAGATTTATTACAGGTGATGTGTATGGAAAAACAAAAAGTAATAATAGAATATGGAGAAGAAGATTTAAAACAAATATTATCAAAATATTTAAAAGATAGATTTGTTGAAATCTTAAAACAACAGCAAGATTAGGAGAAAAGAAGTAATCTATATACATTGTAAAGAAGTCATTATATAATGGCTATATCAATGATAGATTACTTCTCTCTATATAATAGAAAGGTAGGTGTAAAAGTTGAGTGGAGAGAAAATCTACAAAGTAGGAATCTACATTAGATTATCAAGAGAAGATGGAGATGACCGTGAGAGCGAAAGTGTAGAAAATCAGAGAGATATTATACATAAATTTATTAGCGAAAAAGAAAATTTTGAATTAGTAGATGAATACGTTGATGACGGTTATACAGGGACAAATTTTAACAGACCCAGTTTTAAAAGACTTATCAATGATATAGAGAAAAATCGTATAGATACTGTAATAACTAAAGACTTATCTAGATTTGGAAGAGACCACATTGACACCGGTTATTATTTAGAGAGATATTTGCCTTCTAAAAATATAAGATACATAGCTATTGGAGACAATATAGATACAGAAACACATAGTGGTTTAGGCTTTATGATATTTAAGCTTTCGTTTAATGACCATTACAGTCTTGATATAAGTAATAAGATAAAAGCAGTAAAACATAGAAAACAAGAAAAAGGAGAGTATCAAGCTCCTTATGCACCGTATGGTTATATAAAAGACCCTAATAACAAAAATCATTTAATTATTAATGAAGAAACAGCTCCGATAGTAAGAAGAATATTTGAAATGTATTTAAATGGCTTTGGAACAGCTAAAATAGCTAATATCTTAAATGAAGAGAATATACCATCACCTAGTAAATATCTGAATACAGAAAGATATAGAAAGTGTTCTCATAAATGGACTAAAAGTAATATTGCTAGACTATTAAAACAAAGAGTCTATATAGGAACTATTGTGGGGCATAAAACTTACAAAGTAAACCATAAAGTAAAAGAAAGAATAAATTTTCCAAAGAAGGAATGGATTTATGTAGAAAATATGCACGAGCCAATTATAGATAAATATACTTTTGAAGAAGTACAAAAATTATTAGAAGAAAGTGGAAAGTGGAGAGAACGAAAGAATTTAAATCCAATTAAAAAATTTGTTTATTGTGGCATATGTGGAAGTAAAACATCACTTAAAACAAATAAAAGGAAAGTAAAATCAGGAGAAATACATATTCATCAATATTTTGTTTGTAATAAAAAAAGTGATAATTATCATAATTGCGAAAATGGAACTATGTCAGCGAATGTTATTATGCCTTTAGTGAAGAGCGCCATACAAGAAGAATGTAAGAAAATAGTTTTTTCAAAAGGAGATTTGACTAGTATATATGAACAAGCAAAAGAAAGTGCAAATAGTAAAAAGACATTATTAAAAAGTCAAATTGAAAAATTACAAAACGAAATAGAAAGAATAGAAAAAAAGGTAGAACAAATATATACAGATAAATTAGAAGGAATAATAAAAGCAGAAGACTTTTCAAAGTTTTATAATTCATATCAAGAAAAAAAGGAAAAAATATTGATACAAATTAAAGAATTAAAACAAGAGTTAGAAAAACTTAATAAAGAAAAAGTAATAGATTATAGACATATCAAAAAAATAGCTGAACAATGTTTAGCTATGGAAGAGTTAGACCCACAACTGCTAGATAAACTAATAGATAGAATAGAATATTTTAAAGGAAAAAAAATTAAAATCAAGTATAAATTTATGGAAAATAAGTAGACAAAAAGACTACTTATAAAAAATTATACTTAAGGTATTATCAAATAACGTATGAGATACAGGACGCTTTTCTTCATGCCCCTTGTCACAAACGACTTCTATTAATTTTACAACAGCATTTTGAACTGGCTCTTTGTAACAGTCTTTTACAACACCAAAAATTACATTTCTGTTATCTTCTGGTAAATTTATTTCGATATCAAATTGCTTGCCATTTTCTATAACACCTTCTACGTCAACAATAGGGCAAATGTTTTTATCATAATCCATAATTATTCATCCTTTCTATAATGATTTATAATATATATTATGTAAATTGAAGAAAAATGTTGAATAATACACTTAGTTTATAAGTATAAAAGCTTGGTTTTCAACATATAAATTATAAAAACACTAGGAGGATTAATTATGTTTTATGTAATAAATAAAGAAAAAATAATTGCATATGTGGTAACGGTATTTACTATAGTAGTATTATACTTTGTAGCTTCTACATATGAATATAAAGATGTAGTTCCAACTTCAAATATTATAGTTAATAGCATAAGCGAAAATAGTATAAAACAGTAGAAATAAACATAAATATCCAAAAAATAACTTTTTATGTAGACAAATCCAAAAAAAAGTAGTATAATAGGTATATCGGGATGTTTAAGACAGGATGAGACATAAAAGGGAAACGATAGATAAAATATAATTAGTATAGGAGGAAAAAAATTGAATACAAATTATTTAGAAAATAACCATTTAGTATTGGTTGGAAAGGTTACTAGCGATAAAAAATTTAGTCACGAAATTTATGGAGAAAGTTTTTACATATTTGACTTAGAAGTTGCACGTTTAAGTGGTAACTCAGATATTATTCCAATTACAATTTCAGAAAGACTAATATTAGAAAAAGAATTAGAAATAGGAGATAAAGTAGCAATTGAAGGACAATTCAGATCTTACAATAGCTACGAAAATGAAAAAAACAGATTAATTTTAACTGTTTTTGCAAAGGACATTAAATATTTATCAGAAGAAGATGAAGAAAATTCTAGCGAGAAAGTTTCAAATGAAGTTACATTAATTGGATATATTTGTAAAAAGCCAATTTATCGTCAAACACCATTTGGAAGAGAGATATCTGATATTTTATTAGCTGTAAATAGAGCATATAACAAATCAGATTATATACCAGCAATTGCATGGGGAAGAAATGCAAGATTCTGTCAAAATATAGAGGTAGGAACAAAGGTAAAAATAACAGGAAGAGTTCAATCAAGAAATTACGAAAAGAAATTTGAAGATGGAACAACTCAAACAAGAACAGCATATGAAGTATCAATAAGCAGTTTAGAAATAGTAAATGAAGAAGAAGAAAATAAAGAGGTTATATAGATTTTATTATTGACGAAATAAATCAATAAAATAAAGACTAAAAAGACTATGATTTTTAGTCTTTTTTTGTTATAATGGCAATATCTTAAAATAAGGAGAAAAGAGCAAAATGAAGAATAAAAACAAAAAAGGAATACAAAGAAAAACATTGGTATTTAACATATTAGCCATTATATGTATAATTTTATTTTGTGTAGCAATATCACCTGTTACAATGCAAAACGATACATATTATACAGTAAAAGTTGGAGAATCAATAATAGAAAATGGTATAGATGGAAAAGACCATTTTTCTTGGCATGAAAATTTGAATTATGAATATCCACACTGGTTATATGATGTTATGATGTATTTTATATATAATATGGGTGGATGGACAGGTATATATATTTCGACAATTGTGTTTACTTGTATATTAGGAATATTATTATACCTTACAAACGTAAAAATTTCTAAAAATCATATTGTACCATTTGTTTTAACTATTGGAGCAATATATCTAATTAAGTCTTATATAGCAGCAAGAGCACAGTTGGTAACTTTTATTTTATTTATATTAGAAATATTCTTTATAGAAAGATTTTTACGAAACAGAAAAATTGGATATGCAGTAGGATTATTGCTAATATCATTGTTAATTGCTAATTTGCATGTAGCAGTATGGCCATTTTTCTTTGTTTTATTCTTACCATATATTGCGGAATATCTAATTTGTGTAATTGTGGATTTAGATTTAGTATTAAAAATAAAAAAACTAATATGTCGTATTAAAAAGAAAATATTTTTCAAAAAGCTTGAAAAGGTTAAGGTGTTAGATGAAAAGATAGAAAAATTAGAGTTACAAAGAGAAAGTATAAAACAACGAAGAGAAAATAATAGGAAACATCCTTATAAAGTAAAAATCGAAAGAAATAAGAATGTAAAATATTTAATTTTAATAATGTTAATTGCTGCATTATTAGGTCTATGTACACCTTTAGGTACTACTCCATATACATATTTAATAGATACAATGCAAGGAAACACACCAAAAAATATAAATGAACATTTACCATTAACACTAATAAATCAAAAAGATGTTTTAGGGCTATTAATAATAGTAATTGCGCTATTAATGTTAACAGATATAAAAATCAAATTAAGAGATTTATTTATGTTTGGAGGTCTTGTAATTTTAGCATTAATGTCAAGAAGACAAATCTCTATGCTAATTTTAATTGGAATGCCAATATATTGTAAATTAATTTTATCGTTCTTTAAGAAATATAAGTGCATGGATGATGCAAAAAAATTATTTAAAGAAATGACCGGTTTATATGGATTTTGTATTACATTATGCATATTTGTAATTGTAAGTACAAACATGTATAAACCAAAATTAGATGATGAGTATGTTGATGAGTCATCATATCCAGTACAAGCCTGTGATTATATTTTAGAAAATTTAGATATTAGCAATATGAGAATTTATAACGAATATAATTATGGTAGTTATATGCTTTATAGGGGAATACCTGTATTTGTAGATTCAAGAGCAGACCTATATACTCCAGAATTTAATCCTGGTTGTACAGTATTTGATGATTTTCTAAATATATCAAATATTGGAACATATTATGAAAATAAATTTGATGAATATGATATAACTCATGTAATATGTTTTAAAAATGCAAAATTAAATATGTTTTTATCAAGAAACTACGAATATAAGGAATTATATTCAGATGATAGATTTGTAATATACGAAAGAGATGTTGTATAGGGAGGATATATGGAAGAAAACCAAGAATCAAAAACTTTAACACAAAAAGTAAGAGAAAGAGAAGAACAAGAAAAATTAGCTAAAAGAAAAGTATTAAAAAAGATTTTTATAGTTGTTCTTATATTGTTACTAATAGACCAAATAACGAAATTTATTTTTATAAATAAAGATATAGCTTTAATTCCAGGAGTGTTAAAATTTCATACAGTTCAAAATAGAGGAGGAGCTTTTGGAATAGGTCAAAATAGTACATTTACATTTATTGTAGTTAATATTATAGTTTTAGGAATAATAATAAAATTCATAAATATGCAAGCAAATCAAATAGATAGAAAGACAGGAATTGCGCTAGCAATGGTACTTGCAGGAGGATTTGGTAATCTTATTGATAGAATATTTAGAGGGTTTGTAGTAGATTTTATAGATGTTTCAGAATTAATAAATTTTCCAAATTTTAATTTTGCAGATATATTTATAGTTTTAGGATGGATTTTATTAGCATTGTTCTTTGCAATGTATGCTAATAATGTAAGAATAGGAAAGATAAAAAAAGAAAAGGATGGTAAAAGTGGAGAAATATAAAATAGGAGAAGAAAATGTTAATTGTAGAATTGACAAAATAATACCTATTTTGAATGAAAATATTACAAGAGTTGCAACACAAAAGTTGTTAGAAGAAGGAAAAATACTTGTAAATGATAAAAAAGTAAAAGTGTCATATAAAGTTAAATTAGATGATATAGTATCTGTAGAAATTCCAGAAGTAAAAGAAACAGAGCTTATACCAGAAAACATAGATATAGATGTTTTATATGAAGATGAGTATATAATCGTTGTAAATAAAGCTAAAGGAATGGTCGTTCATCCTGCAAACGGAAATTATACAGGAACATTAGTAAACGCTTTATTATATAGATGTAAAGATTCACTATCAGGTATAGGAGGAGAAAAAAGACCTGGAATTGTACATAGGCTAGATAAGGACACTTCTGGAGTATTAATTGTTGCTAAATGTGATAAAGCACATCTAAATATTTCTGAGCAAATAAAGAATCACAAGGTAAAAAAGACATATATAGCTTTGGTTAAAGGAATAGTAAAAGATAATGAAGCAACGATAGATATGCCAATAGGAAGAAGCAAAAAAGATAGAAAGAAAATGGATATAGATAAGAACGGAAAAAATGCTATAACACATTTTAAAGTTTTAAAAAGATACCAAGGCTATACACTGTTAAAAGTAAATATAGAAACAGGAAGAACACATCAAATTAGAGTTCACTTGTCAACAATTGGATATCCTATTGTTGGTGATGGTGTATATTCAAATGGAAAAAATGAATTTAATGTAGATGGGCAAATGCTTCATGCCGAAAGTATAGAATTTGCACATCCAATAACAGGCAAAAAAATGAAAATAGAAGCACCATTACCAGAGTATTTTAATAATGTTCTAAAATTATTAGAAAATAGAGTTATTGATGTTTAAGTAAAAAATCCAGTACTAGAACAGTACTGGAAGATCTATATAAATCTTTTTATTCCATTAAAAACAGAATAAAAAGAAAATTAAAAACATAACTTAATATTATAATATGCATAAAAAAATAAATTATACATAAAAAGGGGAAAAAATATGGAAGAAAAAAATGAAGTTAGACTTCAAAAATTTTTGGCGGATAATGGGATAGCTTCAAGAAGAAAATGCGAAGAAATAATATTAGAAGGAAGAGTAAAGGTAAATGAAAAAACTATAACAACATTAGGAACGAAGATAGATCCATATCAAGATTTTGTGGAAGTAGATGGTAAAATTTTAAAAAGACAAGATGAAAAAATCTATATTTTATTAAATAAACCAATTGGATATGTAACAACTGTAAAAGATCAATTTAAGCGTGATACGGTTATGGATTTATTAAAAGATATAAAGACAAGAATAGTTCCAGTTGGTCGTTTAGACATGTATACTTCTGGAGCACTTATATTATCAAATGATGGCGAATTTGTTAATAGAATTACACATCCAAGTCATGAGGTAGAAAAGACATATAATGTTACAGTACGAGGTAAAGTAACAAAAGAAGATATGCAAAAATTAGAAAATGGGGTAGACATAGGTGATTATGTAACCAAGCCAGCTAAAACCAAGATTTTAAAAGTAGATGAAAATAAAATTGAAATAACTCAATTAAGCAATGATGAAGGAAGTACGACAAATGATCCTGTAGAAAATATCTTGATTGAGAATAAATTTAGTGCAGATAGCATAGAAAGTGCACCGGTAGCATTCAAGAATTATGATCCTAATAATACTGGATATAATTTAGTAAATGGTATGTTTAGTTTCACTTTGAAAGGATTGGATGGAGCTCCAATGCCAAAAGATGCAACGGGAGATTCAATCACAACTGTTAATGACGGACAAGATGTGAACTTTGATCGTATTACGTTTGATTCTAGTATGGTAGGTCACACTTATACATATACCATTACAGAAAATATACCTTCAGAGGCTAATGAGACTAATGGTTATACAGTAAACGGAATGACTTATGATCCTACAGTATATTATGTAGATATTGAAATTCAGGCAGAAGAAACTGATCAAGTGTCTACAGTTAAACCGATTTATACATATTACACAGATCCAAGTAACAAGGCGGGTTCTATTGTTGAGAACAAAAATGTTGTATTTAACAATGAATACAATGTAACGTCATATACTATGAATGATACGACTACACCAATTCAAGGTGTTAAGAAGTTAACTGGACGTGATATGTTAGATGGTGAAGTTTATACATTTAATTTGGCATTATCTAAAGTTAACGGAAGTACAAATACACAAAATAGTGGAGTAACGATTTCTAATCCAACTGCAACAGTTACTGGAGGTACAGATGGTGTAGAAATACCATTTGTATTTGGTGATATAACATTCACTACACCGGGAACTTATGAGTTTACAATCAGTGAAGTTCAAGGATCGGCTAGTGGAGTTACTTATGACAGTATTGAGAAGACTGTAACTGTTATAGTTACTGATTTAGATGCACACGGAAATCACACAGGACAATTAGCTCTAGGAAGTATTTCTTATAATAATAATGGGGTATCTGAAGTAACTGATAAAGCTTACTTTGTTAATAAATATACTTCTAGTGGAGTATTAGAAGGTACAAAGATAAATGTTAAAAAAGTTTTAAATGGACGTGATTGGATAGATAGCGATTCATTTACATTTACAATTGCTGGATATGATGATGTAACAAAACAAGCGATTGAAGATAATATTATTAATTTACCTAATGATTTAACATTGACGACAAACAATAAATCTGGAACGTTTGGAAATATTACATTCAATAAGGCCGGAGAATATCAGTTTATAATCACTGAAAATACTCCAACAGAAGATGCTGCACCAAATGTTACATATTCTAAAGCAGAATACGTTGTAAAAGTAAAAGCTGTTGATAATAATGATGGAACAATCACAATTGCGGATAGCGATGTTATTCTTACACAAAGTATCTTAGATGATGGAAGTTCTAATGAATCTGGAAAAGATGTAGGATTAGCTGATGCTACTTTCACAAATACTTATACCCCAGATTCTATAACATTCACTCCTACTGATATCACGAAAGTATTAGAGGGTCGTGATCCAGGATTACAGGCTGGAGAATTCTCATTTGAATTATATGTTTCAGGTGATGCAGATGGATATCAATTACCAAGTAAAACCATCGTAGAAAATGATGCGGATGGTAATGTTGAATTTGGTGATATTACATTCACAA
>OGQB01001735.1_pt1 | contig 17682 bp, 16 predicted proteins | sample 1553071 | NCBI WGS metagenome assembly OGQB01 (sample SAMEA2580284, study PRJEB22360) | human gut metagenome | biome: human gut; feature: human-associated habitat; material: faeces | place: Denmark | collected 2008/2010
TGCTGCTTCCCAGCCATAGTTTTTAAAAACACTTCATATCATATTTTACACGCTGGCAGGAAACGCAGCGTGTCAGGAGATTGTTTTCGAATCATTATGGCGTGCTATTTTACACAACTATTTTTTTATAACATTCATTTGTACATTCTAAAACCTCCGCCGTACACTTTTGCCGATATCGCGGACACGATCGGCACGGTCAGTACGATCCCCAGTGTTCCTGAAATTCCTTTGATCACTTCGATACCGATCGAGTACATATTCACCACCTGAAGATATGGCATAATATACGCATAAATCAATATCATGGTGTTGATCGCTCCTCCGGTAAATGCGAGGATCAGTGTATTTGACATGGTACCCATCATATCTTTTCCCACATGTATCCCTGACTTAAACAGTTCTTTCGCCGTCAGCTCCGGTCTTTTATTATGGATTTCTTCTATTGTCGAGGAAATAGAAACTGCAACATCCATGACTGCTCCAAGAGATGCAATCAGGATACCGGAAAACAGTACTCCGCCTATCTGAAGTTTACTGTTCTGAGACACATACACCATCGTTTCGATATCTTCAATGTTATAACCTGTGATTCTGGTTATTTTTCCAAATACTGTCGCAAATATGCCTGCGATCAGTACGCCTGATATCGTTCCCGTCATAGCACAGATTCCTTTTTTTGTACTTCCGCAGATCAGATAAATCGAAACAATCGTCACCACGATCACCACTGCAACTGCTGCCAGGAAGGGAGAGACACCTATGTACATCAGCGGAATGTATAAGTAAATAATGCAGATAAAGGTAAAAACAAGTGCCAGCATAGATTTCAGTCCACGTTTTCCGCCAACCAGAAATAATGCCGCTCCTAAAACTGCAACGATCAGCCATATAAAATTACCTCTGTCATAGCCATAAATACTTCCTGACAGTTCATCGCCATAACTGCTCAGCTGCACGATCACATTCGTTCCCTTTTTGCAATAAGTTCCGTAAAGATAACCATTCATGTTGTTTGCTTCGCATATTTTTCCTTTATATTTTCCTGATGTGATCTCTACTTTCACATTCTGGCTTCCGCCATTGACTTCTTTGTTTACTGTGTTATCCTCTACAACCTCAACAACTTTTGCTTTTACAAAATAAAAATTATCATCTGAAAGCAAAGGAACTCTGGTTATATTGGAATTAAATAACCAAAGTCCCGCTGCGAAGATTATGAGGAAAACCACAAATATTGCATTTGAATATTTTTTCATTTTCCGAATCCTCTGTTTTAATATAGTTCAGTTCTGCAACCATTTGCTTTGTGGCCCGCCGCCTGTAAAGTCGAAAGCCACCTCACATCTTATGTGTTTCATCTGAAAATTATTTTGTTTTTACTTTAAATGTAATCTTCTGCTTTCCAAAGGAAGCCGTTACTTTTACTTTCTTTTTGCTCTTTTTCACAGCTTTCATTTTTCCTGTACTGGAAATTTTTACAACTTTTTTGTTTGAAGTTTTGTATTTTACGTTCTTTCCTGTAACACCGTTGATAGTCAGGCTGAGCTGTACCGTTTTGCCTTTCTTTAAAGCAATGGTTGAACCTGCTTTTACTGTCTTCTTTCCTGCTTTCAGCTGTAATTTTGCTGTTGCAGCAGGCGTTACGTTGTTGTCTGTATTGTTGCCGTTATTATTGTTGTTATTGTCATTTTTGTTTGTTTCTTTTTTCTGCAGATTTACTTTTGCTTCCAGAAGACTGTCATACTGATTTTCAAATTTTTTCTTTGCAATGAGCAGCTGCATATCCATAGTCTTGTCCAGTAAAGTTGAGAATCCGGCTTTTAAAGCAGTGCTGTCGCCTCGCTTATAATCACCCTGAGCATAGCCATAGTAATTCAGCATATCATTTGCATTATCTGCATCATTCGTCTTATCATATACGGCTGCCAGCTGTACTGCACCTTTATCCTCTGCTGTATATTTCATCAGGTCTTCGGCTGCTGCAATTTCGCTCTGCAGTTTATTCCAGGATGCTTCTGTATAACCATCGTTTTTGATTTCTTTCGCCTGTGCGATCAGATCCTTCATGGAAACCTTTTCGCCTGTTTTGTAAAGTGTATAATCATCTGCATATTTGTTTCCATTGTAATCGTATGTTTTGATAACGATGGATTCATCCGAAAAATCAATGGTTGAGAATGTCGGAATCTGTGTGTTGGAACGCTCTGCGATATAATACTGTTTTGTGGTTGCCAGTTTATAGAACTTACTTCCTGATGCAGAACCAGCCGCAATGTAAAGTGTTCCTTCCGGATTGATCGCTACAGAATCATCATACTGGATCGCTGTTCCGTCTGCCATCAGATAGGATCTTGCATAAGAATGATCATGTCCGGTTAAGCACATATCAATACCGAACTCATCCATCAGCGGTGCAAACAGTGCTCTTAAGTTTGCTCCGTCTGTGTCAGAGTGCGGCTGACCGGAACCATAGATGTCGTGATGGAACATAACAACTTTCCATTTCGCATCCGGATTGCTTTCCACTGCTTTTTTCAGAAGTTCTCTGTGTTCAACGGTATTTCTGTTGTTGCTGTTCAGACTGATAAACAGTACGTTTCCATAGCTGAAGTAATAGTCAGAACCAGAGTTTGTGCTTCCAAGTCCGTCTTCTGAATTCGGATTATTGTAGTGATATTTATAATCGGTTCCTTTGCTCTCGTGATTACCAATGGTCGTTGCCAGCGGGAGCATTCTCAAAAGTGCCGGATAAGTAAATCCTGCATATTCGCTTTCTCTGACATTCTTTCCATCTGAACTGTCTGTTCCTGCATAGTCAATCTGGTCTCCTGCCGACAGAATAAAGCTTGCATTTGGTGCTGTGATCTTTGCCTGTTCCAGGGTTTTATTCCAGTTAAAGGTATCTACTGCAATATTGATATCATCGGCAGTTCCCTGACCCTGTGAGCCGGATGCTCCGATCTGCGGATCACCTACGAGAATTGTCTGAAAGTTTGTTGTCTTTTTTGTTGTATAGGACTGAACTTCACTCCAGTTTGGATTTTTTACATCATCGGTATAACTGTAATAATAGGTTGTATTTTCTTCAAAAAGTCCTTCAACCGTAACTTTATTAGATGCTTTATATGTATTTTTCTGATTCGAACGATTGATCTCCGTTGCCGTTCCTTTAAATTCCTGTGCATCGCTCAAATCTTCTTTTTTTCCGATTTTTACTGCCGGCTCGCCCTTTTTCTGGCTGTACCATGCAAATCCCAGATCTTTTGCTGTCTTACCAGGTGTTAAGATAATTCTTGATGAATCATAGGATTCACCTTCTCCGGTAAGATTTCCCTGATCGTCTTTTTTATTCCAGACATTATCTTTCCAGGTGGCATAATCTGAAATATTCTGTGTATCTGTAAATAATGTGCTGCTTGCACTTGTCTCTCCATATGCAAAAACATTGACCGGTGCTGATGTTGCTGCTACTGTTACTGCCATTGCTGCAGCGATGATCTGCAAAGCTTTCATTTTCTTCATATTTTTTATTCTCCTCTGCCTTCACAGGCTCTTTTTAAATGCATTTTGATTCTTTTATTGATAAGTCTTATCATTTGGCAGTATACAGGTGTTATGTAAAGACAGTTTGCGGATATGTGTAAAATCTAAGTAAATTTAACTTTCTTTTTTTCCCGCAGCTCTTTAAAAAATTCACTCAGCATGGTGCTGCATTCTTCCTGAAGAACTCCTTTTGTCAGTTCCACCTGATGATTGAAGCGATCCATCTGCAAAATATTTAAAACGGAACCGGCACAGCCAGCCTTCGGATTCATGCTTCCGATGACTACCCGGGATACTCTCGCCTGAACGATTGCCCCGGCACACATCTGGCATGGTTCTAACGTAATATACATCGTACATCCTTCCAGTCTCCAGTCACCAAGTTTTTTGCTTGCTTTCCTGATCGCATTGAGTTCTGCATGGGAAAGTGTATTTTTATCGGTGTTTCTGCGATTGTAACCACGTGCGATAATTTTATCTTCATAAACGATCACGCAGCCAATCGGAACTTCATCCAGTGTTTTCGCTTTTTTCGCCTGTCGGATGGCTTCCTTCATATATTTTTCGTCTGTTGTCATATTTTTCTTTTGCCTTTCTGTAAATGTGGTATACTGGAAGCATCATGCAATTTTAATTCCAGGAGGTTTTTATGAATATTCATGGTTTTATCACTTTAACTCTATTAGATTACCCAGAGCATCTCGCTGCTTCCATCTTCCTTGGCGGCTGCAATTTGCGATGCCCTTTCTGTCAGAATGGAAACCTTGTCCTTTCGCCGGAAAATGAACCTTCCATCTCCGAAGAAGAAGTGCTTGCCTTTCTGAAAAAAAGAAGCGGTATTCTCGAAGGAGTCTGTATCAGCGGCGGTGAACCTACGCTGTATCGCGAACTGCCGGATTTTATATCAAAGATCAAAGCTCTTGGATATCTTGTGAAATTGGATACAAACGGAACAAATCCGGAAATGCTTCGTTTTCTTTATGAAAATCATCTTCTTGATTATATTGCCATGGACATCAAAACGCAACCGGAACAATATGCAAAAGTTTCCGGGCTGCAGCCGGATGCTGCAGGCACACAGAAACTTCTGCAAAATATCAATCTTTCAAAAGAATATATTATGTCCTGCGGCATAGATTATGAATTTCGCACAACCGTTGTAAGGGAACTGCACGACGAGGAAGATTTCAGAGAAATCGGAGCATGGCTTTCCGGCAGCAGCCGCTATTATCTGCAGCCTTACCGGGAATCAGAACACATTCTTGCTTCCATGAGAAATCCAGATGTCTGTTTTCACGCTCCTGATACAGAATCTCTGCATCGTTATATTGAAATTTTAAAAAATACAATTCCAAATGCGGAATTACGTGGAAAAGATATCAAGTAAATAATTTTGGGCACATCTAAATTCCGTTTTACTGTCTCAACATTAAGTGCTTTAATCTGTTTTTCATTATACAAAAATGCCTGTGACATTTTATAATCCAAAAACGTCACAGGCACTTATTTTTATTCCGAGCATATTTCTTTTATTTAATTTTTACACTCTTTGGTAATCCGCTTGCTCGAAGCAATTTTGTATAAAGTTTCTTTTTTGATTTCGGAACTTTCACAACAGCATTCTTTGAAATACCTTTGAAAGCATTGCTTCCGATCTTTTTCAGGTTCTTGCTTTTAATTATAATTTTCTTCAGATTTTTACAGTTTTGAAATGCACTTTTACCAATCTTTTCCGTTGTTTTTCCAACAACCAAAGTTCTTACCTTCTTATTTCCTTTCAGTGCATTTTTTGCTACGGATGTAACCTTATATTTTTTTCCATTCAGTTTTACTGTACTGAAAATTCTCAGGTTCTTCTTTTTTTCACCATTCACTGTACTGGTAATCATCTTTGCAGTATTTTTTCCGGTTATGCGGTATGTAAAAATACCTATCTTATTCTGATCCGGAACCTGAGACGGTGTCTCCGGCGTCTGTGATTCCTCTGTCTCAACCGGCTTTTTTTCCAGTGCTGCGATTGCATCCTCGATTGCTTTTGCCATCTGGTCTACTTCCGCCTGCTCCGTGATATTCTTTCCACGTATCACTTTATCGATTGCTTCCTGTACTGCTGAAAAGTCTTTGTAATCGTCCTTCTTCAACGCATTTGCTTTTTCGATCGCTTCGTCCACTTTCTTATAATCTGCGTCTTTGTACGTCAGAGTAAATGTTTGTGTATGGGTTGCTGTATCAGCTGTAATGGTAATTTCTGTATTTAAAGTCTCACAGTTGTCAGCAGTGATTTCCACCGGATAAGTGCCTGCTTCAAGTTCAGCAAAATTTGCCGTTTCCTGTCCATTTACTTTTATGACCGCACCTGTCAGTCCAGATGGAGTCACAGTAAAGAAAACGGAATATTTTACATTCGGCAAAAGCGGTGTTTCACCCTGACTGAAACGATAGATACCGCCAGCAGCACTGATTTCATTATAGAAATCTTCTGTTTTCATATACTCGATCGTTTTCGCTGTACCTGCCCCATCTTTATTTGCACAGGCAGATACATTTTCCGTCTCGGCAAAGAAATTATTTTCAAAAGTTGCCAGAGCTTTATCGGAACTGTCTTTTTTTCCTGCGATTGCACCAAAACGTTTATACGGAAGTGTGGCAGTATACTGCGTCAGATCAATTTCGCCGCCAAAATAGCAGTGGCTGACTGTATTATCACTGCCGTCCTTTGAATTCGTGCCAACCACACCAACAATACCGCCCATATCCGTGATTCCTTTTCCAAGTGGTGTCAGTTTACCGGTTGAACAGCAATTTATAATTTTTGCAGTTCCGCTGATCTGACCTGCGATCCCTCCAGTTTGAGGAGCATAAGACTTTATATCTCCGGAATTAGAACAGTAACGTATTTCCGAAGTTCCCATGACCATTCCTGCAATTCCACCTACGTAAAAACTGCTCACATCATTGGTTATTGTGATATTACCTTTATTTTGACAATATTCTATTACTGTATTTTCTGCATATCCACACAACCCGAAAGTTCCGTTGATATACTTGTCATGATTATTGAACACTACTTCCGATATACAATCAGAAATTTTTGCACCATCCGTATATCCGGCAAGTGTACCTAAAAATACATATCCTTCCCCGGCATCATCAATATTCCCTTTGAGCGTCAGTCCGGAAATTTCCGCCCCCCCCCAAGGAATCCGAATAATCCTCCAATATCCTCTTTTCCATACATTGAAGCATAATCAATATTTGAAATACTATGACCGTTTCCATAAAATTTACCACTGAAATAATGTTCAACATCTCCTTCGTCATTGGTACATCCGATCGGCGTCCACTCAACACCTGTCAGATCCAGATCTGCTTCAAGAGATACCACCGCATTTGTCCTGTTATCGTACTTACCGGCATTTACATCTTTTGCAAATTGCAAAAGTTCGTCAACGGCTGTGATAACTGTCTTGCTTTCCTGCCCGTTTTCTTCTGCCAGTGCTGTCGCTGGAACAAGCGACATCACAAGGCACAATGTAAGCATAAAACTCAGTAATTGTTTTTTCATACTCTTTTTCCTCCTGTCAGATAATGTCAAAATTTACATTTGCTGATTTTATGATGCCAGGGTCAAAAGGTCTAAATCCACATGAGCTTGCTCATAGGTGGATGAAAGACCTTGGGACCCGCTCCGATATGAGCATAAAAGTGGGATGATAATCCCACGATATGCGAATACTGGTGAGGATTGTGGAAGTGCAACGCACGGAACAATCCGCAGGCATCATAGTTGGGGATTTTTGACCCCATCATCATTTTATTATAACAGAAAACATTTTTAAATGGAACTAGCCAAACGGTTAGTATGTTGCGGTCTACAATATTTTTACAACAGCATTTATATCAGATTTTTGCACCAGTAACCAAAGGTCTGTTCTTTTATTTCCGATGTCCGCTCTGCTTTTGCCCTGCGAAACTCCGGAAATCCGAACATTTCTGCCATATTTTTTTCGCCATAAAATCCAGGGATTCCAAGAATATAGCCTCCCTCTTTACCTTTTCCTATCATCAGATGCTGATGCTGATAATATCCATGCATCAGAAAACTGTTGCTTCCCTGCCGCAGACCTTTCTGCCAGAGAATTTTTAAGTCCGATGGCTGAATGCGAATTGCATCTTCTATCTTTTCATCCTGCACCGGCTGAAAATGTATATAACGTGCTGTGGCACGATTCCATCTGGTATCCGTTCCCGGCTCGCAGCCCTGACATTTGTTTTCTGTTTCTGCACTTCTGATTTCGTTCTCGTTTTCAGATTTTCCCGCAGTTTCTTTTTGTGGTATTTCTTCATCTGTTTCTTTTGGTCTTTCTTTCTGTGACACTGCATCCTGTAATTCCTGCGATATTTTTTCTGATACTTCTTTTTGAAATGTTTCTTCCGGTATTTTTTCTGATATATCTTTCATTGGTACTTTTTCTGGTATTTCTTTTGCCACTTCTTTTGAGAATATCTCTTCCTGCATCTCTTCTGCTGTGATTTCCGGCTCCGCTTTCGCATGTTCCGTTATATCCAGATTTATATTTTCTTCCTGCAATTCCTGATCAGCTTCTGACTCTGTAGATTTTTCGCTTTTTTCGTTTTCCTTAATCCCAACATTTTCTTTATCTGTTTCATTTTCTTCAACGGCTTCTTTATCTGTTTCTCTCTCTTGGACATTTTCTTCGTCTGTTTCTGCCTTTATTTCTTCTGGTTTCCCAAGCTTTTCGATCGCAATCGGCTCATCATCGAAAACGGTCATCCAGTTTCTACCGCTCTGACTTCTGATATAGATTCCACAGACTTGTTCAAAACGACAGGATTCTTCCACAAACGGTTCTTCTGGAACGGTAAAACGCCGGTCAAATCCACTGCCCTGTGTCTGCCCTTCTCCGATCAGGAGAATAATAGGATTGTTTTTTCTGCTCTCTTTTGGCTGTCGCACAATTCCGAATACTTCTGTTTTTCCATCCAGCATTCTTATATTTTGAATATGTATCTGGATGCGGCAAATGGCATTTCGCAGTTCTATTTTTGCAAACCCTGTATTCTGCATCTTCTTTCCATTTACATATTCATAAATATAAGCCACAAAACGATGATAATCTGCCATCCATCTCGTCCTCCACAGACCTCGATTTTCTGGTGTGATTATATGCTCGTTTTGTGGCTCATATGCAAGGCAGATATTTCTGCCCTCTGTATCACAGAACTGTAACCATTTTTTCCGGTTCTTTTATATTCTTGCTGCTCCTGTTTCTCTTGCAACTTTTGCAACTGCCGCAGATACTGCTTCTTTTACTCTCGGATCAAATGGATCCGGAATAATATAATCTGCCCTCAGTTCACTTTCATCGATCAGGTTCGCAATCGCATGTGCTGCCGCTGCGTTCATCGGATCATTGATATCTTTTGCACGTACATCCAGTGCACCGCGGAAGATTCCCGGGAATGCCAGTACGTTATTGATCTGATTCGGGAAGTCACTGCGTCCGGTACCGACTACGGCTGCTCCTGCCTTCATTGCCAGATCCGGCATGATTTCCGGAACCGGATTTGCCATAGGGAAAAGGATCGGATCTTTTGCCATGGTCTTTACCATTTCTTCCGTTACGGTTCCCGGTGCGGATACTCCGATAAATACATCTGCACCTTTCAGTACGTCAGCGAGGCTTCCTGCCTGTTTTTCTCTGTTGGTGATCACTGCCATCTTTGCTTTTTCTTCATTCAGACCTTCTCTGCCTTCATAGATGGCACCCTTGCGGTCGCACATGATAACATTCTTCAATCCAAGCTCGATCAGCAGTTTGATGATCGCACTTCCGGCTGCTCCTGCACCGGACATAACTACTTTAATATCTTCGATTTTTCTTCCGGTAAACTTCAGTGCATTCAGCAGTGCTGCTGCTGTTACAACGGCCGTTCCATGCTGGTCGTCATGAAATACCGGAATGTCGCAGCGTTCTTTTAGTTTTCTTTCAATTTCAAAGCATCTCGGTGCAGAAATATCTTCCAGATTGATGCCTCCGAAACTTCCGGCAAGAAGTGCCACCGTATTGACGATCTCGTCTACATCTTTGCTGCGAATGCAAAGCGGAAAAGCATCTACATCGCCAAATTCTTTAAACAAAGCACACTTTCCTTCCATAACCGGCATACCTGCTTCCGGTCCGATATCTCCAAGTCCGAGTACTGCTGTGCCGTCCGTTACGACAGCCACCAGGTTTCCTCTTCTTGTATACTTATAAGATAAATCAACGTCTTTTGCAATCTTCAGGCAAGGTTCTGCAACTCCCGGTGTATAGGCCACTGCCAGATCTTCCGGTGTCTCAATTTTTGCTCTGCTGATCACTTCGATTTTTCCATTCCATTTTTCATGCTGATTTAAAGCAAATTCTTTTTTATCCATTTTTATTTTCCTTTCTTTTTCGGATACAATTTGCATAGTAATTCTGTACTCTTATCATTACCAGATGACTGTCTGTTTACAACCATCTTTATCAAATCTGCATGAACACCTGACGTTTTCTTTTCTCACCCGTAACTGTTCTGTATCTTTACAGCTACTTTCACCCTTTAATAACCTGTTACGCGAAATCCTTTTTCACCTGGCTGCAACGGCATACGCCTTGCTTCTATGTCTGTGATCCGTATGGATCTGGCTTCATAGAGGCGGGCAAGGAGGCGGTCTATATCAGAATCCCGTCCCTGTACTTCCATCTCGACCCTTCCGTCACAAAGGTTGCACACCCATCCGGTCAGCCCGAGATCATCGGCGGCATACTTCGCCTGATAACGAAATCCTACCATCTGCACATCTCCGGAAAAATAAAAATGTTTTCTTACTTTATCCCTCATAGACTTTCTCCTTTGCCTCTGCCTGATTTTTCATTCTGTATAAAACAGTTATAATTTATGCCTTAATATTTTCCAGCACTTTTACCAGATAATCCCACATACGTGCGGTAGAAGAAATGGAAAGAACTTCTTCTGTTGTATGGATATCCTTCATGGTCGGTCCAAAGGAAACTGCATCCAGACCTTCGATCTTCTCATAGAAAAGACCACATTCCAGACCTGCATGGATCGCTTTTACTTCCGGTCCGTCTCCGAACAGCTCTTTGTAAGAATCTACCATAATGTCACGCAGTTTGGATTCTTTGCGGTACTCCCATGCCGGGTAGTCGCCCTCTGTTACACAGTCTCCGCCCAGGAATTCGCTGAGGTAGCAAACCTTTGCAGTCAGTGCATCTTTTGCACTGTCAATGCTGCTTCGCACACTGCTGACAATTTTGCATTCTTCTTCGTTCAGCATCAGAATACCAGGATTGATAGATGTCTCTACCAGTCCTTCGATGGAACCGCTCATTTTCTGGATGCCATATGGCACCTGTACCAGGAAGAAAATAATCTTTTCCTGACTTACCTGCTCCAGAGCTTTTTCGGTTGTCTCACCGATTTTTTTCACAGTCACGGTAATGCCTTCATCGGTTCCGGTATATTCCGTTCTCCAGTCATTCTGAAGTTTCTCTGCTGCAGCAAAAATTGCTTCTTCTGCTTCTTTATCTGCAACAAAAACAGCTTTTGACAGTCTCGGGATCGCATTGTCCTTTGTGCCGCCTTCCAGTGCTGTCAGGCAGAACGGGATATCCTGTTCCAGTGTAAATAAAGCCTGTCCGATCAGTTTGTTGGAGTTTGCTCTGTTTTTATCAATCTCTGCTCCTGAATGTCCGCCGTTCAGTCCGGAAATAACCAGCTCATATTTTTCTCCGCTTACCTCCTGATATCTGACCGGAATCGTTGTGATTGCAGAAAGTCCGCCTGCACAGCTTACCCACAGATATCCTTCTTCTTCGGAATCCATGTTGATCAGGTATTTACCTTTCAGCTGTGAGCAGTCCAGAGCTTTTGCTCCGAGAAGTCCTACTTCCTCATCTGTTGTGATAACCACTTCCAGTGCCGGATGTTTCAATGTATCATCATCAAGGATTGCCAGTGCATATGCAACTGCAATTCCGTCGTCTCCGCCAAGTGTTGTTCCGTTCGCAGTAACATAATCGCCTTCGATCATCAGATCCAGGCCATCTTTTTCAAAGTCGTGTGTGGAATCTGCTGTTTTTTCGCAGACCATATCACAGTGTCCCTGCAAAATAACGACTGGTGCATCTTCGTATCCTGCGGATGCTGCTTTGCGGATCACAACATTGTTGCTGTCATCCTGACTGCACTCCAGGTTACGTTCTTTTGCAAACTGTACCAGATAATCACTGATCTGTTTTGTATGATAGGAACCATGTGGAATTTTACAAAGCTCCTCAAAATAATAAAATACTTTTTCCGGTTTTAAACCACTTAAAACACCCATTTTCATTTCCTCCAGACATTTTTATTGTCGTCCGAATCCAGACAGCACTTCCATTGTATAATTAAATATTTTCTGATACGTTTCCGCATCAAAGTGTACGCCGTCCTGTGTGGAATATCCACTCTCCAGCAGATAGGAATTTGTCTCTATCCAACCAGTCTCTGACGGAAGATTATTATAAAGAATATTGTTAAAATTCGCAATATCCTCATTGGAAATATACGGATGGTTTTCTACCGGATTTACCGACATATAGTAGACTTCGGCTCCTTTTTCCATCCACTGAGGAATTTTCTCTTTCAGAAGATCAATATATCCCCATGCATTTCCAAGATCGTTGACTCCCATATTGATAATGATCACAGATCCCTGCGTCACTGACTCATCAATCTCTCCAACGGCAGTATCCTGAAACCAGGATAATCCCGCTGAAACCTGACCGATCCACACGCAGCCGGAATCTCCGACTGTTTCATGCATGCCGACCGTCCTGGAATCTCCGACAAAAATATACTGCGTCACATCAAACGATGTCTCGCTGTTCTGCTCTTCTGTTTGTTGTTTTGTCTCTGCCTCCTGCGTCTGTTCTGTTTCCACTTGCTGCGTCTCTGTCTGTTCTTCTTTTTCCGACATTATTTGTGTTGCTTTGCTTACTGCAACAGCATTGGTACGGATACAGCTGAAATTGTATTCTTCCAGACAATCCCACGCCATATCCAGCAGCACTTCTCTTGTCGGTGTACCAAGCGGTGCCTTCGCCCCGGCTGTAAATGCCGGAATAAAAAGGCAGCACAGAAGCAGAATCCATCTGCTAAACTTTCTTTTCTTCATGATCACATCATTCCAGTTCAAATGCTCCTGTATAAAGCTGATAATATTTGCCTTTTTCGGCGATCAACTTATCGTGAGATCCTCTCTCAATAATACGTCCCTGCTCCAGCACCATTATAACATCAGAATTTCGTACTGTCGACAGTCTGTGTGCAATAACAAATACGGTACGTCCTTTCATCAGAGCATCCATACCTCTCTGTACGATTGCCTCTGTTCTGGTATCAATCGAAGACGTAGCCTCATCCAGGATCATAACAGGCGGATCAGCTACCGCTGCTCTTGCGATTGCGATCAGCTGACGCTGTCCCTGTGAAAGGCTTCCGCCATTTCCTGTGATCACCGTATCGTAACCATTCGGAAGCAGTCGGATAAAGTCATCCGCATTTGCAAGTTTTGCTGCTGCATAGACTTCCTCATCCGTTGCATCCAGTTTTCCATAACGGATGTTTTCCATGATCGTTCCGGTAAACAGGTTTGTTTCCTGCAGAACCACACCAAGAGAACGTCTCAGGTCTGCCTTTTTGATCTTGTTGATATTGATGTCATCGTAACGGATCTTTCCGTCAGCCAGATCATAGAAACGGTTGATCAGGTTTGTGATCGTTGTTTTTCCGGCTCCGGTAGAACCTACAAACGCCACTTTCTGTCCCGGTTCTGCATACAGACTGATATTGTGGAGCACGATCTTTTCTTCATTATAACCAAAATCTACATCATAGAACCGCACTTCGCCACGCATTTTTGTGTAAGTCAGCGTTCCATCGCCATGCGGATGTTTCCATGCCCACAGTCCGGTTCTTTCTTTTGATTCCGTCAGCTCACCGTTCTCGTCATATTTTGCATTAACCAGTGTAACGTATCCTTCGTCAACTTCCGGCTCTTCATCCATCAGTTTAAAAATACGTTCTGCTCCGGCAAGTGCCATGACAACCATATTCAGCTGATTTGAAATCTGACTGATCGGATTCATAAAGCTTCTGCTCAGCTGCAGGAAAGATGCAATCGTACCGACCGTCATACCGCCTGCACCGCCAAGAGCCATTGTGCCTCCGATTGTTGCCAGCAGCACATACTGCAGGTTTCCGAGGTTACCCATGATCGGCATCAGGATATTTGCGAAACTGTTTGCTGCGGATGCATCCTTGCATAATTCTTCGTTTTTCTGGTCGAAAATCTCTTTTGCTTTCTCTTCGTGACAGAATACTTTGATAACTTTCTGTCCGTTGATCATCTCTTCGATATAACCATTTACATCACCAAGAGCTTTCTGCTGACGTATAAAATAATAACCACTCTTTCCGGCAACACGGCCTGTCACCTGAAGCATGATAAATACAAAGCAGAGTACAAAAATGGTAAGCTGCCAGCTTGTGAAAAGCATGGCAAAAAACACAGAAATAATTGTGATCAGAGAGGAGAACATCTGCGGGATACTCTGTGCAAGCATCTGACGCAGCGTGTCCGTATCGTTCGTATAATGGCTCATAATATCGCCATGTGTATGCGTATCAAAATAACGGATCGGCAGTGTCTGCATATGTTCGAACATCTCGTCTCGAATACGTTTTAACGTTCCCTGTGCGATACTTACCATCGTTCTGTTGTAAAACAGGCAGGCAAGGATTCCCACTGCGTAAATACATCCCATGATCAAAATGGAACGGAACAGCGGTGCAAAGTCCGGTGTGGCTGCCTGAAGCAGCGGTGTGATATAACTGTCGATCAGTGTCTGCAGATACAGTGAGCAGGACACCATGGCAAGTGCATTGACCACGATACAGATCAGGACAGCAGCAAAACGCAGTTTATAATGTCCGATATAAGACATCAGTCTTTTTACAACATCTTTATTTACTTTTGCCATTCCTTCCGGTCCTTTTTTGTTATTCGGCTGTCTCATCTTCGCTTCCTCCTTTCACCTGAGAATAGTAAACCTCCTGATAGATCTCATTGGATGCAAGCAGCTCTTCATGCGTGCCAACCGCAGAAATATGGCCTTTATCCATAACAATGATCTTGTCCGCATCCTGTACCGATGAAATACGCTGTGCGATGATAAATTTCGTTGTATCCGGGATTTCCTCACGGAATGCCTTTCGGATCAACGCATCTGTTTTCGTATCTACCGCACTGGTAGAGTCATCCAGAATCAGGATTTTCGGTTTTTTCAGAAGTGCTCTTGCAATACAGATTCTCTGTTTCTGACCGCCGGATACATTGCTTCCGCCCTGCTCAATGTAAGTATCGTATTTATCCGGGAATGTCTGGATAAAATCGTCAGCCTGGGCGAGCTGACAGACATGAATCAGCTGTTCATCTGTCGCATTTTCATTTCCCCAGCGTAAGTTTTCTTTGATCGTTCCGGAGAACAGCACATTTTTCTGAAGAACCATCGCTACCTGATCACGCAGAGCTTCCAGATCATATTTTCTTGTGTCCAGACCGCCTACTTTCAGGCTTCCTTCTGTGACATCATAAAGTCTCGGGATCAGCTGAACCAGCGTTGTCTTTGCCGAACCGGTTCCTCCGATGATACCAACCGTCTCACCGGATCTGATATTTAAATTAATATCAGAAAGACAGATCTTATCCTTTTTCCCTGTGTAGCTGAAGCTTACATGATCAAATACAACGGAACCGTCTTTTACTTCTGTTACCGGAGATTCTCCATTTGTAAGGTCGCTTTTCTCATCAAGAATCTCTACAATACGCTCTGCAGATGCTCTGGAAATAATGATCATAACAAATACCATCGACAGCATCATAAGACTCATCAGAATCTGCATCGCATAAGAAACAAGGCTCATCAGCTGACCGGTAGACATACCATTTACCGGATCATTTCCGGTTGTAACGATCAGTTTTGCACCAAACCAGGAAATCAGAATCATACATGCATACATGCAGAACTGCATCAGCGGCATATTGAATGCGATCAGTTTTTCTGCAAATGTAAAATCGTTATAAATCGATGTGGAAATTTTTTCAAATTTCTCAATCTCATGATCCTCACGGACATAAGATTTCACAACACGGATTCCGTGAAGATTTTCCTGCACAACATTGTTCAGTTTATCGTAAGTTTTGAAAACTTTTTCAAATACTGGATGTGCATGTGTCATGATCAAATACAGTCCGATGCCAAGAATCGGAGCTGCTGCCAGGAAAATCACTGCCATCTCGGAATTTACCTGAAATGCCATAAACATAGAAAAAACAAGCATGATCGGTGCACGGACTGCCATACGGATGATCATCTGATATGCATTCTGCACGTTGGTAACGTCCGTTGTCAGACGCGTTACGATACTTGCCGTTGAAAATTTATCAATATTGGAGAAAGAAAAATTCTGTACATTGTAATACATATCCTTTCTCAGGTTCTTTGCAAATCCGGCAGATGCCCGTGCGGCAAATTTACCGGAAAGCACACCGAACATCAGTGAGATCATCGCTGTGACAGCAAGCAGAATACCCATCTTCCAGATATATCCCAGGTTCTGTGCCTGAATACCGTAGTCGATCAGTCTTGCCATCAACATCGGAATGATCACTTCCATGATTACTTCAAGCGTGACCATCGCCGGAGACAAAAGGGAATCCTTCTTGTACTCACGGATGCTCTTCATCAGTTTCTTAATCATGATTGGCCTCCTTATTATCTTTTTTTTCGTAACATTTGTTTTTTATCGAACATTCCAGATCTTCTATGAGGTTCTCGCGAATCTTCTGTGTCAGCTGAAACAGACAGTCAATATCATCCGCTGTCATATCCTTTACCAACAGCCGTTCCATTCTACGGATCTGCTCTTTCACAAGATCACTGGCTTCATCGCCCTTTTCCGTCAGAACAATTTTCTTCAGTCTCGCATCCCCCGGATAAGACTGCATCTCAATATATCCATTTTGCTCCATTTTCTGCAAAATACCGGCAACAGTAGAGCGTGTAAGGCAGAAACGCTTCACAATATCCCGCGGAAAAATGTCCTTTTGAGGATTTTCTTTAATATACTTTATAATCCCGCCCTGGACATACTGGAGATCATAAATTCCACTTTTTTTCTTATCGTACTCAATTTTTCGATATAAAAGATTGGATAATGACAAGATCTCTCTGCCCACTTCACGTTTTTCTCCAAAATCCATCTTCGCTTCACCTCCTGTCTGATTGTTCGTTGTCGAACAATTATAAGGCGAATAAAATTTTTTGTCAATCGTTATATCGCACCAATTTTTTCATCTGAAATCAAATATTTTTGGAAGCATACTTTACATCTTTGCCGCAAAATATTTTTGGATACCGTCACAAATCGATTCTGCTGCCTTCTGCTGATAGGTATCTGTAATTAAAAGTGCTGCCTCCCTCTCATTCGACAGAAAACCGCATTCCACGATCACCGCCGGAGCTTCACTCCGTTTCAATATGTAGTACGTGTCATTCGCCTTGATTTCCCGCGGTCTTTCGATCTGCAGCTCTTTATTCATAACATTCTGAATACATCCGGCGATCTCCTTGCCCTCTGCCGAAGTCGTATAATAAAAAACCTGAGGTCCCGATACATACTCCTCCGTGTAACTGTTCTGATGAATACTGACCGCCATCGCCGGTTTTGTCTCCCTGATCTTTGCACACCGGTTTCTCATATCCGTGCTCTTTTTATTTCCCTGCTCCGGTCCCTTTACACTTTCGTCCGCCTCCCGCGTCATCACAACCTCAAATCCCGCCTTCTCCAGACAAACTTTTAGCTTCTTTGCAATCGCCAGATTGATATCCTTTTCCTTCGCCTGATTGATTCCAATCTTCCCCGGATCATCACCACCATGTGCTGATTGTAGTTTACGCAAATTTTGATATGTATTCCCCAGTATATATGGGGAGTTAGAAATGTATTGAGATTAGATAG
>OGQB01001739.1_pt1 | contig 17670 bp, 10 predicted proteins | sample 1553071 | NCBI WGS metagenome assembly OGQB01 (sample SAMEA2580284, study PRJEB22360) | human gut metagenome | biome: human gut; feature: human-associated habitat; material: faeces | place: Denmark | collected 2008/2010
CAGTTGGTTTTCCCATTCCTACTTACCTCCGTTCTTAACCTTGTAGAATGCTTCGATAGCTGCCTTCTCGCGGCTCAGGCCCTTCTCCTCAAATGCAACTATCATATTCATCATCTTCTTGTAATCCTTTGGTATGATCTTCTTGAACTTTGGAAGATATCCCTCAAAGTCCTCAAGAATCCTCTTGCCTATCTCTGAATTTGTATAATTTACATGATCCATGATGAGCTGCTTCAGCTCGCTCACCTCGTACTTGTCTGTCACAGCCTCTATGGATATCATCTCTTTGTTAAGTCTCTTGTACAGATCGTTGCCCATATCAAGTACATATGCGATACCACCGCTCATTCCGGCTGCAAAGTTCTTGCCTGTTGTTCCAAGAACTACTACTTTACCACCTGTCATGTACTCACATCCGTGATCGCCAACACCCTCAACGACCGCCGTGGCACCAGAGTTACGAACTGCAAATCTCTCGCCGGCAACACCGTTGATGAATGCCTTACCACTTGTGGCACCGTACAGTGCAACGTTTCCTATGATGATGTTATCCTCATGCTTGTACTTAACTGAACGAGGCGGATAAACTATCAGCTTACCACCTGACAGACCCTTGCCGAAGTAATCGTTGCTGTCGCCCACCAGCTCAAGTGTAAGTCCCTTTGGAATAAATGCTCCAAAGCTCTGTCCGCCGGCGCCGTTGCATTTGACGATGTATGTGTCCTCATCAAGTGACTCGCCGTACTTCTTTGTGATCTCTGAACCGAATATCGTTCCAACAGATCTGTCTGTGTTGACCACATCAAGCTCAACGCTCTTCTTCTGTCCCTTCTCAAGTGCAGGTCCAAGCTTCTTCATGAGAATTCTCATATCTACTGTCTTCTCAAGCTGGAAGTCATAGACATTCTTCTCGTGATACTTTACCTTGTTCTGTGGCATATCTATATAAGGATTGTTAATTATCTTATCAAGGATGACATTTCTCTCATCTGCTCTGTCGCTGCTCATGAGGAGATCTGAACGTCCAACCAGCTCATCGACTGTTCTGACGCCGAGCTTGCTCATGTACTCTCGAAGCTCCTCTGCTATGAACAGCATGAAGTTCTTCACGTACTCAGGCTTACCTCTGAATCTCTTTCTGAGTTCTGGGTTCTGAGTTGCTATTCCGACAGGACATGTGTCAAGGTTACATACCCTCATCATGACACAACCCATTGTTACAAGCGGTGCTGTTGCAAATCCAAATTCCTCAGCTCCGAGCATTGCAGCTATCGCAACGTCACGGCCTGTCATCAGCTTACCGTCTGCCTCAAGGATGACCTTATTTCTGAGATCATTCATGATAAGTGTCTGATGTGTCTCTGCAAGTCCAAGCTCCCAAGGGAGTCCTGCGTAATGGATGGAGTTGTTAGGTGCTGCTCCTGTTCCTCCGTCATAACCTGAGATCAGGATGACCTGTGCTCCGGCCTTTGCAACACCGGCCGCTACTGTACCTACACCAGCCTCAGACACAAGCTTTACTGATATTCTCGCATCACGGTTTGCATTCTTGCAGTCGTAGATGAGCTGTGCAAGATCCTCTATCGAATATATATCGTGATGTGGTGGTGGAGAGATAAGGCTTACTCCCGGTGTCGAAAGTCTTGTCTTTGCGATCCATGGATATACCTTTCCGCCAGGGAGATGTCCGCCCTCTCCAGGCTTTGCTCCCTGTGCCATCTTGATCTGTATCTCCTTGGCACTCACAAGGTATCTCGATGTAACGCCAAATCTTCCTGATGCTACCTGCTTGATGGCTGAGCATCTATTCTTGCCATCCTTGCCGATCGTAAGTCTCTCTATCGACTCACCGCCCTCTCCTGAATTGGACTTACCGCCCAGCTCGTTCATGGCGATGGCCATACACTCATGTGCCTCCTGTGATATACTTCCGTAACTCATGGCACCAGTCTTGAATCTCTTCACAATCTCGCTTGCAGGCTCGACCTCATCGAGTGGAACCGGCTTGTCAGCGAACTTGAAGTCCATGAGACCTCTCAGGTGGAATGGCTTCTGCTCATCGTGGAGCGCTGCTGTGTACTGCTTGAACAGCTTGTAATCGCCGCGCCTTGTAGACTCCTGAAGAAGATGTATAGTAACAGGATTGTACAGGTGCTCCTCCTTGCCGCTTCTGAACTTGTGTGCACCGATGCTTGTAAGGGCAAGGTTTGTGTTAAGTCCAAGCGGATCAAATGCTGATGAGTGAAGATCATCAACTGTCTTCTCAAGCTCCTTTATACCAGAACCGCCAACACGGCTTACTGTATTTGTAAAGTATCTGTCCACAACGTCCTTTGAAAGACCGATACACTCAAATATCTGTGATCCCATGTATGACTGGATCGTTGATACACCCATCTTGGATGCGATCTTTACTATTCCGTGACATATTGCACTGTTGTAATCATCGACAGCCGCATTGAAATCCTTGTTCAGCAGATGCGAATCTACCATCTGCTTGATCGTCTCTATTGCCAGATATGGATTGACTGCACATGCACCATATCCGAGAAGTGTTGCAAAGTGGTGAACATTTCTTGGATCAGCACTCTCAAGGATGATCGCAACCGCTGTTCTCTTCTTGGTTCTTACCAGGTGCTTCTGCATAGCTGATACTGCAAGGAGTGATGGTATTGCAACATGGTTCTCATCCACACCTCTGTCTGAGAGGATGAGGATATTTACACCGTCCCTGTAGAGCTTGTCGGCCTCGATAAACAGTCTGTCGAGAGCCTTCTCCATGGATGTATTCTTATAATAAAGAATAGGAAGTGTCGCAACCTTAAGGCCAGGAACATTCATATTCTTGATCTTCAAAAGATCCGTATTTGTCAGTATTGGATGGTTGATCTTCAGCACATGACAGTTCTCCGGCTTCTCCTCGAGGATGTTTCCGTCCTTTCCGAGATATACCGATGTGGATGTGACAACTTCCTCTCTGATCGCATCGATTGGAGGATTTGTAACCTGTGCAAATAACTGCTTGAAGAAATTGAACAGTGGCTTGTGACTATTTGACAGAACTGCCAACGGCGTGTCAGTACCCATGGCGCTGATAGCCTCTGCACCTTTCTCTGCCATTGGATATATTGTGTTCTTGAAGTCTTCATAGGTATATCCAAATGCCTTCTGAAGTCTTGCTCTCTCCTCATCTGTGTACTCCTGAACTCTGATATTCGGGATCTTCAGATCAGCGAGATGTACAAGATTGCTGTCTACCCACTCTCCGTAAGGCTTTGCAAGCGCGTATTTCTCCTTGATCTCCTCATCTGAGATAAGACGTCCGTTCACTGTATCTACCAGAAGCATCTTGCCAGGTCTGAGTCGGTCTTTCTTCACGATCTTGGATGGATCAACGTCCAGGACTCCGACCTCAGACGAAAGTACAAGGTAATCATCATCTGTGATATAGTATCTCGATGGTCTAAGTCCATTTCTGTCAAGGACTGCTCCCATGAGCTCACCGTCTGTAAATAATATAGAAGCAGGACCATCCCAAGGCTCCATCATGGTTGCATAGTACTGATAGAAATCCTTCTTCTCCTGACTCATGGCTCTGTCGTTCTCCCATGGTTCAGGGATCGTGATCATGACAGCCATAGGAAGCGGTATTCCATTCAGTACGAGGAACTCAAGACAATTGTCAAGTCTTGCTGAATCCGATCCATCCGGATCAAGAACAGGCATAACCTTGTACATCTCATCCTGCATGATGGTCGACTCCATAGTCTCCTCACGGGCGATCATCTTGTCCTCATTTCCTCTTATTGTATTGATCTCACCATTGTGGCACAGATATCTGTATGGATGAGCTCTGAGCCATGATGGTGTTGTATTCGTTGAAAATCTTGAATGAACAAGTCCTATAGCTGACTCATAGTCTGGATCCTGAAGGTCGTTGTAGAACTTTCTGAGTTCACCGACAAGGAACATTCCTTTATATACTATAGTCTTGCTGGAAAGTGATGGAACATACGTATCATCATTGCTCTCCTCAAATATTCGTCTGACGAAGTAGAGCTTTCTGTCGAAGTCCATACCGGCCTTCACTGTCTCAGGTCTTCTGATGAATGCCTGCATGATGCATGGCATGACATCTATTGCCTTCTTGCCAAGGATTCCAGGTGTTGTAGGAACCTCTCTCCAGCAAATGAACTCCAGTCCTTCCTTCTCCACTATGACCTCAAACATTTTCATAGCCTGCTTGCGCGCCAGCTCCTTCTGTGGAAAGAAGAACATTCCTATTCCATAATCGCCTTCCTTTCCAAGGTCATATCCAAGCTCTGCTAAAGCCTTGGTGAAGAACTTATGTGATATCTGAAGGAGTATACCTACACCGTCTCCGGTCTTGCCCTCTGCGTCCTTTCCTGCTCTGTGCTCAAGATTCTCAACAATCTTGAGTGCATTGTTCACTGTGTCATGTGTCTTTATACCCTTGATATTGACAACGGCACCGATACCACAGTTATCGTGCTCAAAGCTTGGGTCGTATAATCCGGTATTCTCCGCTCTCTTATTCTCAATCATGTCCTGTTCCGTCCTTTCCATGTTTTTGTCATTCACAACGATATTTTGATTTTAACTTTTGTTTCTCAAGTAAATATTGTTATTTTTGTATTTTTCTCAAGTCATTTATCGTTTTTGATATATTACTACCATTTACACTGTTTGTAAACAACTTTTTTCAATAAATTATCTGACAGTTTTCGATTAAAAAACAATGCTCTGTAATGTATATACAATTCTTTATATTGTAGTCTTTCTTTAAGCATCGGATGTCTCATATCTCAATGTCTCCGATGCATAAAAAAAGGAAGCCCCATATCTGAAGCTTCCCTGCTTAATTATTATGTTTAGTTTTTTATTCCTCGACGATCATTCCCTTTGGAGGAGTTGTTATCGTCCTAAGATCTCCATCCTCGTCGCTTCCATCTGATATTCCATCACCCGGAGCCTCCGTCGTCACCTTGACCTTCTGTGACTTAACACCTGATATGCTCTCTATATTGCTGCTTATCTGCTTTACTGTGCCTGATATGACGTATTTGTCAGCACCATACAGATATTCATGTAATGCCTCCACATTGGATGCCATATCAGCAGCCACAAGGCAGTTACCCTTGTCCGAGAGTTCCTTTGCCTCATATGCAAATGGGAATCCTGCGGTATCTACAACCTTATATCCAGCCACATTCTTGACAAGAGCATGCATATCGTCCTTGTTAAGACTTGTTGATATACATTTAAATGAAACATCAACAAATGAATCAAGTGAACCTGTGTCTGCGCTAAGCAGCTTGTCTATAACCTTCATGAGGACTATTCTCTGTCTCTCGGTTCTTGTTATATCTCCCTGGCCAGTGGATCGTATTCTTGAATATGCAACTGCCTGCTGTCCATCAAGAGTATACTCTCCTGCCTCAGTTATTCCTGATGAATATTTGCCTGACAGGCTTATCTGCTCTGCAAGGTTCTTATTGAAGTTGTTCACCTCTTCATCAATGACCTTGACATCAACGCCTCCAACGGCATCGATTATACTTGCCATTGCACTGAAATCAACTGCCACATAATCTGTGATATTCAGGTCGAGATTGGTATTCAGTGTGTTGATGGCTGTAACCGCACCGCCGAGCTGGTATGCGTAATTCACCTTCTGTGTGGTATCCATGGAACCGCTTGCTATCTCCATCAGAGTATCTCTGTATACAGATACAAGCTTGATCTCCTTGGTGCTCTCATTGATGCTCACTATCATTATACTGTCACTGTTAGTTCCTGCATTCATATTCGAATCTCTGGAATCCACTCCGTAGAGTGCAATGGCACGATATCCCTTGGTCGCATCCTTGACACCGTCATTGACAAGTATCTGATCTGCACTTATCTCATTGATATCCATCTCATTGTACTTCATTCTGGCATAATTCTTGACATATATTATACATATGAGTATAAACAGCGCAAGCAGGACAAAGAACGCTATCGCCCACACTCTTGTACTGATGTTAAGCTTCTTTCTCTCCGGATTGACAACCTTTGGATCAGCCTCATCGAGAAGGTTCTCCCTGAAGAACTTTTCGCTGTCTGACTCCTCGTCCTCCTCAGGCTCTTCCTCATCATCCTCAAGCTCCACTTCATCGAAGCCCAATGCTTTGCCTATGTCTCCAAGTCCCAGATCAGCCGTATCTGATTCCGAATAACTGAGCTTATCCTCATCAATATCCTTCTCTATACGCTCAAGCTCATCCATGTCCAGCATGTCATCTGTTCTTCGGGATGATACTGTCGAATCCTCTTCCACAGGCTCTGCCTCTGCAGCTTCCTCGACCTCATCGTCAAGGACAGGCTCCGTATTCTTCTCCAGAATATCTGCCGGCTCAGTCTTCTGTTCATGCTCTTCTACTGGCTGTGTGGCAGTTTCTACAACTTCCGCATCACTCTCCTGCGGCTCAGTGATCTTGTTATCTTCCTCAACAGGCTCTTCCTTTTTCTCAGCTTCTTTCATCTGCTGGCGGCGCTCAAGCTCCTGCTGAACCTTAAGCTTTCTTGCCTCTTCGCGGGCATTCTGCTCTCTCTCGAGCTCCAGCCTCTCAACCTCAGCCTTTGCCTTTGCAACATTTCTCTGGGTGCGTTCCCACGCCTCACGTCTAAGCTCCTCATGTCTTGTCTGCACATCTGTCTCAATATTGTCAACTTCTCTGAGCAGATTGTCCACAGATGAGCTTCCTGTGCTCTGTATACTCCTGCGTGGTCTCTGGGCAGCTTTTGAAGGTCTCTGCACGGTACTCTGATTGCTCTGTGTCCTCGGTACAGTGCCCTGTGTCCTCTTCACCGGACCTCTGTCCACAGCTCTGTCTGCTACAGGCTGTCCGGTCTGTCTCTGCTTTGCCCAGGCCTCACTCTTCACTCTTCTTGCCCTGCTGTCCTCGTGATAATACTCGTCATAATTCTCTTCCGGCTTCACAGGTCTGGAAATATTCTTCTGAGTCTTCTTCTCCGGCTTCTTTTCCGGTCTCTTATCAGCCTTTCTCTCCGGCTCAGGATCACGCCTTTTTTCTTTCTTCTTTTTATCCCCGAACAACAATGATCCTATCAATCCACCATCATCAAGATAATCATCATCGTCATCCAGCCAATCCATGTCCTCATCGTACCTGGATCTCATTCCATTTTTCTTCTTATTATCCATTGGAACTCCTTTTTCAAATATCTAAAAATGTCGTTACCTCGATTTATAATACATTATATTTTTTCCTTTTACAACATGTATTATATCTTAATTAGTATAAACACCTTCATATTAACACTATTTTATTTGACACATGATGTATAAAAAAGTATACTCGTATTAATAATGTCTAAATATCAATGCTTATTTTTTAAGGAGCAGGAAATGGATACTAACAATATTACTTTGTCGGTGGTTATGCCCGCCTACAATGAAGAACAGCACATCAAAGATAATCTTCTTGAGACTAGCCGAATACTCAGCCGTTTTCTTCATCATTATGAGATAATCGCTGTGAATGACGGCAGCAAGGACTCCACAGGCAAACTTATTGCCGAGGCAGCCGAAATGGATTCTCATATTGTAGATACAGGATATGATGTCAATCAGGGAAAGGGACATGCTATCACAACCGGAATTGCCAAAGCTTCCGGCAAATATATAGCATTCCTTGATTCAGACCTTGAACTGAGTCCATCTCTTCTCAAGCCATTTATGAAGCAGATGAGGGACACCGGTTCTGACATAGTCATAGGATCAAAGCTTCACCCTGAATCCAAGCTTGATTATCCTCCTATTAGAAGAGTCATGAGCTACAGCTATTATATTATGCTCAAAATGCTGTTTCATCTTGGTATCCATGACACCCAGACCGGTATAAAGCTTTTCAAAGCAGAAGTCATAAAGCCGATTGCCGAGAACCTTTCCATATCGGGCTATGCTTTTGATATTGAAATCCTTGTGGCTGCACACAGACAGGGATATTCGATATCCGAAGCTCCTATCGTCCTGAATTACAGCAGGGACGATGCATCAGATGGAAGAAGGATCAAGATCAAGGACATTTGGAAGGTATTCACAGACACTATTGAGATCAAGAAGAAATATCATTAATTTAGGGATTATACACGGATAGAGAAAATAAATACAAACTACACATTTATTAAGGAGATTTTTATGAATTACGAAAACGCTTACAAGCTTCTCGAAGAAAAAGGACAGCTACACTTATTAAAGTATTATGATACTCTCAGCGAGGCTGAACAGGCAGCACTCCTGAACCAGATCAGTGAAATTGATTTCTCACTTATCGATATGATCGGACACAATTCATCAGGAAGTGATTCTGATATCGCTCCCGTTGCAGCTCTCCAGATGGACAGCATTGCAGAAAAATATGATATATACAAGAACGCAGGCCTTGAAGCCATCAAAGCTGGCGATCTGGCACTGGTCCTCCTGGCAGGTGGTCAGGGCACCCGTCTTGGATTCTCCGGTCCTAAGGGAACCTTCAACGTCGGTGTCACCAAGGATATGTTTATATTCCAGCTTCTCATCGAGCACACCCTCGATATTGTGAAGATGGCAGATACCTGGATCCATTTCTTCATCATGACCAATGAGAAGAACCACGATGACACAACATCATTCTTCAAAGAGCATGACTACTTCGGTTACAATCCTGAATATGTTCATTTCTTTAAACAGGAAATGGTTCCTTCAGTGGACTTCAACGGCAAGATATATCTCGAGGAGAAGGGAAAGGTTGCCATGTCTCCTAACGGCAACGGTGGATGGTTCTCATCCCTCTGCAAGGCCGGCCACCTCGACAAGCTCACGAAATACGGAATCAAGTATATAAATGTATTCTCAGTTGACAATGTACTTCAGAGAATTGCAGACCCAGTATTCCTCGGAGCAGTTCTCACAGAGGGCTTCCTCTCCGGCGGAAAGGTTGTCAAAAAAGCATACCCTGACGAGAAGGTTGGCGTCCTGTGTACTAACCACGGAAAGCCATATATCGTCGAGTATTATGAACTCACAGATGCCATGCGTGATGAGCGCGATGCCAACGGCGATTACGCTTACAACTATGGAGTTACATTAAACTATATCTTCCCGGTTGACAGACTGATGAAGATCATGAATGAAAGTATGCCTCTCCACATCGTCAAGAAGGCTATCCCTTATGTCGGTGAGGATGGAGAGATCGTCAAGCCATCAGAGCCAAACGGCTACAAATTTGAGACACTGGCTCTCGATATGATCGCTTATATGGGAACATGTCTTCCATTTGAGGTCGACAGAGAGAAGGAATTTGCTCCTATAAAGAATGCTACAGGAAATGATTCTATAGACTCAGCCAGAGAGCTCCTCAAAAAGAACGGCTACACACTTTAATCCATGAATATATAACAAAATAACAGGTCGATGGTATATGCCATCGACCTGTTATTTTTATTCTGCCTCATTCTTCTGCTGTTTTTCTTTTTCTCTTCGGAATATCTCATCTATCGCTTCCCTGACAAGCTCTGACATAGATACCTGTCGCACCGCCGCACATTCACTGAGCTTCCGATGAGTATCTGTATCTATCCTAAGTCTCAGGATCGTATCTTTTCTCTTTTCCGTCGGCCTTCCCGGGCCTCTCTTCTTATTGCCATCCGTCATTTCTTTTCTCCGCCATATAATTTATTCCTATCAGAACAGATATTTTACAACACCATTTACCGCATAACACATGAAGTAAAAGCAGCTTCTTATAACTCCATATCCAACTTTTCTGTATACGGCAAATGTCTTTTTTGCAGACGACAGTTTTGAACCAGACTTACTGTTTCTCATCTGCCTGTATAATAGCAACGGCTCATTTATCGCAACCGAGCTTCCGTATTCCTTCAGTATCTGCAACCAGCAAATATAATCCTCATGGATATCGTCGTTGCCCATCGGATATCTGAGTGCAACCTGTCTGTCCATCACAACCGATGAACAATTGATCACATTTCCTCTGAGCAGCATCTTATAGGTGACCTTTTCAGGAACTCCGATCACTTTTCCCGTTCTGGATCCGTCTTCGTTCACAAGCTCCCTGGCCGTAGAACACAGAACCGCACCTGTCTGCTCCATAAGCTTCAACTGTTTAGCCAGTTTATCAGGCTGCCACTGATCATCCGAATCTATAAATGCAACGTATCTGCAAGTTGCAGCCGCAACCCCGCGGTTACGCGAAGCTGCAACTCCCATATTTTTTTCATTTCTGATGATATTCACACGGTCATCTTCCGCGTATCCATCAAGTGCTCCTGTCAGATCATCCGTCGAACAGTCATCAACTATTATGACCTCCACAGGAATCCCCTGCTTCATAACTGAATCCACCGCAGAATAAATGGTTCTGCTGCTGTTATACGCCGGAATTATCACCGATACTTTTTCTCCAGTCATCACACACACCTACATCGATATATATCGCTTATTATTTATCTGTTTTCTGCACAGTCTTTCCGAGGTCATAGAATGCATCCTCAGACTCATCAAGCCCTTCCGGCTTCACATTTACAGGTGAAGGTATCTGTACCTTCTCGCCATCCCTGAGTGCCGTGGTCATATTTGATGCGATTCCCTCTGATGTCTCCTTCTGGAACATGATCTTTACCGTCAGGAGCATCAGCTTGAGATCAAGCCATATTGAATACTGCTCATAATAGGTAAGATCCAGCTTAACCTTATCTCTAGGGGTTGTGTTGTATTTGCCGTAAACCTGTGCATATCCCGTAAGTCCGGCCTTCATCTTGAGTCTGTAGTCAAACTCAGGGAATGTCTTTTTATAAAGCTCGGCGATCTCCGGTCTCTCAGGTCTCGGTCCGACAAGTGACATATCACCCTTGAGTACGTTGAAAAGCTGTGGCAGTTCATCAAGATGCAGCTTTCTGAGCCATTTTCCCACAGGGGTTATTCTGTCATCATCCTTCTTTGCAAGCTGTGCTCCACCTGCCTCGGAGTCCATCTTCATACTTCTGAACTTGATGATCTTGAACACCTTGCCATTCAGTGTCAATCTGTCCTGCTTGTAGAATATCGGTCCTCTGTCATACAGCCATATCGCAAGTGCTGATATGAGCATAAATGGTGAAGCTATGACAAGCAGTATAAATCCACATATAACATCCATGATCCTCTTAATGATCATATCGTCACCGGTAAGTCCCTGATTTCGTGATAAGAGGATAGGCGTATCGAACAAATGAATAGGCTCAGCTCCTAATATGATTATGTCGGAAAGCTTTGGCACAACATACGATCTGATGGAGTGTTCAAAACAATACTTCACAAGCTCATTTCTTATATAAGCCTTTGTCTCGCAAATGATTACTCCATCGTACTGGAGTATCTTCTCCTTGATCGCCTGCTCGCCCTCGCTGACATGTATTCTGTCTTCTATTACATACTTGTCCTTACGGGCATTGATCTTGTCTATGAACTCTATCGGAGTCTTATATCCATATACCAGCAGCAGATGCCTTGGCGGATACATCTTCGCATACAAAAATCTACACGCAAATATCCAAATCAATATCACTATCGTTTCAAGCCCGGTTACCTTTAACAATGGTACCGGATTTACATAGTCACGACAGATTATACAGAGCTGCAGGTAACCAACTACATTGGCACACACGAGAGCCAGCAGCTGTGAGTAAACTATATCAAGCAGTCTGAAGAATCCGACTCTGTAACCACCATAAAGCTTGGTGAAAAGTATGATGATTATTCCATACATTCCGATAACTGCCCAGTTTCCTCTTCTCCAGAACGGAAGCGTAAGCGTTACCTCATAGTCCCGGTACCACATGAGTCCAAACAGCACCAGCTCCACAGCGATGAGTACACAGGCCTCACCCACTGTTATGAGACGTTTGTATCTGTCCCTCTTTCTAACTCTTCTGTTTTCTTCCATATTTATAGCATCTCCCTAAGCATCTTGTTGACAGATCCAGGATCTGCTTTACCCTTCATAGCTTTCATAACCTGTCCGACAAGTGCTCCGAGAGCCTTCTCCTTGCCGCCTCTGTAATCATCAACAGCCTTTGGATTGTTATCTATGGCTACCTGACATGCCTCCTTAAGTGCATTGTCATCCTGAACAGTTGCAAGTCCGTTATCCTTGACATACTTCTCAGGATCTATATTATCTGCAAATATCTTTTCGAACACTTCCTTTGCAACACCGCCATTGATAACCCTGTCATCAACAAGCTTGATGAGCTTCGCAAGATTCTCCGCTGAAAACTTCAGGTCTTCCGCATCAACACTGTTCTCCTTCATCAGTCTCATGGTCTCTCCCATGATCCAGTTGGAAACCTTCTTTGCAGGTGCTCCCAGTGCAATCGCGTCCTCAAACAGATCTGCCAGCTTCTTGGAGGCCGTGATGATGTCTATATCATAGTCAGGAATCGCATATTCCTCTTTGTATCTTATCTTCTTCTCGTCTCTGAACTCAGGCTGTGCATCCCTTACCTGCTGGAGCCACTCATCGCTGATGTGGATAGGTACAAGGTCAGGATCAGGGAAATATCTGTAATCCTGTGCATCCTCCTTGGATCTCATAGGATATGAATACTCCTTAGTATCATCCCATCTTCTTGTCTCCTGGACAACATTTTCACCAGACTCGATGAGATCGATCTGTCTCTCTCTCTCATTCTCTATGGCTCTGGCAATGGCCTTGAATGAGTTCAGGTTCTTGGTCTCTGTACGTGTGCCAAACTCCTCTGAGCCAACCTCTCTGATCGAAAGATTGACATCAGCACGCATGGATCCCTCATTCAGCTTACAGTCTGAAGCTCCGAGATACTGTATCGTCTCCCTGAGCTTTTCAAGATATGCTATTACATCCTCCGCAGATCTCATGTCAGGCTCAGATACTATCTCTATAAGAGGCACACCTGAACGGTTGAAATCCACAAGTGAGCTGTCTGTATATGGATCATGGACAAGCTTACCTGCATCCTCCTCCATATGTATCTCATGGATCCTCACATATTTCTTAACTCCGTCAACCTCTATCTCAACCTTACCATCCCTGCATATTGGATAGTAGAGCTGTGATATCTGGTAGTTCTGTGGGTTGTCCGGATAGAAATAGTTCTTTCGGTCAAACTTGCAATTCTGTGTGATAGTGCAGTTTGTTGCAAGACCAACCGCAATCGCTTTATTCACAACCTCTTTGTTAAGTACCGGAAGTGAGCCCGGCATTCCTGTACATACAGGACATGTATGTGTATTAGGAGCTCCTCCAAATGCTGTGCTACAGCCGCAGAATATCTTTGTCTTGGTCGCAAGCTCTACATGGACCTCAAGTCCGATGACTGTCTCATATGTCTTTGCCATCTCTTACAGCCCCCTTTCTGAAACCTGTGCAGGTCTCTTGTACTCTCTAGTCTGCTCAAATGCATATGCAGCTCTGATTATGGTCTTCTCGTTAAATGCATCTCCAACCATCTGCACACCTATAGGCATTCCATCCTTATCAGTTCCACATGGAAGTGATATTCCCGGAAGTCCTGCAAGATTTACAGGGACTGTGTACACATCTCCCAGATACATCTTGATAGGATCTGAGAGTGACTCTCCCATCTTCAGTGCTGTTGTAGGTGCAACAGGTCCGAGAATGATATCATACTTCTCAAACGCCTTGTCATACGCCTGTTTGATGAGAGCCTTTGCCTTGAGGGCCTTTACATAATATGCATCGTAATAACCTGAACTCAGCACAAATGAACCGAGCATGATTCTTCTCTTGACCTCAGGGCCAAATCCTTCTGAACGGCTCTTCTTGTACATGTTGTGAAGATCTGTGTACTCTGGTGTTCTGTAACCATATTTTACACCGTCGAATCTCTCAAGGTTAGAACTTGCCTCCGCCGATGCAATGATATAGTAAGCAGGAATAGCATACTCAACCATTCCAAGATCAAACTCCTCAACAATAGCTCCCTTTGCCTTCAAAGTCTCAGCTACTCCATACACGGCTTCCTTTATCTCAGGCTCAAGTCCCTCTGTGAAATAGTCTCTTGGAAGACCGATCTTAAGGCCTTTCACATCATCCACAAGTGCGCTTGTAAAATCATTGTCATCTCTGTTAACTGATGTTGAATCCTTCTTGTCATACTGTGATATGATCTCAAGGATCGTCGCACAGTCCTCTACATTCTTCGCAAGTGGTCCGATCTGGTCAAGTGATGAACCGTATGCTATAAGTCCGTATCTTGACACTCTTCCATAGGTTGGCTTGATTCCGGTAACACCGCAGAATGAAGCCGGCTGTCTGATGGATCCACCGGTATCTGAACCGAGGGCACATGGCACCTCCTCACCGGCAACTGCTGCCGCTGATCCACCTGATGAACCACCTGGAACTCTATTTGTATCCCATGGATTTCTTGTCTCACCAAAATATGATGTCTCGGTTGTACTTCCCATGGCAAACTCATCCATGTTGGTATGTCCTACTATAACCGCTCCTGCTTCCTTGAGCTTCACAACGGCCTCAGCAGTATATGTTGGAACAAAATTTGACAGAATCTTGGATGAACAGCTTGTCTGCACACCCTCCTGGCACATATTGTCCTTTATTGCTATCGGCACTCCTGCAAGAGGACCATTGAGCTCTCCCGCATCTATCTTCTTCTGCACTTCCTCCGCCTGGGCAAGTGCTCCTTCACGATCAACCGTGACAAAACTATTATAATCTTTCTCGCACGCCTCGATGCTGTCAAGACAGGCCTGTGTCGCTTCAACTACGCTCACCTGTCCATCTTTAATAGCTTTTCCCAGCTCTACAGCCGTCATACCCATTAAATTCACTTCAGCCTACCTCCTAGTCAAATGTCTTTGGCACCTTGTAGCAGCCATCCTTCTGCTCTGGCGCATTCTTCAGCATGTTCTCTCTGTCGTCTCCATTTACAACAACGTCCTCACGGAACACATTGTTGTATGGGAATGTATGGCTCATAGCCTCCACACCGTCTGTATTAAGTTCATTCAGTTTGCTGACATAATCAAGCATGTCTGACATATCCTTCTTTGCCTGCTCCTTCTCCTCCGGGGAGAGCTCAAGCTTTGCAAGGATTCCAACATAATCAATTGTTTCATCAGTTATCGTCATGTTCTTGTTCTCCTATCTTTAATGAGCAAAAATAAAGAATGTGCCTTCTTATTATTCTGTGTCAAATAATGTAAACACATTCTCCCGCCATGGTATTTTGTACCACAAAATTCCCCTAAAATATATCACATCCTGGGATATTATGCAAGACTATGGGCATTTTTACCTGTATTACGCAAAACACCGCCATGTAAAACGCTGCATACATGGCGGTGCTGTAACTCTATTTAAATTATATACAGTACTAACTGTATTTTACTAATGTCTCCCTGGCCTGACTATCTCCTGAACACGACCAAGCTGTAGCCCAGCTCTATGTCCTATTTCAATAGAATATGTCTACTTTCTTATTTTTTTATATATTAATATCCCCGCACTTCCCATAAGCGCCAGAATGACCACACCTGCCACTTCTTTCACGGGCAGCCTGTCACCAGTATCTGGATGTCTCACCGGCGGAGTGCTGCGCGTAGTTGTCATGGTTATTGTCGTTCCTGTTGTGCTCCATGTAGTACGTTCCGTGGTCGACTCTGTAGTTGTACCCGTCGTAGTTTCTGTTGAGGTATCCTCTGTTGTTGTTCCTGTTGTTGATTCTGTTGTCGTGTCTTCCGTTGTGGTATCTTCTGTTGTGGTATCTTCTGTTGTGGTATCTTCTGTTGTCGTGTCCTCTGTCGTCGTGTCTTCTGTTGTGGTATCTTCCGTTGTCGTATCCTTTGTCGTTGTGTCTTCCGTGGTTGTGTCTTCGGTTGTCGTGTCCTCCGTTGTCGTATCTTCGGTTGTCGTATCTTCGGTCGTCGTACCCTCTGTCGTTGGCTCTTCATCCAGGAAATCATTTCCCGGTACTCTGTGGAACTCTCCTCCGTTTGAGAATACTTCACTCACCACACAACCATCCCAGTTGTGTCCGAGATTTACCGCTGCCTCTGGAGCTATCACTGTTCCAAATCCCCTGCCCGCAAATGTTATGCTTCCGCCAAATTGTCCATCTGCTGCCGAGCTGTCATAGAAGTTAAAATACATTCTGTTGTAGGCATTATAAAAATTACCATTATCGTTTGCCTTTGCATCGCTCTTGCTTCCAAGTATCAGATCGCCCAGAACAGCATTCTGGATACCTGCCAGATCAATATTCATGAGCAGCACCGTATCATCACCATAATCCGGGAACTCAAAATATATCGGATTTGTGCCCGCGGCGAGCTGACTGTAATCCATGGATACCACATGCAGTCCGCTACCATTTACTGACACACTTCTATCGTTCATATCACCTGTTATATCAACATCCACAGTACCCTCTGTGTCTGCATAAGTCCTAAGTTTCTGACTATAGTCAATAAACTTTCTCTGTATATCAGCCATATCTGCATATTTAGAATATTCACCATCATCTTCAATTTCTGCATCGGTTCTGACATTTGCCGGACTGTCAAGCTTTGTCTGGGTACCATCATTCATGCGGATATATATTTCACCGCCATCTGCTCTCCTGACTTTCGCTCCTGTATAAAGCATATCAGTTCCTGCATCCGACACACAGCCACACATCCGTTCAGCATTTTCAAAGTAGAATTCCTCATATACTCCATACGAATTTCTGAGTCCCGAGTTTGAATTTGCACTGAGTGTCCTTGTGATAAAGTTACTGTGAAGATGTGTCTGTGCATACAGTGTGTCAAAACATATCACACCAAAGTCCCCCATTAGCTCCGTTGCAGAGCTGCTTTGCAGCATATAACTGCCATCATCCGCCTTTGCAAGTGCTCCTATAGTCCCCGCCGTCACGCAAAGCACAAAAACCATCGCCACTGCAACTGCTATGAGCTGCATAGTCTGAAAGCACATCCCATTATCATGGTTACCTCTCATTCAATGTCCGCCTTAACTATTTCGTCTCAAATACATAGTATTCAACAGACTTCCCGCATATTCGTTATAATAAAAAAATCCCCGAACAGATTCGACATAATTTTCACTATGTCTTATCCATCCGGGGATGAGCCAGGCAGGTCAGAATGGTCTCTCAGGATCAACAATATGCCTTATATTCCTATCCACATATATCGATGTCTCCACTGACCAGTCGTATGCCGGTCTGTCATGAAATGGTCCCACATAAGCATATCCCGCAATCTGTCATGACAGCTCAGCCACCAGATACGGATATCTCTCAATATCTGAATTTTTATCCTTACCAGGCTTTGACTGCTTTGTCACTTTTGCCCGCCTCCGTGTTCTTAAGTCTTTACTCTATGATACTCACTATCTCCTCAGAGTCAGCCTTGACTTTATATGTCTCACCTATGTCAAGTTTGTCATATATAGACTTTTCAACTTTATATGTCTTTTCCTTATCCTTCACTTCACATGTGACTTCATATTCAACTGATTTTTTCCTTAGCCTCTCCTTGTCTGTGAGCTGGGGATCTGGGTATTCCGGTGTCTTTCC
>OGQB01001749.1_pt1 | contig 17540 bp, 9 predicted proteins | sample 1553071 | NCBI WGS metagenome assembly OGQB01 (sample SAMEA2580284, study PRJEB22360) | human gut metagenome | biome: human gut; feature: human-associated habitat; material: faeces | place: Denmark | collected 2008/2010
CATAATGTCCCCCCCAACTGCATGGGGCTTACTCAACAGTGTACGAAGACGCGCCGGAGCCACAGAAATTACTTCTTCCAACTATACCACCCTGCTAAAAGCACCCAAGGTGTACAATCTGGACTTTATAAACGACAAGGATGAAGCCGGTAGGTTCCGTACCGCACTTTATTGGGAACGGGGATTCGAATTGGCTTTTGAAGGGCAACGGAAGTACGACCTTATCCGCTGGGGAATCATAAAAGAAGCATTAGTTCTCTTTAGCAACAACATCAATACGTCAATCAATAATGCTACACAAACCAATTATCCGGCCGGGAAAAACTTTCAAAAAGGCAAGCATGAATTACTACCTATACCGGAAGATGAATTGCAGATTAACTACAAGCTAAACAATCTGAATAACCCCGGTTATTAAAGAGAAATGTTACTTTATATTCCGAAATAGCATATCTAGCTTATTTTCAAATAAATAGCTATAAGCATGCTCTATACAGGAATGAAATAACTTGATACAAAATTAGAATCTAATTCACCGATATTAAACAAAGATGATACAGCACAGAATCTTCTTATGCCCCAAAATCAATAGCTTTGCTGACAGAAAACTTTGAAAAACAATAGATATGAATAAGACCTTACATTTTTTGACATTGACTCTTTTCATTGCCATAAGTATCTCCATACAGGCACAAGAGCAAGCAACCATCAGACTAACCGAAAAGACACTGATGCACGAGATGCGTGCCACCCCTTTTCCTTTAAACAAATCTATAGTCTCTGATCGGTGTGTCTCTTTTCAATGGCCACTAAAGGATAATAATATTAAGGACAAAACTAAGCTTAGATATAGCCTGCGATATTCTACAGATCCTGCTTTTAAGAAAGGGACAGTTCTAGTAGAGACTCGATGGCCTTTCTTCAATCCGGAAGAAGATCTTACTCCAGGTTTATGGTACTGGCAGTATGGATACATTATTAATGGCAAAACAGAATGGGCAAGTGTTCAGCAATTCACTGTTGAAGCCAACCCAGAGAAATTCTGTCCGCCGTCTCTCAAAAAAGTACTGTCTTGTTTGCCTCAACCACATCCACGTGTCTGGGTAGCTGCCGATGAGTGGGATAACTTTAGAAAAAGCAGCCAAAGCAAAGTAGAATATCAGTGGTATACAGAATATGCGGAAAAGGTATTAAAAGAACCTATGCAATCGGCCAATGATATCAACTCTCAGCTCGCCGACGGATTAACAAATAAAAAGCAACGTGAAGTTTTACTTTTACGTGAAAGCCGTCGCGTCATCGGTAAAGAAGAAACCAACGTCGAAATGCTGATATGCAGCTATCTTCTAACAAAAGATAAACGTTTCAGTACCGAAGCCCTTAAGCGCATATTCGAAATCATAGAATGGGACAAATCCGCTAACGTAAAAGGCAGTTTCAATGCAGCAACCATACTTTCGCTTTGCTCCATGGCTTATGACTCCTTTCATAACCTGCTTACTGATGGACAAAAGCAGAAATTATTGCAACAAATCAAGAAAAGCGGGAACAGCTTTTATAAAGGCTTCAATAATCGTTTAGAGAATCACATTGCCGACAATCACGTATGGCAAGTAACACTTCGCATTTTTACGATGGCGGCATTCAGTGTTTACGGCGATTTGCCTGAGGCCGACACTTGGATAGACTATTGCTATAATATTTGGTTGGCGCGTTTTCCCGGACTGAACCAAGATGGCGGCTGGCATAATGGAGACTCTTATTTCATGGTAAATACACGTACGCTGATTGAGGTTCCCTACCTGTATAGCCGCCTGACTGGATTTAATTTTTTCAAAGACCCCTGGTATCAAGCCAGCATCTATTACACCATATTTCAGCAGCCTACCTTCTCTAAATCGGGAGGTAATGGAAGTTCACATCAGAACGTATTGCGCCCTGGCAGCGTACGCATTGGCCAATTGGATGCCCTGGCGCGCCTGACTGGAAATACTTACGCAGCCGATTTTGTAAGACGTACACTAAAAGTTGAGCCGCACTGCCTCAAGAAATCTTTTTTGGCAAAACCCGGTAACTTAGCATGGTTTCGACTGCAATGCAACCTTCCTCTGCCTGAAGGCGAAGGATTGACGGGATTGCCTATGGGCTATGTACTTCCACAGACAGGTCTTGCCTCTTTCATTACTAATTGGGACCGTACAGCTCGCAGTGCCATGCTTAGTTTTCGCAGCAGCCCGTATGGTTCTACATCACACGCTCTTGCTAACCAGAATGCATTCAACACTTTCTATGGAGGTTTGTCACTCTTTTACAGTAGTGGACACCACACTGCATTTGTCGATAAACACAGTCTGTTCTGCGAACGCGCTACCCGCGCTCACAACACTATTTTGGTGAACGGTATGGGACAGCGAATCGGTACGGAAGGATACGGCTGGATTCCCCGGTATTATGTAGGAGAAAAGATTGGCTATGTCTTAGGGGATGCCTCCAATGCTTATGGCAAAGTCATCTCTCCGTTATGGTTACAACGGGCCAAAGAGATCAACCTGGAATATACGCCCGAGAACGGGTGGGACACAAATCATGTAAAAACGTTCCGCCGCCATATCGTGGCTCTGGGCAAAACAGGACTTAGTTTTGTCTATGACGAATTGGAAGCTGACGAACCCGTCACTTGGGATTACCTGCTGCATACGGTCATCAATCCGATGACTGTCACTAAGGGAAAGAACCATGTACATATACAAGCCACCAACAAGTACGGCATATCCGATGCTTATCTCTTCTCAAGCGGAGAATTGAAAACAGAGACTACCGACCAGTTTTTTGTTCCGCCAGTCAACTGGTTACAGGCCGACAATAAAGGGAAATTCAAAAAGTATCCCAATCATTGGCATTTCAAAGCCAGTTCGGACAAACAACGGAAATACCGTTTTGCAGCCATCATCAGCACACATGCCAAACCAAAGAATGAGAACCAAAAATTCCCTCAGCCACAAATCATGAAAGATGGCAGCATCAAGATAGCCAGTTGGAATATCAAAATGAACGTATCCGCTGAAGGCGAGCCCTCTTTCGTTGTGAAATCCACCCGTAGCGATTATGACGCAAGCGTGAGCTACCAAGGCGGAGAAGTCACCGTTGTACGCGAAGACGGCTATGAGACTACCCTATCGGACAAACTTCCCGAATTGGAAATTTAATAAATAAGACACAAAGAAATATGAACAGGAAATCATACATATTATTAGGACTGGCTGTACTGTTATGCATTGGTGAGGCTTGTGCCGAAAAGCCACATCCGGTCAATGCCCCCACACAAAGCATAAAAGAAGTACAACAAAAAAAAGAAAATCCTCAGAATCCTAAAAAAGGGAAACCAAGGATACAAACATCCGCACGCCCCGAAAATACCGTATATAAACCGGTTGTTGAAAAAGCTAAAGCTGGTCCACAGAAAAAGGCGCCTGCCCAAACTGCCGTAAAACAGACGAAAAAAAACAATACGACGAAGGTTTCGCCCAAACCAACAAAAGCTGTGGCAAAAAACAAGAACAAACGCCCCAATAGCACAAATAAAAAGAATACAAATAAAAAGGACACAAAGTCGGCCTCTAAAGCAACCAACCGCTACATTGCCTTGAAAGCCAATGTTCCTTTTCTGGCTGTCGTGGTACCCAATATAGCCTTGGAGGTACAGCTTCATAAGCATATTTCTCTCGACTTTCCTGTAATGTGGAGTATCAGCGACATTGAACGCGAGCATGCTCTCCGGGCTATCGCTTTCCAACCGGAAGGCCGTTGGTGGTTGAATTCCGTAGGTGACGGACATTTCTTCGGCATACATGCCCATATTGCCTGGTTCAATATGAAATGGGAAAACAACCGCTACCAGACAGAGAAGCGTCCATTAGCGGGCGTCGGCATCAGCTATGGCTATAAACTCCCCTTGTCTGCTCACTGGGGAGCTGAATTCAATATTGGAGCCGGTTATGCCAATATGAAGTACAATAGCTTTTATAATATAGAAAACGGAGCAAAACTAGACACCCGTATCAAGCACTACTGGGGCATCACCCGCGTAGGTCTTTCATTAGTTTACCGATTCTAACAACCAGAAAAATCATGAAACAAGAAATATACACCATCTCCATCTTTTATCGCCTGCTATGCCTTGCGCTGCTTCCTTTTTTCACCACTGCCTGCCTATACGAGTATCCAACGCTCACTAAAGACGGTGAGTTGGGAATAGATCCTACGGTGGTAAATGTAAACGTGGATCTGACACTCAACCTGAAGTTTGCACATGGTATAATAGAGACAGTGGATTATACGGGAGCTGCCGACTATCGACACAGATTTATTGTGGATGCCTATCTGGATAGGCAACTTGCTTCCCGTCACATAATATATAAGGAGCCGACTGATGACGAAGAGTTCACCGCTAATCTCAGTATGCAGCTACATGCCCGCGATTACCAATTGGTTGTATGGGCAGACTATGTGAAGGTGGACAACGATGATGATCTGTACTACGATACCTCTACTCTTGTACCTGCCATCAACACCAAGGCTTATTGGGGAAATGCTGAATACAAAGATGTCTTTTATGCCAGCCAACCGTTACCATTAGGCAGTTACCGCGACCAATGGGACGTGGAGATACCCGTATCTATCGAAATGGAACGTCCCGTAGCCCGTTACGAGCTGATAGCCGATGACGTAAAGAAATTCCTTAAAAACATAGCCTCCGGCGATATTACAGGCAACAAATTCACCCTTACGGTACGTTACACCAACCTCTTTTCTACCGGTTGGAACGCATTGGACGGAATAGCAAAAAATGCATTACGATATATCTCTTACAACCAGACCATTCCGGTTCCCACAGCTGAAACGGAGAATTTGCGTGTAGGCTTGGACTACGTATTCGTACCTGATGGCAATGCAGACATCCCGATTGCCGTAGAGGTGGCAGATGCCAAAGGCAAAGTCATTGCCCTCACTTACCTGCTGTTGGAATGTAAGGCAAACCAGAACCAAATTATTCATTCCAACTTCCTCACTGCCGACCCATCCGGAGGAGTGGGCTTTGATCCAGATTATGATGATAACATCAATGATGAGATAGAAGTAGAAAGCAATAAATAACAGATATTTACATACTAAAAATTCTAAAATTATGAAAAAGAATTTCTTTAACATCGCTATGGCATTTTGCATCGGGTTATTCGCCTCTTGCAGCCAAGAAGAAATCTTCTCTGACCAAAGTGGAGAAGTAGAGACCGTAAACGTATTTACCCAATTGCCGGAAAACGACGCTCAGACGCGCGCATTACCCGGTGCCGAAACCGATCATCAGTTGCGTTGTATCCTTGAAGTTTGGGATAAAGCAAGTGATGGTACATTGATTAAACGCATTGAGAAATTAGGTACTGAAGCTACTGATGAAGGAAAGCTTTCATTCAGTTTTCAAGTGGACTCCAAAGTCAATTACCAGTGTTTGTTGTGGGCAGATTATATTGACAACAGTACGTCTGCCGGGAAAGAGGCCAATAGATACACAGATAAGTATTACGATACCCAAAACTTGAAGGCTATTGACTTTAAAGTAACTGACGGTGGCTTGTTCAACAATGCTTCTACCGATGCTTTCTGTGGGGTTGTGGATAAAAACGGTACTACTACTGCATTAAGCGTTACTCTGAAGCGCCCGTTTACCAAAGTGATTCTGAAGGATAAATCAGATTATATTAATGACTGCAAAGTTTTGGGAGTGAAGTATAATACTCCAAGCGGTTACAATATCGCTACCGGTGTTGCTACTACTACTAAAGAAGTTAACGCCACAGGATTGACTCCTGATGGAACAAACAAGACTTGGTTCTCCACTTTCATTTTTGCTTCAGCCGATCAAGCAAAACTGGAACAGGACATCACAATGGAAATTACCAAGCAGAATAACAGCACAGAAACAAAAACCATTAAAGGAGGCCAAATCTCTTTGGACAAAAATGTAGAGAATGATGCGGAAGCCAATTTCTCGACAGAAGAGGAAGTAAAAATAGATGTAGATATTGACGGAAGTACAGAAGACCCGAATGCTCCGAAAGTGGGACAGTTTGTGAATAAAGACGGGACTATTTCAGACATATACAATCAGGAGACTGCTATTGGTATTGTTTTTGCCACAGGTGGAAAAACAGATACAAGTAACTATGGAGACGGATATGAAGGCAAGGCTGTATATGGCTATGCAATGGGGTTGACGAGTGTTGCGCTTAGTAGGTTGGTCTCCAGTACTGGTAGTGATCCGAATCTTCCGACCTTTGAAGGGACAGGTGACGAACCTTTTGCTTCCAATGATTATAATGGCTTTGATTATTCAGCTAAAATGGTTGAAGCGGCTGAGAAATTGCAAACTCCATCTCCGATATTTACAAACTATTCAAAATGGAAAAACAGCAATGTTGTCAATGCTTCCAACTTGAGTCCTTGGTATATCCCTTCCGGTGCTCAGATAAAGGATATTTGCGGTATGCTGTTCGGGATAGAAAACGAAACCACCTCCAGTGTAAATGCTGCTTTTAAAGCTGCTTATGATGAAGTTGTAAATGTAGATGCAGGGAATGACATAGACTCTAGCAAAAGTGATGGATCTACCCATATATTGTCAAGTTATATCTCTTCTACTAACAGCTCGCCTGCTGTTGTCACAACCAACGTTGATGAAGGAAAAAATATAGTTTCAGTAAAGACCGAATCGCCGAAGATGATACCTGCAATATGGTATACCATCCGTCCCGTCCTTACCATTTTTAAAGGCAACTGACGCATAAGTCATATAAAAGCAAGAAGAACTACTGTTCAAGGAACCGAACTACTGCTCTTTCTGAATAACTCATAGGAGCAAGTAGTTAACAAAAAGATACACAATAAATTTTCATTTTATAATTGCAATAAAAATGAAAATTTATTGTGTATCTTTGTCACATAACCTTTTTTTGATTCTATCAAATATGGCAAAGCTATTAACGTGTCTCATACTATCTTGCATTTTTTTGCTTCCACTTCATTCACAAGTTGAAGTATCTGCTCATTTCGTCCATATCGGCCTCAACCAAGGTTTATCACAAGCTACCGTATTCGACATTACGCAAGACAAGCGCGGCAATATGTGGTTCGCTACCCAAAACGGGTTGAATAAGTATGACGGTTATGGATTTACAGTCTATCAACACGATGAACAAAATCGGCACAGCATAGCAAATGATGTTGTCAGAACCTGCATAACAGACAAATCCGGACAAATATGGATAGGTACTGAAGAAGGCCTCTCCCTCTATAATGCGGACAAAAACTGGTTTGAAAACTTTGCCTATCCCAATAATAGCAAAAAGCAATTCATTAATGGTATCGTAGAATTAGACGAGAAACAGCTTCTTCTATATATCAATCGGCAAAAGCTATTGATATTTAATATTGAAACGCGAAGCTTCTCGGATATAATGCCAATCAGTGACTTACAAGAAATTGTTCCTACCGCCATCAGCAGACAGGGAGACCACATCTACATCGGCAGTTTCGAGGGAGTCTACGACTTTTCTGTCTCTCAAAAGACAGTAAAACGGGTTATGGCAGACAAACTGAACGGCAAAAACATACTTGCTATCCTGCAACAGTCATCTACCGCCCTTTGGATTGCAACTGAAGGATATGGCTTGTATCGATACAATCCTAAGACAGGAGAGGCGGTCAACTACACCCATTCTCCCAATAAAAAAGGCTGTCTGAACTCCAACTACGTCCGTTCACTTGCTTTCGACACGCAAAACAGACTGTGGGTAGGCACTATCAACTCATTGAATATCTACAATGAGAAAGAAGATAGATTTGAAACATACAATAACGACTCTCAAGGAGGTGGCAATTCCACACAGTTCTCAGTGCGCGACATTTTCAAGGATTCACAAGGAGGCATGTGGTTGGGAACCTATTATGGAGGATTAAGCTACTATCATCCTCTTAAAAACCGTTTCCAAAACTTGCAATCCACTATCAAGCCCCATTCATTAAGCAGCAACATCATTAATAGCATCCGGGAAAGCTCCGACAACCTCCTTTGGATAGGTACTAACGGAGGAGGCATGAATTGCTATAACCCAAATGACCAGACCATGATTTGTTACACCCGAAACAACGGTTTAGCTTCAAACGACGTAAAGTCCATCTACGTGGATGAGACAAACAATCTAATCTACATAGGCACACATACAGGCGGGTTAAGCATTTTACATCGTAATACAGGAAAAATAGAAACAATCAAGTCGGATAACCTTAAGAATATTTACGCCATAGAGCCTACCAATGACGGTGAATTTTGGATGAACGGCCTGAGCAACCTTATTCGTTTCAATCCCCAGAACAATACTTTCTCTCTCGTCAAAAAGCAAGCAGACGGACGCGCTTTTTTGCATGACCGTATTCTCAATCTGTTTCGAGACAAAAAACACCGGCTTTGGATAATCAGTGAACAAGGTCTTTTCAGCTATAAGGAAAACAAAGGAGAACTGCAAAGTTGCCAGATTCTGCCAGAAGAGTCCTCCGTCAACCAAAAGGCCATTAATTGTTTGTATGAAACGGCAGACGGCATTTTCTGGATTGGTACCCGCAGTGGCATTTTCCGTTTTGATGAAGCCAAAAATGAAATCAAACAATATACCACCGCTCATGGCTTGCCTAACAATGCCGTACATGGCATTTTGGAAGATGCTTACGGAAAACTATGGATAAGTACGGATAAAGGATTAGCCTGTTTTTACCCTCAAACAGAAAAATTCCGCAACTTCACAGATGATGACGGGCTACAAAACAACCAATTTACCACAGGAGCGTTTTGCAGTACTGCAAACGGGAAAATGTATTTTGGCGGCATCAATGGCATAACCTCCTTTGATCCGAAACTATTAACGGACAATCCGTACATACCATCGGTTGTTATCACCCAATTACGGTTATTCAACAAGACTGTTTCTCCTGATGATGAATCCGGCATTTTGAAGAAAAGCATTAGTGAAACCAACAGCATTACATTGTCTGCACAACAGTCGATGTTTTCTTTGGAGTTTGTTGTATCCAACTATATAGCAGGCCAGCACAACACTTTTGCATACAAACTTGATGGATATGACAAAGAATGGTATTACTCAAACACACAACGTATTGCTTCCTATTCCAACTTGCCACATGGCACCTATCGCTTTCTTGTAAAAGCGGCAAATAATGACGGCAAATGGAATGAGACCCCTACTGAGTTGGAAATCAACATACTCCCGGTATGGTACAAAACATGGTGGGCCATTCTCTTATTCATTATTGCGGCTATTGTAGCCATAGCTTTCGTTCTTCGCTATTTCTGGATACGGAAAAGCATGAAAGCACAAATTGCAATGGAACGGATAGATAAAGAGAGACAAAAAGAAGTAAATGAAATGAAACTGCGCTTTTTCATCAATATCTCCCATGAGCTGCGCACTCCGCTAACTTTGATTCTTGCCCCCTTACAAGACATGCTGGATAAAGTAAATGACCGATGGATGTATAAGCAATTGGAATACATGCAACGAAACACTAACCGCTTATTGCATCTTGTCAATCAGTTGATGGATTATAGAAAGGCTGAGTTAGGAGTGTTCAGCCTGCAAGTAAGGTATTGCAATATTCATCAAGTGATAGAAAAAAACTTCTTATCCTATGAACGGTTGGCACAGCACAAAAAGTTATCCTATAATTTCTATTCAGAGATAGAAAATCAGGAAATACTTTGTGATCCCAATTACCTGGAATTGATTGTCAACAATCTACTCTCAAACGCTTTCAAATATACCGATGAGAACCAGAGCATAACTGTCACTCTCAAAGCGCCTCATCATACATTGCTGCTTCAGGTTAAAGACACCGGCAGCGGTATTCCCACAGATAAACAAGAAAAAATCTTTGAAAGATTTTATCAGGTGGATAACAAACACATCGGAACAGGCATTGGGCTGTCATTGGTTCAGCGTCTGGTGGAATTATATCATGGCCGTATCGAATTGGATAGTTCAGAAGGCGTAGGAAGCACATTTTCAATATACTTGCCTACGGACGAATCCGCTTTTGCACCAGAAGAGCTACAAAAGGCCAATCCCGACCGGCAACAAGAGGATGTCCTTTCCACCAATACCGGCGACATGTATGCCATAGATACTGAAAAAGAAATTATAGCGGAAGAAAAAGAGCCTGATGCCGATAATACCACCATACAGCCTAAAGAGAAAATCCTAATAGTGGAAGACAACGCGGATATTCTTCAATATCTCAGTAGGGAGCTAAGCAATTCGTTCCTCATATTCGAAGCCGGTAACGGAGAAGAAGCACTTGAAATCCTTAAAAAAGAAGAAGAGATCAGCTTGATATTGACAGACGTCATGATGCCTGTAATGGATGGCCTGCAACTATGTAAACTCATTAAGCAGAATTTGCGTACTTGCCACATTCCTATTATCATCCTATCTGCAAAAGCAGACCTAAAGGAACAGTTAGACGGCTTACAAATGGGAGCAGATGATTACATACCTAAACCTTTCTCACTCACATTGGTAAAGACGAAGATAAAAAACATACTCCGTACAAGGTATCGTACCATTCAGCACTATTCCAATTCATTGGAAATAGAACCCGAAAAAATCGCTCTCAATCCTTTGGATGAAGAATTGCTTAAAAAAGCAATAGCCACCGTAGAAAAGCATCTCGATAACGTAAATTTCTCAACGGAAGAGTTTGCCAGCGAAATGTGTATGAGTCGTGCCAATTTGCATTTAAAATTAAAAGCCCTGACCGGAGAAACAACCAATGATTTTATCCGTAAAATACGTTTCAATCACGCATGCAAATTATTAAAAGAAGGCCGTTATACAATCTCGGAAATCAGTACGAAAGTAGGATTTAACACAGCCTCATATTTCGCCACCAGCTTTAAAAAATATTTTGGCTGTCTACCTTCGGAATATACCAAACCAAGGGTACACAAACAGATTGATTGACATCATCAAAACAAGTTTAAAACCCCTTTTGACAAAGTTAAATAGAAAATACTGAATCTTAGAACATACGTCAACATTCTTACAGCAAGCCTCTGCTATATAAGGTTATCTTTGCAGAGTATAAAATATTAATGAAATAATTACACACATGAAAAAGAGACTACTTCCTTTTATCATCGGTGCAATGCTTGCTGTTACAGCCTGTCAAGAGACTCCCAAAGAGAACTGGACTACGCATGCACTTAATGTAGCATCACATCAGTTGAAGCTTACTGCAACAGAAATCGCAGATTCCACATTAATGCCTCGTTCTATTTGGACGGGATATGATGTGGACTTTTTAGTCAGCCAAATGGAACAGAACCTTGAAGTCTTTCAAGATTCCCTGTGGCCTAACACACCGGTTCAGAAAATAGGAAAAAGAAGATTATGCAATATATATAACTGGACGAGTGGTTTCTTCCCCGGTAGTTTATGGTACACATATGAATTGACAGGCGATGAAAAGCTGAAAGCGCAAGCCATCAAATATACCAATCTATTAAATCCAATCCGGCACTATAAAGATAACCATGACATAGGTTTTATGATGAATTGCAGTTATGGCAATGCGTTGCGTCTATCCCCCAATGACACCATTCAAGCTGTATTGGTGGAAACCGCAGATAATCTTTGTGAACGTTTTGATCCGCAGATAGGTTGCATCCGTTCCTGGAATTTCGGACACTGGAATTATCCTGTCATCATTGACAATATGATGAACTTGGACCTATTATTCAACGCCAGCAAACTTACAGGAAGCAACAAATACTATGACGTAGCTGTGAAACATGCCAAAACAACAATGAAACACCATTTCCGGCCAGACTTTACTTGCTACCATGTAGTAAGTTATAACAACGACGGTACAGTAGAAAGCAAAGGCACACATCAAGGAAAACACCATGAGTCATCATGGTCACGCGGACAGGCCTGGGCAGTCTACGGCTACACTGCCTGCTATCGCGAGACACAGGATACCGACTTCTTAAAACATGCCATACATATAGCAAACATGATTATGGAACGAGTGAAAACTGATGACAACATTCCTTATTGGGATTATAATGCCCCTGCTCTGAAGGATACACCGCGTGACGCTTCTGCGGCAGCAGTCACAGCCTCCGCCTTTTTGGAACTCAGCACCTTTGCTCCCGATGGGCAGAAATATTACAAATATGCCGAAAACCTGCTCAAGAACCTATCCGGCAAAGAGTATCTTGCCGAGAAAAGTACAAATCAAGGATTTATCCTTATGCATTCCGTAGGCTCACTACCACATGGTTCTGAAATTGATACTCCCATCAACTACGCCGATTACTATTATCTGGAAGCACTGAAAAGATATTTGGACATGCGCAAGTAAAAAAACAGATAGCAAGCAGGTAATTGCATACATAATGAATACCGGTATCGGTGTGTCGGTTATCGGTATTCATTGCATACAACTATAACAACAAAGTTTTTTGTTTCATCCCCCCGATAGAGAGCAGCTACTTTCTTGTGTATCTACAAAGTTCTGCACTTTTCTATTTCTCCTCCCCCTGTTAACAACATTGAAAGAGAGTTCAACACAAGTGTAATCCTTTTTTGTTGTTTCAAAACAAGCAGATACAGATTCAAACACTTCTTATTTAGCCTTTCGCTACCTTTGCCTATGAGCAAACTCCTCAACGCAAAAGATTTATTTTCATAAATAATGAAATGAGACATAAAATTCTATATAGTTCTTAATCCCAAATAAACATTCCTGTTATGAATATTAAATTATTGGTGTTTTCATTATTCTGCTATGCTCTCACAGCACAAGCGCAACAAGTAGATTTTGGGCAGGATGCCCTTATTAATCCCAGTGCGGCAACCTTTGACTTCGAGATCGCATCGGGTCCTGTTAAACCCACCGAACAATCCATTGCAGCGCACTATCAGTGTCCCAAGTGGTTTCGCGACGCCAAATTCGGCATCTATATGCACTGGGGAGTAAATTCTGTTCCGGGATACAACGGCCATTACGGCCGATGGATGTATTGGCAACAAGAACCGGATTCCAGCTTACGCAAATATCCGATATTAGGTTATAGGCCACATGCACTCAAAACTTATCAGCACCACCTTAAGACATACGGTCATCCTTCCAAGTTCGGTTATAAGGACTTTATACCAATGTGGAAAGCTGACAAGTTCAATGCTGATTCATTAGCAATATTCTATAAGGAAGTGGGGGCTAAATTTATTGGTGTAATGGCTGTTCACCACGATAATTTCGACTTATATGATTCCAGCTATCAACCCTGGAATTCTGTCAACATGGGCCCTAAGCTGGATATTGTCGGTGCTTGGAAGAAAGCATGCCAAAAGGTCGGCGTACATTTTGCAGTATCCTCACACCTTAGCAATTATTGCCACGAACACATGTTCTATCAGGGTTCCAACGCAGATTCTTCCGGACCTTATGCCGGGATACCTTATGACTATATGGATCCGGCCTTCGAAGGACTCTATGGGAAACGCACTCCTGACCGCATCATGCGATTACAACCAGAATTTGCGCAATCATGGTATCGTCGAACCAAAGAGCTTATAGATAAATATGAACCGGAACTGATCTATTTCGACGGGCCATTGCCCAACGGAATCTACGGGTTACAATTAGCCGCACACTTTTATAATAAAAATTACTCAAGCAAAGGAGTACAAAATGGGGTACTCACCATAAAAAAAGCAAGAAACGGGTTTACGCTGGATAGGGAATGTTCCGTTGAGAACGATTTGAAAAAGGACCCGTTCTTGGTTGATACTACTGTGAATCCCGGCTGGTTCTATATGGGAAACGCATTTGATACCAACAAAGGAGAAGGAGATGACGGCATGGGGTTTGCTGCAAAAGGCAAAACCAAAGATAAATTACGTATGACAGCAGGGCAGATTGTAGACAACCTGATAGATATTGTCAGCAAAAATGGAACGATGATGCTCAATGTCGGTCTACGCGCCGACGGAAGCCTGCCAGAAACATTTAAAGATGAATTGACCAAGATTGGTAACTGGTTAAAGATAAACGGTGAAGGCATCTATGAAACACGCCCGTTCAAAGTCTATGGAGAAGGACCGTTCGGAACACAAAAACACAAACAAAATTATGCGGACTATCTATATTCCTATACGGAAAAAGATTGGCGGTTTACCACTAAAAAGAACATAATATACATTTTCGCCTTAGATTGGCCCGGCAACAACCGGACTGTCAAAATCAGCAGCCTAAACAGCAAGGAAATAAAGCATATTCAATCCATATCATTTCTACCGTCAGGAGAACAAATTTCTTGGAAACACAAGAAAGACGGGCTATATATGACCATGCCGTCACGTCCTATCGGAGAATATGCCTATGCATTTAAAGTAACCCTATCAGACATGTAAACAGTTCAAACTATCAGATAAAATATAATAAGTAAGCATATGAACAAACTATCATTTCTGTTTTTGCCTCTCACTGCCCTCAGCGTATCCAGTTGTGCACCTGGAAAATCAAAGGAAGAAGCTAAACGCCCAAATATTATTTTCATGATGACGGACGACCATACCACACAAGCAATGTCCTGCTATGGAAGCCGCCTACTCTCAACCCCCAATATGGATCGAATTGCCCAAGAAGGTATTCGTATGGATAATTGCTATGCAGTCAATGCATTGTCCGGCCCCTCAAGAGCTTGCGTGCTGACAGGCAAATTCAGCCACATCAATGGCTTCATAGATAACACAAGCACCTTTAACGGCAATCAGCAAACTTTTCCAAAACTATTGCAGGCAGCCGGCTATCAGACATCGATTGTTGGCAAATGGCATTTAATCTCAGAACCTCAAGGATTTGATTATTGGTGTATACTGACAGGGCAACACGAACAAGGTGATTATTATAATCCTGATTTTAATGAGAATGGCAAACAGGTGACAGAGCAAGGCTATGCCACCGATATCATTACAGACAAAGCTATCGCATATCTGGAGAACAGAGATAAGAGCAAGCCCTTCTGCATGATGTACCATCAGAAAGCGCCGCATCGCAACTGGATGCCTGCTCCTCGTCATTTGGGCATATTCAATAACACAACTTTCCCCGAACCTTCTACTCTTTTTGACACCTATGAAGGCAGAGGATCTGCTGCAAAAGAGCAAGATTTGTCGATTGAGCATACACTCACCAATGACTGGGATTTAAAACTCCTCACTCGTGAAGAGATGTTGAAAGACACAACCAACAGCCTGTACCAGGTTTACAAACGCATGCCTGCCGATGTACAGGACAAATGGGACTCCGTATATAAACAACGTATCTCGGAATTTCGCAGTGGCAAACTGAAAGGCAAAGAGTTAATCCGCTGGAAATATCAGCAATACATGCGCGATTATCTGGCAACCACTTTAGCTGTGGACGAAAATATAGGCCGATTGCTCGGATATTTGGAAAAGATCGATGAACTGGACAACACAATCATTATTTACACTTCGGATCAGGGCTTTTTCTTGGGTGAACATGGATGGTTTGATAAGCGTTTTATGTACGAAGAATGTCAGCGTATGCCATTGATAATCCGCTATCCCAAGGCAATAAAGGCCGGCAGTACTTCAAACGCCATTACTATGAACGTAGACTTTGCCCCTACTATTTTAGACTTTGCCGGAGTGGATATACCGGACGACATTCAGGGAAAATCAATAAAGCCTATCCTGACCAATGAAGGCAAGACACCGGAAGATTGGAGAAAAGCTGCTTATTATCATTACTATGAATACCCGGCGGAACATTCGGTAAAACGGCATTATGGTATTCGTACAGCAGACTTCAAACTGATTCATTTCTATAATGATATAGATGAATGGGAAATGTACGATCTGAAAAACGACCCGAACGAACTGAACAATCTATTCGGGAAACCGGAGTTTGCAAACAAGCAAGCCGAACTTATGTCCCTGTTGAAAGAGACTCAGAAACTTTATCAAGACAATAACCCAAGAGAAGAAGAGATTGCCCAGTAGATAAAAAAAATGGAAGGAGCTAAGAATCACTCTCCACTCCTCCCGACACGACAAACAACTAAAATTATTGCTATTTGATGCCGTCCAATGCCTTTTTAGCAGTGGCATTGGTGGGGTCGATAGCCAGAATTTTATTCCAATACTCTTTTGAAACCGGATAATCACTCTTCAACAGATAGTAATATCCCAGATAACTGTAACATTCAATCAATGCAGAGTTATACCTCGGCTCGTTCTTTGCCAACAGCATGTCCGCTACCTTTTCATAATAAGGCTTTGCCAGGCCCTCGGTTGTCTCCGGGTCCATGGCAGAGTGAGTGCGGGCACGCCACATATCGCCCAAGTAGCTGTCAGGAGCTTGCCGGGCGACCAGCGCAAACACAGAGTCCGCAGCCTGTAATGCCGTCATACGGTCAGCAGGCTGAACGGTAAGAGTATCCTGAGATGTGCCCTGACCGTAATAGAGACGTCCAAGTTGGAATAGTGCCTCAGCCGTCTTTTTATCTTGACTTAAAGTATCATAATATTTTTGATAGGCAGCAATAGCCTGTGCGTAGTCGTTTTTCAACTCATAAGCATCTGCTATTTCACGCCAGACATCAATCTGGCTGCTATCCTTTTCGAGAGCTTTTCCATATTCCACAATGGCGCGGTCATACTTCTTCAAAGCACTCAGCAAAGCACCGTAATACCGGTAATCCAAATAGGAGTAATCGGCATTGTCCGAGGCATTGAAAAAAGCATTTGCCGCTTTTTCGGCTTCATCATAACGTTTCAAGTCGGTATAGTTGTACATAGCCAGACGATTAAACGCCGCATGTCGTCCGTTCTTCTGCAACCCTTTCTGAACCACCTCCAGCGATTTTTCAAAATCATGGTTCAGGAACAGGGCAAACGCATATTTCAAGATATCATCCTCCGTAGCAACAGGAGTATCTATGAATTTGGCATAAGTCTCGGCTGCTTTACCGAAACGGTTGGTTGCATAATACACTCCGGCAAGCTCCTTGTCCGCCTCCAAAAAGTCGGGAGCCAACGCCTTCAGTTGTTGCAGTTTGTCAATGGCCTGCGATGGGCTGGCAGATCTATAAGCCCGGGCATATTTCAGATAAGCCCTTGCTTCCATTTGTTCTCCTCCTCTCGGCTATTACTTACCGGTGTTACTTGTCTTGGAGCCAGCGTGGCCCTTGAATGTTCTTGTGGGAGCGAACTCTCCCAGCTTGTGGCCTACCATATCTTCGGTCACATATACCGGAACATGCTTCCGACCGTCATGCACGGCGAAGGTATGTCCTACAAACTCCGGGAAAATTGTCGAGGCACGGCTCCAGGTCTTGATGACCTGCTTCTTGCCGGAAGCGTTCATCGCTTCAACGT
>OGQB01001751.1_pt1 | contig 17523 bp, 18 predicted proteins | sample 1553071 | NCBI WGS metagenome assembly OGQB01 (sample SAMEA2580284, study PRJEB22360) | human gut metagenome | biome: human gut; feature: human-associated habitat; material: faeces | place: Denmark | collected 2008/2010
AATTGCCAAGGAAGAAGCGGAAGCAGAAGCAAAGCTGCCATTTCATTTTACCTGGCAGAAGGTGGTCGGCATCGTATGCATCATTGTTGCGACAGCCTGTATCGGATATTATGCGATTTCGGAATATGCGGATTATAAAGCTGCTAACAGGCTTAAGGATTTACAGAATAAGAAACAGAATAATGTAGTAGAGCACCTTGTAACAGGAACGGAGCAGATGAATCCGGAAATCACAGAAGATGCAACTGAAACAGGAGAGACAACAGAGCAGCCACTGATTATGTTAGAGGATTATGTTTCCCTGTATGCGGAAAATCCGGAATTAATCGGATGGTTACATATTCCGGATACGGATATTGATTATCCGGTCATGCAGTCTTCACAGGAAGAACCGGATTATTATCTGAAACATGATTTTGATAAAAATGACGACCTGAATGGCACCCTTTTTATCGATGCCAGAAATGATTACATAAACAGGGATACCAATATCATCATTTACGGACATAATATGAAAAGCGGAATGATGTTTGGCGAATTAAAGAAATATCTGGACGAAGATTTCTACAATGCCCATAAGACGATAGAATTTAATACTCTTTATGAAAGAGGAGTCTATGAAGTCATTGAAGTGGGATTATCGGAGGTCCAGTATCAGGATGAAAATGTATTCCGGTATTATAATTTTCTGAATGCAGATTCCGAAGAAGAATATCAGGAATATTTAAATAATGTGGCACAGCTTTCTGTATATGGCACAGAGATAGACAGTACTTATGGAGACCAGCTGCTGACTCTTTCTACCTGCAATAATTATACACAGGACGGAAGAATGTTTATACTGGCAAAGCGTGTACAGTAAGCAGATAAGAAGTATAATGTATCAAGCGGATAAAGCTAGGAGAGATGAGAGATGCAGATATTGAAAAAAGGATTTTCTATTTTTGCAGCAATATGTTTGCTGCTGGCAGTGATGCCGGGACAGACAGTCCGGGCAGACGAGACAACAGATGAAAATGGATTTACAGTAGATGACAGTGGAACACTGGTTGCCTACAGCGGAGCCGGTGGAGCAATTACAATTCCAGAGTCAGTATCTACAATTGCAAGTGGTGTATTTGCATCCAATACATCCATTACAAGTGTAACGATTCCATCTTATGTGACTGGAATGGGAACCGCAGTTTTCTATAACTGTACAAGCCTTGGTTCTGTCAGCATAGAAGGAGATATCGGTTCTATTCCGGCAGAGACATTTTATAACTGTACAAGCCTTACCAGTGTATCTATTGGAACTTCAATTTCATCCATTGGTTCCCAGTCATTTGCAGAGTGCAGTTCATTATCCCAGTTTACAATTCCGGAATCCGTAGGAAGCATCGGTGATAAAGCATTTTATGATTGTACTTCTTTAACCGGAATTACAATTCCATCTGGCGTTTCCAGCATCGGAAGCAACGTATTTACCGGCTGCAGCAGACTGGCATCCATCAGTGCTGCATCAGGAAATGGTACATATGCATCCAGTGACGGATGTCTTTATAACAAAGCAATGACCAGGTTAATCCGTTGCCCGGAGGGAAAATCCAGTGCAAAAATTGCGACCAGTACTGTAACCATCGGAGCAGGTGCTTTTGCAAACTGTAAGTCGGTTACTTCGCTGACGGTTCCGGATTCTGTTAATACCATTGAAACAGATGCGTTCAGCGGCAGCAGTATCAGTACAATTTTGATTCCGGCAAGTGTAACGTCGATCGGAAGCCAGAGCAGCTGGAGTCCATCTACAATTTCCGGTTATTCAGGAACACAGGCACAGGTATATGCAACCGGAAATGGAATCAGTTTCCAAAGCCTTGGAGGAGAAAATCCACAGCCGACTCCGGATAATGGAAATAATTCCAATAGCAATGGTTCAACAGATACTTCCAACAGCAACAACGGAAGTGGTTCCGCTACTACAGTAACCGGTGGCGGCACAGCAGTGACCGGCGGAAATGTGATTGGCGCAACCAAGAACAGCAATTCCGGTAAGACAGTAACTTCGGGCAGCCATGAGAAGGACAGCACACCAAAGACAGGTGACGGTATCAATCCGGTATTCTTCTTATGCATCGGAGTATTATTAGTAGGTGTTTACTTTGTAGTATCAAATCGTAAGAAAGCTGCATAAGTGATAAAAAATAAAAGAAGTAACTAACATAAGACAGTGAAAGAACAGAAAAGTTCCGACACTGTCTTTTTTCACTTTACTGGAAATTGTTTTCCTGTAAAGTGAAAAATGCTCCGCAAGGATGTGCACTGCGGCGTATAAGGTAGATTTCGCAGGTTAGTAAAAATATAGTTGACAACAGAAATGCTTATGTATATACTTTGAGTTGCAAATAATTTGACAATCAAAATATTTGCAACTCAAAGTATTATCAAAGAAAAGACAAAAAAGGAGAACAAAATAATGTTAGAGAAATTAGCAGAATTAATCAAAGAGCAGTTAAACTATGATGGAGAGGTAAAAGCAGAATCCAATTTCAAGGATGATTTAGGAGCAGATTCTTTAGACTTGTTTGAACTGGTTATGAGCATGGAAGAGGAATTCGGTGTAGAGATTCCATCAGAAGATTTAGAGAAAATCGCAACTGTAGGAGATGTTATTGACTACTTAAAAGCAAAGGGCGTTGAGGAATAAAAGATGAAAACAAGAATCACAGAACTGTTAGGAATAGAAGAGCCTGTTATCCAGGGCGGAATGGCATGGGTTGCAGAATATCATCTGGCTGCTGCAGTATCTGAAGCAGGTGGACTTGGTATTATCGGTGCAGCCAGTGCTCCACCTGAAGTGGTTCGAGAGCAGATTCGCAAGGTGAAGGAACGCACCAGCAAACCATTTGGTGTAAATGTCATGTTGATGAATCCGAATGCACCGGAAGTGGCAAAGGTGGTAGTTGAGGAGCAGGTTCCGGTTGTCACAACAGGAGCCGGAAATCCAGCCAAATTCATGAGCCTCTGGAAAGAAGCAGGTGTTAAAGTAATTCCGGTAGTAGCAAGTGTAGCTATGGCAAAACTTATGGTCCGTGGTGGCGCAGATGCTGTTGTGGCAGAGGGAATGGAATCCGGTGGACATATCGGTTCCACTACAACCATGGCATTGGTGCCGCAGGTGGCAGATGCCATTGATGCACCGGTGATTGCAGCCGGAGGAATTGCAGATGGAAGAGGAATGGCTGCAGCATTTATGCTGGGTGCAGAAGCAGTTCAGATGGGAACAAGATTTGTGGCAGCCAAAGAATCTATCGTACATGCAAACTACAAAGAGAAGCTGATAAAATCCAAAGACATTGATTCTGAAATAACAGGTTCCAGTACCGGACATCCAATCCGTGTCATCCGTAATAAGATGAGCCGTGAGTATCTGAAGATGGAAAAAGAAGGCGCAACATTAGATGAATTAGAACAGCTTACCCTTGGTTCCCTCCGCAAAGCAGTGATGGACGGCGATGTGGTAAATGGAAGTCTGATGGCAGGTCAGATTGCCGGAATGATACAGGATGAATTGTCCTGTAAGGAAATTATTACTTCTATCGTATCAGAGGCAGAACGTCTGATGAATCGGAAATAAGGAGAAGAAAATGAGTAAGGTTGTATTCATGTTCCCTGGACAGGGAGCGCAGTATATTGGAATGGGCAAAGATTTCTATGATGCCTGTGAAGAGAGTAAAGCCGTATATGAGCTTGCTTCAAAAGTAACCGGACTTGATATTGCAAAGCTTTGTTTTGAAGAAAATGAAGAAATCAATATTACAGAGTATACACAGATAGCCATGCTGACCACAGAGGCAGCAATTTATGCAGCGTTAAAGAAAGCTGGAAAAGAACCGGCAGCTTGTGCAGGATTAAGCCTTGGAGAATACGGTGCATTGATTGCATCCGGTGTCATGAATATGGAAGATGCATTCCGTGTCATTCGTGCAAGAGGAATCTTTATGCAGGAAGCAGTACCAACCGGCGGAGCAATGGCAGCCGTTTTAGGACTGGATGCGAAGGCAATTGAAGAAGTATGCAGCAATACCGAAGGAATTGTATCTATAGCAAATTATAACTGTCCGGGACAGATTGTAATTACCGGAGAAGAAGCGGCAGTAGAAAAAGCCGGTGCAGCATTAAAGGAAGCTGGGGCAAAGCGTGTGGTTCCGTTAAAAGTAAGCGGACCGTTCCATTCCGCCATGTTGACCGGAGCCGGAGAAAAATTAGCAGAAGTATTGGAAAATACAAAGCTGCAGGAATTTAGCATTCCGTATGTAACCAATGTGACAGCAGATTACGTTACCACAACAGAACCGGTAAAAGAGCTGTTAAAGAAGCAGGTATCTTCTTCTGTAAGATGGCAGCAGAGCATCGAGCGTCTGATAGCAGACGGTTATGATGAATTCGTAGAAATCGGACCGGGACATACTTTATCTGGATTTATGCGTAAAATCAACCGGGATGTCAAAACGGTAAGCATTGAAAAACTGGAGGATTATAAAGCTTATGTTGGAGAATAAAGTAGCACTGGTAACCGGTGCAGCCAAAGGGATTGGTCGTGCCATTGCACTTCGTCTGGCAGAAGACAAAGCAACGGTAATTGTAAATTACAATGGCAGTAAAGAACGGGCTGAAGAAGTGGTAAAAATGATTACCGATATGGGTGGCAGAGCAGAATCCTATCAGTGCAATGTGGCAGATGACGAGGCATGTCAGGCCATGCTCAGAGATATCATAAAGAAATACGGACATCTGGATATTCTTGTAAATAATGCAGGAATTACAAGAGATAATCTTGTGATGAAGATGAATGATGAAGAATTTGATGCAGTCTATGAGACAAACTTAAAGGGTGTATTCCATACCATTCATCATACATCCCGCTATTTCTTAAAACAGAAAAGTGGAAGGATAATCAATATATCATCCGTATCCGGAATTACCGGAAATGCCGGCCAGGCAAATTATTGTGCAGCCAAAGCCGGAGTCATCGGATTGACTAAAAGTGTTGCGAGAGAACTTTCCTCCCGCGGTATTACTGCAAATGTAGTAGCACCGGGAATGATTGAGACCGATATGACAAAGGATTTACCGGATACGGTAAAAGAAAATATGCTTCATAACATTCCACTTGGAAGAATCGGAAAGCCGGAAGAAATTGCGGCAGCAGTTGCATTCTTAGCATCCGAAGAGGCAGGTTATATCACAGGACAGGTGCTGGCTGTAGATGGCGGAATGACTATGTAGATGCAGAAATAATACTGGCTGATGAAAAAACTAGAAAGAACAGCGGATGACGAATGACGAGAGATGGATTGTTTAGATAGAGAGGATAAGAACATGAATCGTAGAGTTGTAGTAACAGGATTGGGTGCAATTACCCCGATTGGAAATAATGTGCCGGAATTCTGGTCTGCAGTAAAGCAGCAGAAGGTAGGTATTGGAGAGATTACACATTTTGATGCAACAGACTATAAATGTCATCTTGCAGCAGAAGTAAAGGATTTTGATGCAAAAGAATATATGGATTTCCGCTCTGCAAAGAGAATGGAAGCATTCTGCCAGTTTGCCGTAGCGGCAGCCGGAGAAGCACTGGAGGATTCCGGACTTTCCATGGAAGCAGAGGATGCATACCGTGTGGGTACTTCCATCAGTTCCGGAGTCGGAAGTTTACAGGCAATCGAAAGAGAGCATAGCAAATTATTGGAAAAGGGACCGGGAAGAGTAAATCCGTTATTCGTCCCGATGATGATTTCCAATATGGCAGCAGGAAATGTATCCATTCAGTTTGGATTAAAAGGAAAGAGCTTAAATATCAGTACCGCCTGTGCATCCGGAACGAATGCCATTGGTGAAGCCTTCCGTACCATCCAGTATGGTGATGCAGAAGTGATGGTAGCAGGTGGAACAGAAAGCTGCATTACTCCGCTTGGAATAGCAGGATTTACATCTTTAACAGCACTTACTTCTTCAGATGATCCAAAACATGCATCCATTCCGTTTGATAAAAACAGAAGTGGATTTGTTATGGGAGAAGGTGCCGCAATCGTAATTCTGGAAGAATTAGAACATGCCAAAAAACGTGGAGCAAAGATTTATGCAGAAGTAACCGGATATGGATGTTCTTCGGATGCATACCATATTACATCTCCGGCAGAGGATGGTGCAGGCGCAGCAACCGCAATGATAAATGCAATGAAGGATGCCGGTGTAAATCCGGAAGAAATTACTTATATCAATGCCCATGGAACCAGCACCCATCATAATGACTTATTTGAGACAAGAGCAATCAAGCTGGCGTTTGGTGAGCATGCAAAGGATATCCGGATTAATTCCACCAAATCCATGATTGGACATCTTCTTGGAGCAGCAGGAGCCATCGAGTGCCTGACCTGTGTAAAGGAAATCGAGGAAGGTTACATTCATGCAACCGTAGGTTATGAGACACCGGATGAAGAACTGGATCTGAATTATTGCAAAGAGGCATATGAAGAAGAAGTGCCATATGCCATCAGCAATTCACTGGGCTTTGGCGGACATAATGCAAGTCTGCTTCTGAAAAAATATCAGGCATAAAGGAGAAGGGAACAATGTCAGTACTGACAACGAAAGAAATTATGGAAATCATCCCACATCGTCATCCGTTTCTTCTGATTGACACGATTGAAGAACTGGTGCCGGGACTTCGTGCAGTAGGGAAAAAATGTGTTACCTTTGATGAACCTTATTTTGCAGGACATTTTCCGGGAGAACCGGTAATGCCGGGTGTTCTGATGGTAGAAGCGCTGGCACAGGTGGGTGCGGTAGCCATTCTTTCCCTGGAGGACATGAAGGGAAAAACCGCTTATTTCGGAGGCATCAACAAGTGTAAATTCCGCAGAAAGGTAGCTCCGGGAGACAAGCTCCGTCTTGAAACAAAGATCATCCGCAGAAAGGGTCCTGTAGGCATTGGTTCTGCAGTGGCATCTGTGGATGGCGAGGTTGCCGTAGAGGCTGAGCTTACATTTATGATCGGGTAAGGTGATTGTATGATTCGAAAGTTACTGATCGCCAACAGAGGCGAGATCGCGGTGCGTATTATCCGTGCCTGTAGAGAAATGGGAATTGCCACAGTGGCGGTTTATTCTGAGGCAGATGAGGAAAGCCTTCACACACAGCTGGCGGACGAAGCAATCTGTATCGGACCGGGACCATCTGCACAGAGCTATCTGAATATGGAACAGATCATCAGTGCAACCATGGTTTCCGGTGCGGATGCCATTCATCCGGGATTTGGCTTTCTTTCTGAAAATGCCAGATTTGCGGAGCTCTGTGAAAAATGCGGGATCACATTTGTGGGTCCTCCATCAAAGGTCATCCGTATGCTGGGCAATAAAAAAATTGCAAGAAGCACCATGATCGCAGCTGGTGTTCCGGTAGTTCCGGGCAGCGAAGGGGATGTGGAGGATATTGAAACCGGTCTTAAGGAAGCTGAGAGGATCGGTTATCCGGTGATCATCAAGGCAGCTCTTGGCGGCGGCGGAAAAGGCATGCGTGTGGCAAACACACCGGAGGAATTTCCGGAAGCCTATGCAACTGCCAGAAAAGAGTCTGAGATCGCTTTTGGCGACGGCACCATGTATATTGAACATTTCGTGGTAAATCCGAGACATATTGAGTTTCAGATCCTTGCAGACAGCTTCGGAAATGTAATCCATCTGGGAGAGCGTGACTGCTCCATCCAGAGAAATCATCAGAAGATGATCGAGGAATCTCCAAGTGCTGCAGTTTCTTCGGAATTAAGAGAAAAAATGGGGCATGCGGCGGTGACGGCGGCGAAAGCAGCCGGTTATGTAAATGCGGGAACGATCGAATTTCTTCTGGAACCGGATGGAAAATTCTGGTTTATGGAAATGAATACAAGGATCCAGGTGGAGCATCCGGTGACAGAGTGGGTAACAGGTATCGATCTTGTAAAGGAGCAGCTGAAGATCGCTTCCGGAATGCCTCTTGAGATCGCTCAGGAGGATGTCCGGATCCAGGGACACGCCATTGAGTGCAGGATCAATGCTGAAAATCCTCAGAAAAATTTCCGCCCTTCGCCGGGAACTATCCAGGGAGCGCATTTTCCGGGAGGAAACGGGATCCGTGTGGATACCTGTGTGTATAACGGCTGTAAGATCCCGCCATATTATGATTCCATGCTTGCGAAGCTGATCGTTCATGCAGGTAACCGGAAAGAAGCCATTGCAAAAATGCAGAGTGCTCTTGGTGAGGTGATCATTGACGGAATCGATACAAATATTGACTATCAGTACGAAATCCTGAAAGATGAGGATTATCAGTCCGGAAACTTTGACACTGGCTTTCTTGCCAGCCATATCATTGCGGGAGTGAAGATCAATGAGAATTAAGCACATGTTCAAAAAAACAGTCAGGGATATCCGGGGTGAGGAACAGGAAAACATTCCGGAGGTGCCGGATAACCTGATGCGTAAATGCAACGCCTGCAAAGCGGCGGTTTTTGTAGACGAGGTAAAGCAGAATCAATACATCTGTCCCCACTGCGGAAATTATTTCCATGTACCCGCTTATCGTCGGATCAAACTGATCGCAGATAGAAAGAGCTTTGTGGAGTGGGATGCTCACATGGAAGAACAGAATCCCCTTCAGTACAGAGGCTACGAAGAAAAGCTTCAGGGGCTTCGTGAAAAGACAGGGCTTGATGAGGCTGTAGTTACCGGAAAGTGTAGTATAAAAGGGACACCTGTGGTACTTGGTGTCTGTGACTGTCGTTTCATGATGTCCAGTATGGGAGAAGTCGTGGGGGAAAAGATCACGCGGGCTTTTGAACGTGCCACAGAGGAGAAGCTGCCGGTAATCCTCTATATCTGTTCCGGCGGTGCCAGAATGCAGGAGGGCCTGGTTTCCCTGATGCAGATGGCAAAAACCAGTATGGCCATCCGCACAGCGATGCCGGACTTCTTTATGTGCCGGTCCTCACAGACCCGACAACAGGCGGCGTGACGGCAAGCTTTGCTATGCTGGGAGATATTATCCTAGCAGAGCCGAAAGCGCTGATCGGTTTTGCAGGTCCCAGAGTGATCGAACAGACCATCGGGCAAAAGCTTCCCAAAGGCTTCCAGAGAGCGGAATTTCTTCTGGAACACGGCTTTGTGGACAAGATCGTAAAGCGTGAGGAGCAGAGGATTGTATTGGCGGATATTCTGAGATTACATCAGGATAAAGTCCTGAATAATGTACAGTCCGATAATACGGACATTAAAAATGGATTCAAGTCTGACAATCAGGAATCGATGAAAACTGTTGAGGAAGATAATAGGATCTGGCCGGACTTCGTTCCATCCGGAGATTTCACTCCCTGGGAACATGTTCAGTTTGCCAGAGCCAAAACACGCCCTACAGGAAAGGATTACATCGAAGCGCTTTTTGACGATTTCATGGAATTTCACGGAGACCGTCACTGCGGGGATGATCCGGCAGTGATCGGTGGTGTGGCATTTTTCCACGGACAGCCGGTAACTGTCCTTGTACAGGAAAAAGGAGAGGGTACAAAGGAAAACATTACCCGGAATTTCGGAATGGTATCTCCGGAGGGGTACTGGAAATCCCTGCGCCTGATGCAGCAGGCAGAGAAATTTCACCGTCCGGTGATCTGCCTTGTAGATACACCAGGCGCATTCTGCGGGCTGGAAGCAGAGGAACGTGGACAGGGTGAAGCCATTGCAAAAAATCTCTATACACTGGCAGGTCTCACAGTGCCGGTGCTTTCCGTTGTGATCGGTGAAGGCGGAAGCGGAGGTGCCCTTGCCTTAGCGGTGGCAGATGAGGTATGGATGCTGGAGCATTCCGTTTATTCCATCCTGTCCCCGGAGGGCTTTGCCTCCATTCTCTGGAAAGACAGCAAAAAGGCAAAGGAAGCAGCAGCAGTGATGAAGCTCACAGCTGCAGACCTTTACCAGATGGGGATGATCGAGCATGTGATTCCGGAAGCAGAGCCTGTAAGCCGTGAGAACATAAATGATATTGCGGGTTATCTGGAAAACGGAATTGCGGATTTTCTTGAGAAATATGGCGAAGAAGAGCCGGAGAAGCTTCTGGAACATCGCTATGAACGTTTCCGGAAAATGTAGAAGCAATAAGTGCAGTGATTTTGTAGCCCGCAAAGTAAAAATCCAGTGGAAAAAATGCCATATTTATGTTACGATGGCTTCATAAACAGAGAACCGGAGAAGCCTTTTTGCTCCGGAGAAACAGGAGCGGGTAGAGTGGACAATCGGGAAGTTATAAATGACGTGCTGGTGAATCTGTTCAATGAGATCCTCCGACTGGAGGAGGAAGCCATCATCACAGATAAATATAAAGATATTTCCAACAATGATATGCACATTATCGAGGCTGTAGGCCTTGGAGGGGGGAACATGTCCTCCATTGCAGCCAAGCTTAAGATCACTGTAGGCTCCCTCACAACATCTATGAACAGTCTTGTAAAAAAAGGCTATGTGAAGAGAGAGCGAAGTGAGAAGGACCGGCGTGTGGTATTTATCCAGCTTACAAATAAGGGACGTATGGCATATCATCATCATGCGGAGTTTCACAGGCAGATGACAGAAGCGGTGATCGCAGAGCTGAATGAGAATGAGACAGAAGTGCTGGTAAAAGCACTGGACGGACTGCGTAAATTTTTCAGACAGTATCACGAACAATGAAGAAATGTATAATAAAAGCATCCGGATCGGTAATAAAGGACAATTACCGATCCGGATGCTTTTTGCATAACAGGCATTTTCGACACGGACATTTATTGAAAATGATATTAAATGTCGCCTTTGTTTTTGTGATACGAGAGTTTATTCGTCCCAGCCATCCTGGAAGCGGATATTTACAGAGATATTGCGGACAACGTCTCCCTCCTGAAGCTCCAGATCGCTCTCATCGGAAACCGGAGGAAGCTTTCCCTCAAATTCCATAAGCTCTGTGTAGATCCAGTCGTATGCAGCTGCATTGGCATTTTCGATGGCATCATCCAGCGTGTCACCGTTGGCTTCACAGCAGGCAAGATCCGGAAAAAAAGCATTGTATTTTTTGTCCTCTGTGGGACGGAAAACTGCGGGATATATAAATTTCATAGGTAAGATTCCTTTCTTTTTTAAAATGAAGTGATCCGTGTAATACCATGAATATGGATAGTTTTACCTGACCAAGGTAAGTATATACCAATTTCAGAATGAGGGCAAGCGAGTTCATGATCCAATGAAAGATCTAAATAAGAACAGCAGAGTTTTGGGAATGCTATAATCAGAAAATTGTCGTATATAAGTAAAAATGATAGATATATAACCCTTTTTGTCCTTGTATATAGGAAATATAGATGCTATACTGTGTAATACAGAGTATGAACGGGGGGTCGAAAGACCTGACGGGAGGTACAGCTATGATTTATACAGCTTTGACGAAAAAAGCTATGAAGGTGGCATACGAGGCACATCATGGACAGACAGATCGAAGCGGGACACCTTATATCTTTCATCCATTTCATGTAGCGGAGCAAATGGATGATGAACTCAGTGTATGTACGGCACTTCTGCACGATGTGATAGAAGATACAGAGATCACATTTGAGGATCTTACCGGAGAATTTCCGGAAGAGGTTGTGGAGGCATTACGTTGTCTTACAAGAGATAAGAATATGAATTATTTCGATTATATCCGGAAGCTTCGGAAGAATCCGATCGCAAAAAAAGTGAAGCAGGCTGATCTGCTCCACAATTCTGATGTAACACGTCTTTCTGACTGCGAAAATATGTCTACCGAACAGATATCACGGCTGCATGGAAGATATAAACGGGCTTTGGAGATACTTCATGATGCCAGGTGATATTATTTTCGCACAAGTCATTTATTGACTTTTATTCAGTTTTTTCATGCGCATGATCCACACAAAATATCCGTGACCTCAGATATTATTGTGGATCTTCTTAGTGGAAGTATGGATTTCTTGCATTGATCTCTATGTAGCATTTGATCGCATATTTGATAAATTCTATGATTTTTTTCATTTTATTTTCCTCCTCTTTTCTTTAACTTACAAATGCATTATAATAAACTCTCGGAAATATTACGTGCCAAAAACACAGAAAAAGTAGTCAAATATTGTGGAGAGAAAAATCCATGTTTCCAGTATACGAAGAAAAAAAGAAGAATCTCCATATTCATCTGCGGACCTCAGCCCATGCTTCACCCCATCTTCATAACTCCATAGAGTTTATCTATATCACAGAGGGAACTCTGGAGCTTGGTATGGGACAGGAGCTTTATCATATGGAAGAGGGAGATCTTGCAGTGATCTTTCCGGATGTGATTCATCACTATCAGGTGTTCTCTACGGGAGAAAACAAAGCAGTCTATCTCTGGGCAAAGCCGGTATTGACTGGTCAGTTTGCGGATATCATCCAGAACAGCTGTCCGTAAGACCCGGTTATAAAAAAGGAGCAGGTGCATCCGGATATTCTAAATGCGGTACGGTGTCTCAGGGCAAACCGCAAGGAGAAGGATGATAATCTTGCAGTGGAACAGGCGTATGTGCAGATCCCGGGATTTGAAAGTCAGAGGACTTTTAACCGGGTATTCCGGGAACGGTACCGGATGACACCAAGAGAATACAGAATATTATATAAGGAAAAATATTTACGAGAGGAACAGACATGATCACAGTAGAGCTGGAACATTTCAGCCTTGATAAAATATGCGATTCCGGACAGTGCTTCCGGATGAGAAAGCTTGGAGACGGACATTTTTCCATGGTGGCGGGAGACCAGTATCTGGAAATGTATCAGAAAGACGGAGTGGTGGATTTCTGCTGCTCTCAGGAGGAATTTATCTGTTACTGGGTGCTTTATTTTGATCTGGATACGGATTATGAAGCTTACATGAATGCTGCTAATCCACGGGATAAATATCTGGGTGCCGCAATAAAGGCAGGAGACGGGATACGGATATTAAGACAGGATCTCTGGGAAATGATCGTTACGTTTCTGATATCTCAGCAGAACAATATCAAGCGTATCCGCAAATGTATCGAAACCATCTGCCGGAAGTACGGAGAGCGAAAAAATTCATCTGCAGGTGTGGAATACTACGCTTTTCCGACTGTAGAGGCGCTGAGTCAGGCAACGGAAGAGGAGTTAAGAGGATGCGGCCTGGGATACCGGGCAAAATATATCGCAGTAACGGCCAGGACCATTGCATCCGGCCAGATCTCTCTGGAAAAAATCTATGATATGCGTTACCATCAGGCAAAGAAGGAGCTGATGAAGCTCTGTGGTGTGGGAGAAAAGGTAGCTGAATGTATCTGCCTGTTTGCACTGCATCATATGGATGCTTTTCCCATAGATACCCACATCCGTCAGGTCATGGACGTGCATTACAAAAGAGGATTTCCCAACCGCAGATACAGAGGAATGCGTGGGATCATGCAGCAGTATATTTTTTACTATGACTTGTACTCATAGACTGCGGATGCTATCATAGGTGAAAATAAAGGAAAAATCCACGGAGGAAAAAGTAATCAGAAAATATTTACTGCGATTGAGACAACCACGTATAAAAAAGAAAGAAAACAGATATTATATCCGGGGCTATAAGGGAACGGAAGTGATCATCCGTACAGATCATGAGATCCTGAAGAGGATTGCCTACAGGCGTACCTGCGTGAAACAAGTCTGCATTCCTGGAAGATACGAAACAGAAACAAAATATATCTATACAAGAAAAGAAAACAGAAGAAGCCGCCCAGTCATAGTTCCGGGCATTCCGACCGGTAGAGAAACTGCTATGCCACGTGCCGTGCGGACAGTGCTCCATGCTCTTTCCTATGGCGGGATCGAAGTGGAGGCTTCCAGAAAGCTGGCAGATCTTAAGAAGATGGATCCTATGAGGATCTTTTACAGGACACTGGATGCGGAAGTTTATAACGGAGACTATAAAGTGCCGATCCGTCTGTTTTTTCCAACAGAAGAGGACATGGAAAACGGTGCCGCCTCCGGAAAAAAACCACCGGTGATCCTGTTTTTCCATGGCGGTGGCTGGGTTACGGAAAGTGTAGAGAATTATCAGCGGGTTTGTGCCAGAATGGCACAGTCTACCGGTCAGATCGTGGCGTCTGTTGAATACAGGCTGGCACCGGAATACCGTTTCCCGGTGGGACTGATGGATTGTTATGCAGCTGCGAAGACTTTTTACACCAATCGTTTTCTTCTGAATACGGATCCGGATCGTATCACTATTATGGGAGATAGTGCAGGCGGAAATCTGGCAGCGGCTGTATGTATGATGGCCAGAGACCGCGGAGATTTTTTTCCAAAAAAACAGATCCTTATTTATCCGGCACTGAACAACTGTTATACGGAAGACTCTCCCTTTGAATCCGTAAAAACAAACGGAACCGGTTATCTTCTCACAGCGGAGAAGATGGAAGATTATCTGAAATTCTATGAGAGTTGTCCGGAAGACAGGAGGAATCCCTATTTTGCGCCGATCCTGGAGAAGAATTTTCGAAATATGCCGGATACACTGATACTTACCGCTGAGTTCGATCCTCTTCGAGATGAAGGTGAGGCATTTGGCGAAAAACTGAAGGAAGCGGGAAATCGTGTGGAAGTGCACAGGATCGCAGGTGCGTTTCATGGGTATTTTGCACTGGGGATCAAATTTCTGCATGTGCAGGAGAGCTTTGCATATGTAAATCGTTTTCTGGAAACAGAGGAACAGGAAGAAGGAAAGCATCATGAAGAACGAATATGCACAGTGGAGAAAACTTGACAATGCGGCGCTGGCGTTCCCGGCGGTGACAGGAAAGAATGACACCAGGGTATTTCGTTTTTACTGTGAACTAAAGGAAAATGTAAAACCGGAGCTTCTCCAGGCCGCTCTTGAAAAAACCATGGAAAAATATCCTCTGTTTCAGATGGTTCTCCGAAAAGGATTATTCTGGTTCTACCTGGAACACAGGGATATTCGTCCAATTGTAAAGGAAGAGAAGAAGCCTCCATGCAGCAGGCTGTATATTCCGGACAAAAAGAATCTTCTTTTCCAGGTCAGCTATTATGAAAAAAGAATCAATTTTGAAGTTTTCCATGCACTGACAGATGGTACCGGGGCAATGCATTTTCTCCAGGAACTGGTAAGCAATTATCTGAAGAAGGCTCACCCGGAACAGGATCTGCCTTCTCTGCCAGTCACGGATATGAGCACCCCCGGTGATCAGGAGGAGGATAGCTTTTCCCAGTATTATTCCTCGGATATTCCCGGAAATTCCGAGAAAAAACCTCGTGCTGTCAGACTTCCGGGAGAACGGCTGCTTCATGAGGATATGCATATTACAGAGATTGTACTTCCGGTAAAAGAGCTTCATGCAAAAGCAAAAGAATACGGTGTCTCCATAACCATTCTGATCACAGCCATGTTTCTTTGTTCCATCCATGAGGAAATTCCCAAGAGCAGACAAAATCGCCCCATTGCCCTTATGGTACCTGTAAATCTGCGGAATTATTTTCCCTCACAGTCTATGGCAAATTTTTTTGGCTGGATAGAAGTGGGACATGATTTTTCCCAAACTTCTGATTTTACAGAAATTCTGGCTCACGTGAAAGAGCAGTTTGCCGCGGAACTGGTAGAAGAGAAAATTGCCAGACATATGAATAGCTATGTCCGTCTGGAGAAAAATCCGGTCATCCGTGCAGTTCCCCTGGAAATAAAGAAATATTTCCTTATGCTGGGAGCAAACCTAAGCTCTAGAAGCATTACGGCTGTTTATTCCAATATTGGAATTCTTCGTTTTCCAAAGGAGTATAACCAGTACATTGACCGTTTCGGAATTTTCGCAAGTACCAACTCCATGCAGCTTTGTTCCTGTTCTTACGAAAACGAAATGGTTCTTGGATTTACCTCCAAGCTTCCCAAGGATAATATTCAGCGAAATTTTCTGAACATGCTGAAAAAAGAGGAAATTCCTTATACAGAAAAAACCAATAATTTCCCCGGCTGTTCCCTGAAAGAGAAAAAGGAGGCGCAGAGAATCGTGCAGGTTTTCAATTTTGTCTGCATTGCAGCTGCAATTCTCTGCGGCATGATCAATTACCTTACACGGGAAAAACTGGACTGGTTCTGGTTCGCCGCAGCTGGCTGTCTTTGCGGATGGCTAATCGTAGCGGTTGCTTATGCCAAACGGAGGAATATCTTAAAAAACGAGATCATACAGTTGATCCTGGTAACTATTATCGCGGTTCTGTGGGACAAATATACCGGATGGCATGGATGGTCTCTGGATTTTGTCCTTCCATTTGGCGCTCTTGCAGTGCTTGGCTCTATACCTGTGATCGTAAAAGTACAAAAGCTGGAAAAAGAAGAGTATCTGTTTTACCTTGTTCAGGCTGCTTTTGCTGGTCTGGTACCGCTGATCCTTATGTTTCTTCACCTGATCCGTTTTCCATACCCATCTGTGGTATGCACAGGAATCAGCCTGCTGGTATTTGCAGGAATGTTTATTTTTAACAGCAATGATACTATCCGGGAGTTTCATAAAAAACTTAGAATGTAATAAAATGGACACAGATTGCAAGGACTTCTTTGCTGAAATTTCGCTAAAGCAGTCCTTGCGATCTGTGTCCGTCTGTTATGTCTGATACCCTAAAGCGTATTTGATAAATCATTCCCGTAATCTGCACGCCCCACTTTGCGGGAGTTTTTGCAGAAAGCCCTTTTCAAATACGCTCTGGAAGTTAATATAATTAAATTTCTACAAGAATTCCCTTCTCTTTATCATACTTACAATATTTGCCATTTCCGGAAATAAATGGCTGATAAGTATTCGTACGTGTATCTTTCACATATACAATTCCTGTGGCGATCATTTCTACCAATGAGAAACGTTTACTCAGGCTTGAGATCCAGGAGTAGGTTTTATTACTGTCAGAATCAGCAGCAACCAGACTGTATCCCTCTTCACACGGTTTCAGAGAGAAGTAAATTTTCTCCGGCTTAGAAGTCTCTTTAAATACCTGGCTTGCTATATAAGTAGAAAAATTCTTCTCCACAAACTGCTGGAAAGAGTATAAGGTATAAACCTCTCCGCTGACTTCGTCTGTAATCCGGTCTCCGCGCTGCAGACGCGCCTTGATCAGAGACAAAGTCTCAATGGTCCAGTTGATAAAGGAAATGCTGCTGTAGGTCATGCTCTCAAGAAGCTGGTCGATCAGTTTCTTTGTGAGAACATTTGATTTCGTTGCTTCGTTAAACAATTCTTCATTCATAATCCGCACCCTCCATAACATATATATATTAATTGATAATCTTAATTATAAGATCTTATTTTGTTAAAATCAATAATTTCTCCCTCGTTTTTGTATTATTTGTTATTTGTTATTGCTGTTATTTTATATATATTGTTTGCCTTTAACACAAAACCATGTTATCATCATAAGAGTTGGAGTTTATAAAAAGCAAAAA
>OGQB01001757.1_pt1 | contig 17482 bp, 8 predicted proteins | sample 1553071 | NCBI WGS metagenome assembly OGQB01 (sample SAMEA2580284, study PRJEB22360) | human gut metagenome | biome: human gut; feature: human-associated habitat; material: faeces | place: Denmark | collected 2008/2010
AATGGATAATATAAAGTATTTGATTTTTTCTTTCATTTCTTTTTGTTTTTTCCACTCTGCAAAGCATTCAACTGTCGCAGCCACACATGCAAAAAATATTTGAAAAGCTCCCCAAAAAAAGCATACCGTTGATGCTTTTGCATTAAGCAAATAGATAGAAAATAATGCCACACCAATTAGCATTTCATAACTCACACAAACAACCATGGAAAAAATTGTCGTTTGATTGTAAACTGCTACTGGAAATAGAAACAAATTCCTTATTTTCCCATTAATCACTATTCTCCTAAATCTCTCATCACAGTTTCTCACTCTACATGCTAAAATCATTCCAATTGTTGTAATTGTTAACATAATAATATATCTGTTCGGCATTACTTAATTTTTCTCCTCTATGCACAACTTTCTTTACTTTGACTTGTCAAAACATTTTTCAACATAATACCTGCTGTTGCTATACCAGTTTTTATGGTACCAATTTTAAAATTGCTATTCAGCATATTTTTATATGAACCATAAAAACACTGTTTTACTGTTCCAGAACTTCCAAGTACCTGATTTCCATCAAACAATACAGATGTTATGGTCGTGCTTTTATAACTTCCATACTGTGCTCCTGTCCCTCCAAACCAACCTGCTATGCCACCAATAATGCCATTTTTAGCTGCGTTCTTCACAATTTCTTTTGATGAAATATCCTCTCCTCTATTATAATCAACCATATCTGATGCTACAGATCCGCTTGCAGATATTAATCCATTTCCTGCAATAGATGTAATCATCCCTGCATTTGAACCCATCAGTGCTCCTGAAATAGAACCTGTTGCTGCTGATATGATAACTTTATCAACATCAACATTTTCCCATCCGCCTTCTGCAACCTGTTCCGCTACTGTCCCAGTAGCACTAATTCCTGCACCAACAACCGCTCCTGCAATTACAGGTGCCGCCAACCCGCCTGTTGCAACAGTGACTGCCGCTATTGCAGCTACCGCAACCACAGCAGTTGCTGTCGCTATTATCGCTTCTTTATGATCAGAAACAAATTCACAAACACTATTAGCTGCATTTTTAATCCCATTTCCTATATCTTTCAAACTTGGCCACATTCCATTCAAATCAACCAAATCCAACGGTCTGTTCCAGCAATAGCTATAATGGTTCATTGTATATGGTGCAGCAATATGCCCCTTTATAAAGTCTTCGCTGATAAATCTGCCAACTCCGGCATCATATCGTCTTGCCTGTGCAAAGTATAGTGCACCAACGCTGTCCATCTGATAACCGGTAAATCCGAAGCTTTGTAAAGAATCTTTAAAGATATCTTTTGCAGTCCGAATATCATTACCAAATTCGTCAAATCCATAGACTTCCTCGCTTCTTCCATCTTCATCTGTAAGGCGCATCGGGCTTCCCAAATCATCCTGGAAATAGAAATGGTCTCTTCCATTCTCTTCCATTCCTGTGACATTACCATCCCAGAAATAAATCTGGTCTAATCCATTTCCGGTTTTCTGTAAGAGGTTATGATACTGACGGGTAAGATCAAGTGTATAGCGAATGGTCTGTTCCGGGGCTGCATCCCCTGCTGCAATGCTTTGCTCCATTCTATGTCCTAATCCGTTATACTGATATACTGCCTTTTTGATTTGTCCATCTGTCATTCCCATAGAGCTGTTCATCTGGTTAGCCGCATCGAACCCATATGCTCTCAAAACCTCTTCACCGCTTGTTACGGATAACAGATTTCCTCTGTGGTCATACGCATAATCTTTCGTTCCGTTTGCATTTGTTTCCTGCAACAGCTGATTTCTGGTGTTATAACGGTAAGTTGTCACCAGCCCTCCTGCTGTCTGATATTCAGTTTTACTGCTTCGGTTTCCGAATGCATCATAGCTGTATGTTCTTAATGTCTGTCCATTCTGTGCTACGGTGGTCAAACGGTTTAATGCATCATAACAATAAGAAAAACTTCCACTGTCCTCCGGCAATCCCGGTCTTTCCTTTTCTGCCATGACCTTATTTCCCATGACATCATAGGAATAGTGGCAGTGCTCTGTAAAATCTGCTCCTTTATGTAAGATTTCTTCAAGTTTTCCTGCCGCATTATATCGGTAATCTGTATAATTTCCACCCGGCAGCTGCTTTCCAATCAGTCTTCCGAATTCATCATAACTGTAACGAATTGTATTCTCCCGCATTTCCCCAGAAAAGATTTTCATGGCTGACATCTGCATGGCTTCATTGTATTCATATACGGTCTTTTTTCCATCTGGATAAAGAACTGCCGTTCTCTCACCCATGCTTCCCCATTCATATCCCACGTTTTTTCCATATGGATCTGTGACAGAGGCAATACGTCCTGCCTCATCCATAGCGATTTTTGTCGTGCCGAGCCAGTCTTTTACTTCCTCAAGCTGCCTTATGGCATTATAGGTTAAGGATACTTTTCTTCCATCCGCATAACGGATTTCCTCCACCTGACCATTTGTGCCATAATGGAAGGCAGTCTCATAACCATCTTTGTCTACTTTTGCCCTCATTTTTCCTGCCGGGTCATAAGTATAGCGTTCTATATCCCCTAAAGGGTCTGTCACGGTGGTCACATGACCTTCTTTATCCCAGGTATAGACTGTATTCTGTGGTTCTTCCCCATTGGTTCCTGTACAGCTTGTCTGTACCAGCTGTCCCATTGCATCATACTGATAAAATGTTTCATTTCCCAACGCATCTGTCACTTTTGCAAGATTGCCATTTGGAGTGTATTCATAACAGGCAACATTTCCCTTTTCATCTTCTACTTTCGTTACACGTCCAAGTGCATCATAGGTAAAATATGCCACACCTCCTGCCGGATTTTCAATGGATGTGATACGGGCAAGACAGTCATAACTATATTTGTAACATTCTCCCGCCGTAGTGGTACGCTCTGTGAGGTTTCCCCTTGCATCATATCCATAGTGTTCTCCTGCACCATCCGGGTAACGAACACTCTTTAATCTTCCACCTTTTTCGTATTCATAAACAGTACTGCTTCCATTCGGATAGCAGATACGCTCTGCTTTTCCAAGTTCATTGTAGAATACACTTGTCGTTGCACCAGCCGCATCTGTAACACTTGTTCTTCTTCCTAAATCATCATAAGTATAACTGGTCGTCTGTCCGGATGCATTCGTCTCTCTGACAAGATTTCCCTCTCTGTCATATTCATACACAGTCCTGGCTCCATCCGGTTCCAGTACTTCTGTCAGGCGGTTTACGGCATCATAAAAGTAACGGGTTGTATTTCCTTCCGGATCCGTCATTTCTGTGCGGTTTCCAGCCGCATCGTAGGCATATTTCACTACTCCTCCCATCGGGAGTATCTGTTTTACAAGATGATTGTCACTGTCATAAAAATATTTCTGCTGTCCATGATCCGGCGCTGTAACCGAACGGACGTTCCACATTTTATCATAAGTGAAATGTACCTGCTGTCCCTCTTTGTCTGTGTACGTTTCCACTTTTCCAAGTGGATTATAGATAAACTCTGCCGTATTACCATCAAAATCCCGGATTGCCGTGATTTTTCCACCTGCGTTATAAGTGTATGCTCTCTGATTACCCATAGCATCGGTTACTGTTGTGACACGGTCTGCTGCATCATAGGTATAACGTGTCACATTCCTATTTGCATCTACTGTCTTAATCACACGATTTAAGGCATCATAACCATAAGTTGTCACATTTCCGGTTACATCCTTTAACTGTACGATGTTTCCGTTTTCATCATATCCAATCTCCAAAACGCTTCCATCTGCATAAGTGATTGTTTCCGGTCTTCCTGCCCCATTATTTATCACGGTAATTCTGTTTCCGTACAGATTTTCCGTGCCGATCAGATTACCTTTCCCATCATAATGGTTTTTCAGACGTTCTTTTCCGTTAATACTTACACTGATAAGATGACAATCTGCATCATAGGTATAGTTGACCCTGCGTTTTAGGGCATCCACGGTCTGTGTGAGGTTCCCACGGTTATCATACGCCATTCTCGTCGTTCTGCCAAGCCTGTCTGTCATGCTGATACATTGGTTTTTTTCATTATAGAGATAATGCTCTTTTGTCCCATCCTCATAAATAGTCTCTGTGTTACGGTATCGTTCATCATGCACATGAATGATCTTACTTCCATTGCGCTCCGTGAGTGTGACACGTCGGTTTTTATCATCATAAGAAAACTCCATCATTCCACCATCTGGAAATTGCTGATGAATAATACGAAATCTTCTGTCATAGGTATTCTTAACAGATGTGACATGACGGGCATTTTCCACTTCCGTGATTCTTCCATTTTCCCCGTAACGATAGACATATTCTGCCCCAGATGCAGTTATTACTTTTTTTAGTTTTTCCTCCTCATACTGTAACAGCACACTTCTTCCTGTGTGGTCAGTTACTTTCTTAAGCTGCCCCATTTGATTGTAACAGTAAGTCAGGCTGCTTCCATTGTCCGTTTCTGCTTTTTTCAGCTTTCCATCTTCACAATAGAAAAAAGAAATACCTCTTCCATTTCTGTCTTCTTTTCGAAGCATCTTTCCTTCCTGATCAAAAGATATGTTCTCCTGCCCCGGATGCACGAGAATATATCCCTGTTCCGTTTCTTTCAGAAATTCCAGCGCCGTATTTCTCGCAATATATTCCTGCCCTTTTTTATCATGGTAATTTATCTGTCCATCCGCAAGACGTACACCGATGGTTCCATTCGCTTCTTTTTCAAGTGCAATCTGATAATTATGTAAAAAGCATCTGCCAAGCACACCTGTACGGCTGTCTTTGGAATTATAATAACGGTGGAAGGATAATGGTATCTCTCCTGCTACTTTTAAATCTTCGTGCTCATAGATGAAATTTCCAGTACTTAAGTTTACCGGATCCTCGCTGTTCATACAGCCTTCCGCTTCTGTTCCAAGCATTTTTTCTTCGATTGTTTTCTCAACAGTTGCCTTTGCATTCCTGATGTTCTCGACATCTGCATCCAAAACACCCTTCATCTTTCCCATGTCCATATTCCCACCATTTGGGTCAATGGTATTGGCAAGATCATTGATTAATTTTATGATATCACTTCCACATACAGTCTGGCTGCCTGTAATACTGATATATCTGGTATCCACTGCCTGCACATTCGAAAAAATCTCTTCAATCTGTCTTTTTGTGGAATTATTTTTATCGAGGATTTTCTTATAATAGCATTCCACACTATTTACATATTTTTGAATATCAAGCCGTCCAAGCCAACTCTGAACATTCGGTTCTATGTTACTAAACCATTCTTTTACCTTGTCCCATGTTCCATTTGCCGTCACTTCATCAACATAATTTAAAAGCTTTTGTTTTGCTGCATCTGAAAAATCTCTTAGCATTGGTATCTTCTATCCTTTCTTTCGCTTTTCTGTTTTTCAAACAAAGATTCATCTAAATAAACATATAAGACATTTTTTCTATCCCACTCAACTGTGCAAGTTGTCTTGTGGTCACCAACGGTGTACTCACTTCATCGATATATTCCCGGATGGAAAATTCTGCCTGCAGCCCCGACTGAAAGTACTGATTTTCTCTTGTTTCGCTGTATTTATTACAGATCACCATATATTTCTCATGATCTCCAAAATCAAGGCATTCTGTGATATAGCGCATTTTATTTGTAGAGACATCATCCTGCAGAGTGATTAACATTACTTTGTCTGAATCCTGCAGAAGCTGGATTCTCCACCTGCTGTATCCAGCTTCCACATCCACAATGATAAAATCATAATCCCCACTGTCTTTGGCTGACTGTATTAATTTCCTATATATCGTGAAATCAAGATTTCTCGCATCCAGCGTTGATGCAAACGGCGGTAAATATGTAAATCCTTCTTTCCGCAATGTAAAACGGACATCCTGATACATGTGCCCGGATTCATTTTTCATCGCCCGATATCCCTCATTAGGCATACCCGTCTTATTTTCAAGATAATAAGAAAAATCCTGCACGGACTCCGTATTTACATAGAGCACACGCTTATGTTTTTCTGCCAGACATCTTGCAAGCCCGACAGATAAGGCCGTTTTTCCGGTTCCTCCGATTGCCGAATAGAAGGAAATGATCTGCGTCTTATGCTCCTGAACCTGTGAGTTGGTCAACCGGTCTCTGCTCTGATAGGTCAGTTCATTGAACAATTCCCTGATTCCCAGATATTTATACACTCTGTTTACAGACAGATCCTCCGTACTTCCACTCTCATGTTCTTCTGCCAGCACACACAGATTGGAAATGTTATGTCTTTGAAGTCCTGCCGAATATAACGCCTCTGAGACAGCCAGAATTTCTACTGAGACAGGTGTCTCAAAACGTTGTTCAAAATAAACCGGATCGGATATGATCTCCAACTCTATCTGATCATCAAATTCTTCCAAAAATTTTCTTTCCAGATTTTGCAGATACAGTTCATTCGTATCCGCGATAATGATTAATGGTTTGCTCATTTTTTTATCCTCGTACTATAAATTCTGCATTAGCAATTCTGAGCTGGCATCCTTCGAAAATAGGTTCTGGAACGCCCGGCTTGATTTTCTTTCCATTGACATATGTTCCATTGGAACTTTCCATATCCACCACATAAAAATTCCCGTTTTTTCTTACAATTTTGCAATGCACCCTGCTGACCGCACTATTTCCTGTTATCACTCCCTGAACTTTTTCCCTGCTCTTTCCGATCAGAAATTCGTTTTCCTGAATATCAAAGTGAAATTGTCCATTCATAGACTGTATTGATATTTGATTTGTCAATGGTTTTTCTATCATGTTTCTCTGCACCTCGGTTTTCTCAGACTGTATCCGCACACTGACATCATGAAGTTTTAATGTTCCTTCTCCCAATGCATCCATGATCTGACGTATCTGAGGATGATCCGCAGCCTGTGTCTGCTCTATCTTCTGCACAAGCTGTGCCTTTATTTCATTGTCAAATTCATTTTTATTTTTATGTACACCCGCCAGATTTACCGGCAAATATATGATTTTCACATTTTGAGTGCCAGGCTCCACAAATATATGACTCAGACGATTGTCAATGCATGCCATATTTAAAAATCCCAGATTTTCAATCTGAAGCATTGCTTCGATCAGGCGGTGAATCAGATTCAAAACTCCATCTATATCAGACTTTGCAAGGCAGTCTGCCAGTGATGTATCATCACGTGTAAAATAAACAAGTTTTATTTTTCCGTTATACTTTAATCTATGACACTTCAACAGGTTTACATTTTCCTGATTCTGCATTACCTTATAGCCGATATCGTAAAATATTTCATTATTTTCCAATAAGTATGCCGTATCTTCTGTCTCCTGAATCTCTGTCAATTTTCCTGCAAAATAATCTTCCATAGTTCTTTCCGCTTCCTAATTATAATAAAATGTAAATTCTTCATCTGCGATTCGAATACTGTCCTGGTCTGAAAGTTCATAAGATCTTTCCGCATCCATCATCTCTCCATTCAGATATGTATGATTCGTCGAACCTTTATCCATGAGATAATAAGTTCCATTTATCCGCTCAATTACCGCATGTCTGCGGCTGACCGCCTTATTATTTATTATTGTAAAATCATTTTCTTTTTCCTTACCGATATTAAAAATATTTTTTCTGACAGTCACGCTCTCCCCTGTGCTGATTCTCTCTAAGATTGGATATCTTTCCTCCTGCTGCAAAAGAGTTGTGTCTGCCTCGTCATACTCCTGCTGTGTCAAAAGGGTTGTACCGCTTTCATCCTCCTCCATCAGTAATGTCGTTCCACCTTCATCGTTACTGTCACTGTGATAATGTCTTTCATAGGATGAACGGTCATTTGTGATGTAACCGCTTTTTCCCGTCTCTGCTTTTACGATTTTCCGGAATGCCTGTGGACATTTTTCGCGGATATATCTCTCAATGTCCTCTATTTTATAATTCTTTGTATCATTGAGGAATGCCTGGAATTCCTTCAGAAACTGCTCTGGCTCTTTGCCATATCTGCCTGCATACTGTACGGTATCTGCAAGAAACGCATAAACATTTCCACTCGTAATTCTGCTATTGATCGGCTGATATACAAAGAACACTTCCCTGGTTCTTTCACATACAAACACCATTTCCGGCTGTAACATGAGATTATGCAGATACAACCCATTCATTTCAATTTTTTTAGTCATCTCAATTGTCTGCGCCACAAGCAGAAAAAACGTTTCTTCCTCCACACCCTTTTTCAGATATGATATAAGAGGTACCACATCTGGTGCTGTGTAGATAATCATCTTTTTTCCTTCCTGCCTCGGTCTGAAACAGCCGCGGAAAATCTGCTGTTCAAAAATATTGATTTCCCGCTCATTAATCTGCTCCCCAAATGATAACTTACTTTTAATCGTAACTATATTTCCCTTTGATACTATGCGATACTTTGCCATATCTCTCAGTCCTTTTTTTATTTTCTCTTACGTCTTATTTTGATACGTCCGCTTCGCAGTGCGATCGCTGCACCGACGCCACCGCCTGTTACTACTGCTGCACCCGCAATAGAACCTGCAAACAATGGCTTATTGTTATACCAACGGATGAATGTGTTGGTTGTTACAAGAATTCCATTTAAGACATAGTTTGTTTTATTGCCAGCTGCATCCACAGCCATAATTGTGACATCCTGTTTTTTCGTATTGTTTGGGATATTGAACTGATAGTTTTCACCATCCACTGTATAATCACATTTTTTATCACCAATATAAATCTCAACACTATCTAATACCAGGTTGTCGTTGACTGTCACATTCGCTGCTTTCGTATCCACAGGATACTGGGCATTGCTCTCAACATCAATCGGAATAACGACAGGAGCTGTTTTGTCAACACCGAATGAAATCTCTGCTTCTTTGGATTCATCAATGTTCTCATTGACATTTCCTGCAATATCCTCTGAATACAGTGTTACAATGTAACGTCCATCCCCGGCAAAAAGAGACTTGTCGATGGTGTAATCATACTGATACCACTGTCCGTTTCCACCAGATTCCTGTACCTGATAATCGATACCTTCTTCTAATGTTCTCGGTGTTCCATTTGTATCTACTACTACTTTGATTTTGTCATGTTCCAGACTGTCTACGTTGACTTCTTGTAACTTGACATCAATCTCGTTCTGAATATAAGTTCCTTCAATATCTTTTAAGGTCTGATCAAACACGTAAACTGATCCAAAGCGATTTACAGAGAACGTAACTGTTGCATTGCTCTCATTTCCAGCCATATCGGTCAATGTGGCATTTATCGTATAGATATCGTCATAGCTTTGCTCTTTCGGGAAGTTCTGGAATGTAAATGTCTCTCCATTTCCCTGATTCGTATAAGAGCCTTCCGGTGCCACACTTCCCTGATTTGCACCAACCAGTTCAATGTTCACACCATTGGTATCAAAGTTTGTATCTGACATTACGATCTGTGGAATAACATCTCCATTATTTGCCGAATAATCTTCGATACCAACAATTTCAATTTCCGGTTCAGTGAGATCCACATAGTATTCTTCCCCTGTATAGGTTTCAGCTATGTTTCCTGCCATGTCCGTGTATTCCACATTAAAATTGTATAAACCATCTGTACCACATGTAATGGTTGCGGTATGAACATCTCCATTTCCGGTAAATCCGCCAGACTGTGGGAATGAGATTCCTGCTCCGTTATCAGTTGCTGTTCCTGTTATCCTTACCCTGTTTTCAGAGAAATTATGTTCTTCAATCTGAATCGTTGCTGTACGCGCTGCTGCATAATAATTGCCATTTACTGCATTATTGTTGTCATAAGTAACCGTAATCACCGGACGGGTTTTATCGATGGTAAAATCATCTGCTTTTACTGTCTCTGCCTGATTTGCTGCCTTATCCTGTCCGCTGACCGAAAGCGTATAGTCACCATCTTCTGCAAATGTAATGGTTGCCGTACTTACACTCTGATCCGGGTTTTCCGTATTTTCGGTTGTCTGCCATGCTGACAACTCAGGAATCACACCATCTGTACTGGTAATATCTGCCTTAAAATCTGCCGCCTCAAAGTTACGTTCTGTAACTGTAATGGTAGCAACTCTGTTCTCTTTGAACATGGTTGTATTTTCAGCATCCGGTGTCTCATTATCAAATGCAATTTTGATTTCCGGTTTTGTCTTATCAATACTGAATATCTGTTCGTCTTCTGATGTATTTCCTGCACGGTCTGTCATTTTGATATGCATTTTTATCTCATTGCTGTTATTTTTTACAGTGAATGACTTTTTCAGTTCTGTAACAAGGTTTTTGTCTTTCTTTGTCTGACTCCAGCCATCCGCATTTCCACTGGAAAATGCACCCTGATTACTGATCTCCACATTTCCTGACTGATTGTTTTCTTTATCATAAGGCGATTCCACTGTCCATTCCACAGAACGGATTCCCGAAAATGTATCTGTCACTGTAACATCTACCGTTACATCTTTTTCATACAGTTCATTTCCCTTTGCATCCTTGCTTGCAGCTGCCGCCTTGTTAAAATCAATATGTTTCTCACGGGCATGCTGCTCGGCTGTTTCAATGATCAGACTGCTCGGTGTCACATATCTTTCTTCGTGATTATTTAACATATCGTAAGCGCAGGCATAAATCTGTCCTTTAAATCCTGCCTGAACCACAAATGTCACTTTTCCTTCTGCATCTGCCTGTACAATCTGCTCACTGCTTTTTGTTCCATTGGCATCTACCGTATAATAGTGGATCTCCTTTACACCGGAATCCCCTTCTTTGGAGCCGTCCGTAGCCGTTACAGTCACCTTTGTATTTTCCACAAAATAATAACCATAATCCGTCTCTGTATAAGAAACACTTCCATCTGCTTCTTTATTTCCTGCTGCTTCCATATCAACGCTTAAAATTTCCGGAGCGGTAATATCCTTGTAGACACGCTGTGTTTTGGAATATTCATTTCCAGCATTGTCAATGGCTGTAATTACCATATCATAGCTGTTGGTGTCTGCATTAATGACAGCATCCTTCGTGTTGATCTCATAGCTTTCCGTAACCGTTTTCTGATCCGGATAAGAAACGTTCACTAACTCCTTGTTATTAACGGAGGCTTTCACACTATAAATTCCAGAATCTTTATCTTCTACTTTAATGCTGACTCCAGTATCACTATTGTTATAGATGATTCCATTTTTTCCAACATATCCTTCTGCCGATAAAACAGATGTAATGGTCGGTTTCACTGTTTCAATCATTAAATTGCTGTTTTTCACATTGGAATTTGCTGTCGTCACAAGTGTCTTTTCAGACTGGTTGCCAACGTTATCCGTAACTATTGCACTGATTTTTTTATCTAAATATACTTTCTGTTCATTTAAAACAGTCTCTGCCGGGAGTTCAAATACCGCTGTATTATCGCTTCCGACTTCCTTTGTCTGATAAGCTTCTTCACCTACATATAATGTAATTTCGTTCAGTCCGGCTGATGGTACTTCTGAACCATCGTCACTGTGTAAATCATCTGCTGTTACAGTAACCTTGATCACACCATTTCCATAATTACCAAAGGTAAAAATATTTAAAATTTTTAATGCATCTTTCTTTTCAATGTTAAATCTTGTAACATCTGGCTTATGTGTATCAAGACAGATTGTTTTTGTGTCAATTGTTTCATTTCCTGCGATGTCCGTATAGGTGGTGACAACTGTATTTTCACCTTCCTGTACATCCTGCAAATCGCTTGCTGAAAGTGTAAGAGAATCCTCCTGCACAATCTGATCACTACCTGTAATACTTTCCACAAAGTTCTTTGTCTTCGAAGTAAGTTCAACTCCGTTTACGGTCACAGTTCTTGCCGCAAGACCACTTCCGTTAGTCTGATCTTTTTGATCTGTAACCTCGCATGCAATTGTTGGAATCTCTTTGTACCAATACTCTGTCTTTCCATCTTTTGCATTTTCATATTTACCATCTGCCTGTGGTGTCACCTTTACTACAGGTGCATCTTTTTCCAGCATTAAATCATCTGATACAATACCATTATGATTCTTAATTTCTGTTAATTTATATGCCTTACTCTCATTGCCCAATGCATCCACTGCTTTGATATGAACCTCTTTCAGGCTTGCAAATATACCAGCTTCTTCCAATGGAACCGTAACTTCTATCATTGCATCACTTGTTCCACTTACTTGTGTACTTACAGTTCCCGTATACACTTTTGTATCATCATCACTGTATACGCGAATTTCTTTCACACCAACTGCCGGATAATCCGATTTGCTGTCTTTTACATCCACATCTTTTGCAGTAACTTTTACTGTCATATTTGCATTGTAATAATTTCCAAAATCGTATTTTTTTATTGTATCAGCAGGAATCAGAGACACTTCCGTAATTTCAGGTGCTGCACTGTCCCGATATACAGTAATAACTCCGGCTTCTGAACACTGTTTTGCTTTATCCATGGCATAAACATAGATTTTATCAATGTTCTGATTTTCTGCTAATTGAATGCCGCTTATTTCAAACTTACCATTTTCATTTAATACTGCTTCCTGTTTTTGATTCAGTACAACATCATCCGGTGTAAGTTCTGTTGCTGACCAGACAACCTTTTTCAAATTTTCATCCACGGCTGTACCTGTGATATCCACCGTCGTGTCTGCTTCCGTTTTCCAAATTGTTTTCTCATCGTCACTCAGTTCAATTGTTGGTTCTGTTGTATCAATCACAATTTTCACAGACGGATTGAGACTTATTTGCTTTCTGCCAATAATTCCACCTTTATACACTGATGAAATGATAGTTGTTTCCGTTAAGTTGAGTTCCGTTTTGCCCAATCCCCATTGCGAAAGACTGATTTTAGCTCCATCCTTAAATTTTAAAATGGCTGATGATGAATAATAGTTTCCATCCTCATCCGCTTTTATTTGATTATTTCCACTATCTGACAGATTCAGACCTGCAAGAGCCAACGAATCTTTATTTTCATTTTGAATATCTTCAAATTCTATATTTACATTCTGGTCACTATTTACATTTTTAATCTGATAGATTGCTGTTCCATCTTTATCTTCTGTTATGCCATTTTCTGGTATAGGATTATCATTAACTGAAAACTTTTTTACTGTCTTACCCTCATTAGGTTTTACAGCAATTTTCACATCAGCCCCGGAATTTACAGAAACACTTTTTTCACTGAAACCATTTATTTCAACAATTCCTCCATCATTAACTGTCGCAGAAACTGTATATGTATCAATTTCTGCCGTCACCTCTATACGATGTTCCTGTGTTATTCCATCTGTGAATACATATTCTTTTTCTTTTAATGCATTATCTATTTCACTTGTATTAAGTATTTCACTGCCATCTACCATAAAGCTTTTGAGATGATACTTGCTGTCTGTAACAGCTGCTTTTATTTTGTACGCATCATTTGTATATGGAACCTTCTGGTTGCCATCTATACTTTCTTGCTCAGCTTTAATTTCAACTTTATCAGTATCATCCTGCGCCCCACTATTTAAAATTAGCTTTCCATTCTGACTGATTTTATAGATGATTGTGAACTGTTTCTTTGCGAATGTGATTGTAAATGTGTAATTTGCATCTAATGCTACATCCTTAAGACCTTCAAATTTAAATACACCGTTTTCATCTTTATTATTTGTCCACCAATTATCGTCGGTTTCTCCATCCGGTTTCCAATCTTCTTTTTCTTTTTTCACTGTTACAGCAGTGACTTCATAACCTACCTTTGGTGTTGCTGTTACTACATTATTTTCTACCTTTACTTCTCCTGCATCATTTTTTGCTGAATTATCAGAAGTATTTGCATTTGCAGTAACAGAATAAGATGCAGACTTTTTTTTAAGCATAATTTCACTTAACTCAATCGCTTTAGTGCTTACCTGATCTGCAGTGACCGTTTTCACATCAGAATATCTGTCATATGTATCTTTATCCGCATCTGCTGGCTCAACTTCAATCGTATACTTATCATCCTCTTTTAGTGTCAAATCATCTATGGGAATGGTAAAACTTCCATCGGCTCCTGTAATTGCATTATGAGTCACAGTAGTCGCACTGTCTTTAGGATATTTTACAATTACCTTAGCACCTGCATATGCTTTTCCTTTACTCGTACCCGTGTTTTCATTAGTATCATCCGGAACCATCACCTGTCCTGTGATTGTGACTGCATCACTTTCATCTGTTGTAGTATCATCTGCTGATGCACTGATACTTCCAAATGGTATCGTTGTTGCCATAATTAACGCAATCATTAACCATGCTGCAATTCTTTTTCCTTTTGTTCTCCAAAACATTTCCATTTTCTAAATTATCTCCTGCGTATGTATGATGATTTCATTCAAAACCAGTTCATACCTTTTATCTGTGTTTCCTGCATTTTCAGTCAGCACAACTGTTTCATCTTCCTGTAATACAGTTGTAGTTTCTTCTAAAGCAGTTGTTTCCTCCTCAACCATCTGAAGCGGCATAGTGGCTTCTTCCCGCAGCAATGCTGTCTTTTCCTCATCTTTTTTCGGAAGAACCTCCGTTTTTTCATCATTTTTCAATTCCACTGTTGTGCGTTCCATCAGACTGCTTTTCCTTGTTTCAGATGATTTGGCACTTCTTTTAGACAATGGATTTTTCTGTCTGTTATTCTCCTCCCGCATTGCCATAATCTGACGTTCTGCCGATTTACCACTAAGATCATCTATGATTCCCCGTACATCCATTTTAAAAAAAAGATAAATGGATATCAGTGTTAAAACTCCTGCTAATGAAAATGCAATGATGGATATGAGTTGTAAAGTACCTGCATTCATGATGCTTTCACCTCCGTATCTTTTGCATATGCATTTTCCACTGCTGCCTCTGCATCCTGTAAACGCTTTAGAATATCATTTTTCATTTCTTCTGTTTTGTCTGTTGTCGTATCAACCTGCTCCGTACCAGCTTTTACCTGTTCCAGCAACGCTTTCATATCTTCCTGTGCTACGTCATCTGCCTTAAATTTTCTTGCATAAGTTTCCACAGCATTCATTGCCAGTTTGTATACTTCCAGATTTACAATTTCATTCTCATCCTGACTCTCAGATACGGTTGCTACGAGTTTTGTTATATTCTCCCAATATGGAAGATAGGTTCCTTTATCAGATGCTTCCTGCACATTCAGTGTGATATCGCGGTTAAACTGTCCTATATCACGGTACATTTCAGCCATCGTATAATAACTGCTGTCTTCACCGCCATAAGTACATGCCGCCTCAAACCACTGAATCGCACTTTTCATTCTGGTTATCTGATTGTCTGAATTTTCTGTTTTTCCATAATCGTAGTAATACCAGTATAATTTTCCTATCTCAAAAGCAAGATCCCCATAATCGCTATTCTGCTGCAAAACAGTCAGATTACTGTTTATTTTCTTTTTGAATAATTCCTCTTCTTCCAATGAAAAGACCGCGTCATCCTTAAATGCCTCGATTATTCCAAAATACGCTTCCGAATTGCCCGGCAGAATATCTATTGCTTTGGCATAATAATCGATTTTTTCCTCATCTGTCGCAGATAATTCTGCCTGCTTGATGTTATTATCATAATCGCTGTTGTTCACATGAACCCTCATTCCTGTGCATACACACCCTGCAATCAGAAAAAATACAGCTGAACCTGCTGTAATAAAAAAAACTTTCAGCTTATTTTTCTGTTTCTTTCGATACCCCTCGTCCATCTCATCATAATGATCCAACGCATATAACAATTCTGCACATGATTGATAACGGTCTTCCGGGTTTAACTGGGTACATTTTTGAATGATTGCTTCTAATCCACTGGACAACTGCGGATTCCAATATCGGATTGGATATATCTCATAAGGAGGTTCACATGGATTCTGTCCTGTGAGTAAATGGTATAGCGTCACGCCAAGACAATATACGTCTGTTCTGGCATCCGTCTGACCTTTTCCTCCAAACTGCTCCGGCGCAGCATATCCTTTTGTTCCAAGACTGACTGTATCTGCCAGATTCTGTTCTTTGTATTCCCTCGCAATACCAAAATCAATTAACTTGATATTTCCATTCGGCTGCAGCATAATGTTTGCCGGTTTCATATCCCGGTAGATAATTGGCGGATTCTGCGTATGCAAATAATCCAATACCCTGCATAGTTCCTTTGCCCACTCAATTACAACTTCCTGTGGCTGTGCACCTTCTTTACTCAATACACTGCTTAAGGTTTCTCCCTCAATGTAATCCATGACAACATAGATTACATTTTCTTTTTCGATAATGTCTACAATTCTTGGCAGTGACGGATAATCCAGTTTTTTCATCATGTTTGCTTCCGCCATTGCACTTGCAACTACAACTTCATTGTTCTTATCATAAGCTTTTCTCTCGATTTCTTTGATTGCCCACTGCTTATTCAGGTTTTTGTCCATCGCCAGGTAAACTTTTGACATTCCACCTTTTCCGATCAGCTTTAAAACCTCGTATTTTCCCTCAATAATTGTTCCTCTCTCAGCCAACTTTCATTTCCTCTTTTGCCTTATTTGAGTTTGATATAAATTGCAGAAATGTTATCCGTTTCCATCCGTTGTTTATTCCATTCGATCATTTCTCTCAATTTTTCTTTTATCTGCGCTTCATCAAGATTTTTATGCGGATTCAGTGACTCAGAAATTTCGTCTTCTGATAACATATGACGGAATCCATCTGAGCATAACAAAAGGGCTGTGCCATGCGCCAGCCTTCCATTCTCATATTGTGGTTCAAAAAATTCATTCACACCGATACACTGAAGAAGCACGTTTCTGCGATTATCCTTTTTAGCTTCCTCTATTGTCATATTCCCACGTTTTATTTCTCGCGCAATGAATGTATGATCCTCGGTCAGCTGCTGCAACGTATCCGATAATGTATAAATTCTGGTGTCTCCAACATGACAAAGCATATATTGTCCATCACTGTTTAATAAAACCGCACTTATTGTTGTTCCAAGCTGAATCTGGTTTTCTTTTCCATACCTGATCAGTCTGCCATTTATTTCTTCCAAAAGACTCTGCCACTGTTGTCTTATTCCTTCATCCCCAACATGCATTTCGTTCTTTATGTAAACCTGTTCAAACCAGTCTGAAAAAGCCCTGACGACCGTTGCACTGGCAAGCTCCCCTTTTTCCATGCCACCCATGCCATCACAAATTGCGATCAGAAGTGTCTCTCCATGTTCCTCAGAACATCCTTTTAATAACAGACTGTCCTGATTGGTCTTCTTTTTTATCCCAACGTCTGTATCATATGCAATATAAAATTTCTTCAACTTTTTCCCCCTGTTTTTCTTTACAATTATTCTTTTTATTATATTATTCTCCTACAATTCACACCATATAATCTGATGTAATTTGGGTAAAATATTTACATTTTTTCT
>OGQB01001760.1_pt1 | contig 17464 bp, 18 predicted proteins | sample 1553071 | NCBI WGS metagenome assembly OGQB01 (sample SAMEA2580284, study PRJEB22360) | human gut metagenome | biome: human gut; feature: human-associated habitat; material: faeces | place: Denmark | collected 2008/2010
ACCGTACTGACAGCTCTCCTCGGGGCGTTGGGCGTTTCGGCAGGTGGACTTTAGAGTGATTTCATGAGCAGAAACCCTCTGATTTTATTTAACAAGTTAGGGCGCATCCAATCCGGATGCGCCCTTTTTCTTTGTCGTCATATTTCTTTCATTCAACACTCAACATTCAACATTCAACACTCAACTATCCCAATACAACATTGGCAGGAACGCCGAGGTTGTGGTATATGTTTCTTGCAACATCAAAATTAATTGCACGACGTCCATGGAGAATATCACTTAATGCGGTTGTTGACACGCCTATAGCTTTTGCAGCCTCCTTTTGCTTGTAGCCTTTTTGGCGAAAAGCAACTTTGATGGCAGCTATGAGTGAAGGCTTAACTCGCCATGGATGGGGATCAACTTCGCATTCCCAATCGTAAGCAGCTTCGCTGAGGACCTTTAATTCTTCCTTTTCTACTTCGCTGAGAAAGTCCATGCCGCCCAATTGGGTGCCCTTTGCAAGCAGAGCCTCCATTCGCTCTTCAATTTCATTATATGTTTTTTCGTCTTTAATAGTCATAGTTATATATTTTTGACTTAAGTTTCGCAAGTGGTTCAAGAACGGGCTGAAGGCCCAAAAGCTCCTAGCCCAGGGCATCGCCCTGGGTATAATAGCAGTCAGCAAGGCGCCCTGTAAGGGCAAAAGCCTTATAAATTCTTGGTTTTTGAAAGCTTTTGCCCTTACAGGGCGACAAGTTTGCGTCCATAATAACCCAGGGCGCTGCCCTGGGCTAGGAGCTTCTGCCCTTTCAGGGCGTTTGGGGCTTACTTGCGAAATTTCAGTTATTAATGTTTCCTTGCAAAATCTTTCAGCAATTTGAACTTTAATATCTTCATAATCGTTTATTTTTGCTGCAAAAATAGCGAAAAGTTCTCGATACAGAGAACTTTTCGCAAGAAAAGAAATAAATGTTAGCAATATTTAACTTATACGTACAGAAATCTCTTGCGGGTTTGAAAATAAAGTCGTAACTTTGCGCTATAGAATTTTTAAACAGATGGTTATAAAGCTGCTGAAAGCGGAGATGTAGATTACGAATATCACCATATAATCAAGGGTCTATACACCACCTTTTCATCGTGGCATATAGACCCTTGTCGTTTCCCGTGAGGTGCGGGTAAATATAATTGCTGGGCAACTTATACTCCTGCCCAGCTTAGGAGTTTATCTAATGTTAGTACTTTTCAAATTTGATATTTCCACATGTTATGGAGTGGAATTCTTTTCCAAGAAATTGTACTCGTAAATGATCGTCAGACCTTGCATACTTAGATTCAACAGATTGCCACCCTTCATCATCACTTCCTGTCATAACCTTTTGATCTTTTGACAAAGTTAAATCTACAAAATCAGTTGGTACAAAATCAAAGATACGGATACCTGCAGCGGAAATATTACCTAATGTCACCGATATTAGCCTAGGACAATTGAGAAAGGCACAGTCACTTATAGATGAAACTATCGGAGCATAGATTGTTTCAAGACGATTACACTCCTGAAAAGCATACCTGTCTATACTCTTTACCTCTGGCAAGCTAATTGATTTCAGCGGTTTACAATCCGTAAATGCACTAGGCGGCAAAGTCTCAACTCCATAAACAGTTAAATTTATACTGCCTTCACTTGCACTTTTTAGAGCTTCTCTTATAGCATCAAACACACTCTTATCTGCATTTGCAGGCAAATTTCTGATTTCAATGTTCTTTTCGCCCGCAGCCAAAGCATTTTTTATAATTAGTACGGCATTTTCTGTAGTTGTTACAGCATCGCCACCGGTAATTGCATCTCCTTTACCCCAATCCGCAACACTTACACTTCCGATTGTAGCTTTGTCCTTACCTATTTTTACATCATAGGTATAGCTCATAGCTTTGTCAAGAGCAGGAATTCCCGTTACATACAGTTCTTTAGTCTGAGTAGGGTTGCCCTCACCATCATTGTATGTCACAGTGAGTTTGAGGAATTTCTCTGTAGAATTGGCATCTCCAGGAGATACCAAAGCATAGAACACATTGTTGCCACTTTCTTCTTTTTTATAAGTTTTGATGGCTGCGTAGCTGTCACTTTCTCCTGCAGGAACTTTCAGCTTAGAATAAACTTCTACGGCAGAAAGCGTAGGGTTAAGATCTTTGAACTCATCTCCAAACCCGCTTACTTTGACAATGACGCGAGCCGTCTGACGTTCAAAGTTCAATGTCAACTGTCTGTCGGAAGGTATATATGCCTTTTCTATAGCTTCTCTGCTTATCATATAATCTGACTTCTCTATTTTGTCAACTGTAGATTGGTCTGCTGAGACATAACCTACAGAGAAAGAATTGGTGGTACTTTCATCCGCCTTCTCAGGATAACAAGCCTCGAAAGCCTGGGCATTACCCGTCCAGACCAGATAGTCACCAGCATTCGCAGGTGCCCATACCTCGCCCGTCTTCTTATAAATCACGGTTTTACCCTCAGTAGTTACGCTGATTACATCGTTCTCATTAAAACTCTGTTGTTCCGCTTCTGTACCCACAGGATTGCTACGGGTAAAAATGCTGTTTCCACCAACGGTGGCAGCAATCTTCACCTCATTGGCGGCAGTGTTAGCGCTCTGCTCGTCATCAGTAGAGCAAGCGGCAAGCATTGCTATAACTGCAAATGCTCCCATATATCTTGTAATCTTCATATCTTGTCTATTTTAAATGTCAAACAATTCTTTAATCAGTCTCTAAACTACCAGTTGTTCCAGTAGTTCCTTCTCCCCAAGGTTTCGCACTTATGGCACCCCCTTGCACTACATCCTTACCAACTAACAGAAGCAGGTCATGTTTTTTACCAGATACAAAATTCACATCGCTGGTGGATGTCCAGATGTAATCATTGCCATTCACCTTAAACGAGATACAGAATGATCCTGCGTAAACTCTCTGCGGAATCACAATGGCAGAATATTTGAAGGTGGCATGGTCGGTTGTTTTATCAGCCTTCGTGAATGCTACAGTTTCAGGAGTAATGGCTTTTGATGCCCTGCCGTCAAATTGAACACTTATAGGGCCTGCTGCAAAATTCACCTTACTGCGGATGAGGGTGCCATCCACCTTGACATCAGTTACGGTTGCTGACGTAACAGGCTTTTTTTCATCCTGATTAAACTGGTCTCTCAACTCGATAGTGAGATTCAGCTGACTGAGGAGATGGGTAAATGTGACATCAACCGCTTTGCTGGTATTCAATTCCGTACCAGGTTTGAATCCAGTTTGCTTATATACAATAAGGTCGGATGAATAGTCTTCAGCATTGCTTTGGTCTTCTTTTACAGAAAAGGCATAATCAGTCTTTCCATAGACTTTAACTTTGCCATTTGCATCTTCGGTAGTCTCCTGATATGGCGCATAAGCCAGGATGTCAACAACGGCAGTTGAATTCTGCCACAGCATCTGGGTAGCAGGAATCCAATTGCTGCCTTCCTTTGTTACCTTGACATTATCATAGGTATAGGTTGTACTATTAGCATTGTTAATGCAGAAGCCAAACGAATTAAGCTTATCGGTGCTGTTTCCATAAGAGGCACGGGTATTCATGCCATCTACGCTTGTCATGATTCTGACCACATTATCCATTGGATAATTGCTCTGTGCCAATTCATCCTCACTGGAGCAGCTGGCAAAAACTGCCGTTGCCAAAGCTGCCATTGCTAATGTTTTAATTGCTTTCATATTGTCGATTTTTATGTTTTAATTTTAAAAAAGTTAATCATAAGCCTCACCCTTGATAGGTTCGCCTGTAGAACCCCAGTCGGAGATGTTTACATCGCCAAGTTTTATGACGTCACGTCCTACCTCCAAGTTGATGGTGGTAATCTTGCCACTCTCAAACTTGAAAGGAGTGCCGTTGTCGTAGATGAAGTCCTTGTCGCCAATGGTGATGGTTATTTTCTGAACGCCATCCTGCGGGATGATGATGGAAGCATATTGCTTGTTAGCGGTTAAAGCAGGCATGTCGAAGTCGGCTTTGTCTTCTGCTACAGCAGATGGAGTGACAACCTTGGTCAGATAATTGACGGTTGCTTTTTTTGCGGCATTGCCTACAGCTACCTTATCTACGGTAGGTCCCTCTGTTCCCCACTGGTTCTTATAGGTAAGGTTCACCACAAGTTTAGCCATCACATGGGTAAAGGTGAGAGGTACTGTTTGCTGTTCATCGACATTATAGGATAAGCCATCTTTGTTGACTGCCACCAAGAGATCGCTTTCTGTTTGCTTGTTCACATCGAATGTATATTCTCCGGCAGAAAGGTCGGATATTGCTGAAATAGGGTATACACCGATGAAATAATGCTTGTCTCGGTTGTTCTTCCAAAGCATCTGTGGAGTGGATACCCATGAACCGTTAGTCAACTTGTTGATAGCGTTATTCACCACACGCTCGCGTGTCTCTGGAGCAACAGTTGCATCGCCAGTCCAGGCATACACACTGATTTCATCACCCTCCTCAAAGGTTTGTCCACCCTTCTCATCTGTGGCAACACGTGTCATATTGCCGATACTGGTTGAAACGGTGATATACTTGGAGGTCTCGCCTCCGATACCGTTCTCGTTGTCAGAACAACTGCCTAATGTCAAAGCCATTGCCATCAGGGCAAAGAAATAAGTCTTCTTTTTCATTGTCTTTTACTATTTTATGTTTATATTCTTGTTTTGATTCTTGCTTAAATGAGAGGGGCGCTTAATCTTCAGGATTCAGAATTTCACCACGGTATATCCATTTCTCAGTCCAATCATCTATCTTCGTGCTCGTAAGATACATGTAAGGTTTCATCTCCTCAAATTCCAAGTTTATCTTGTACTTGCCGCCAGATTTCATGACGGGTGCTTCGATGTCGTAGTTGCTAACTACTCCCCCAGGAGAAATCAGTTGGATAAACAACTTGGTGTTATGAAAACCATTGGCTGTCGGCATCAAGCGTAATGTTTCCGTTTTTAAAGTTTCGCCAGGCACTGCGATTCTCAAAGGTATATCACACTCTTCCTTGGTATAGCTTGCCGTCCCAAATGTTCCATCCTCATTCTTTTGCAGGGGAAGGAGTCCGGTTGCCACATTCAGAACCTTACCTATCATTGCAAAATTGTCAGGAACTCCTTCAATGAAGATGGTCAATTCTGCAAGTATATGTCGCATTTCATTTTTTGTTATGTAGTTGACATTTGATTTGTCAATACCGATGTCCGTGACACCATAATAGGCATGGTCGGGAGAGGCACTTGGATTGGACAATCCAAACATGAGTTGGTTCATGTTGAGGGTTGCCCTTGTAGCCTCACCGATAAAAAACGGTTCTATAAGGTTGGTGGCAGCCAGAATCTGATAATGCCCTACAGGAAGAGCGAAGCGTTGGCTTGCCACCTCCTGCGTGCTGCCATGATGTTTTTCCTCTACAAGCGAGCCGTCATCGGCATTGAATATCCAGAGCTTCACGTCATTCACTTCCGTACCTTGATCGGCTTCATCTGCCCAAGTGAGCGATACCGACAAGCCACCCTCATCCTCACCATCATGAACATTATGGTCGCAACTTGCCAACAGGCATGGGACGCATAACAGCACCCATAACCAAATATTAAATATTCTTTTTGGAAGAATAAAAGCAAGTGCTGCGACCAGTAATCTTTCTTTTCCAGTTAAGTAATTTCTCATATTAATCTTTTTTTATATTATGTAAAAATATGCTGTCTTATTCTAAGGATCAACATACTTTTTTTTAGTTAAGACTTCATTCATATCTATTATGTTTTGATTATAATTTACGACATTTTAAATCTTTACTTGATACAGATTATAAAAAATCCAGGTGCAAAGTTAAGGGTTTTATATGAAAGCGGGGGGGTAATATTTGTTTTTTCAGGTATGATTTTTTGGTTTTAGGTGTCTCATTCGTGAGCAATGCGACACCTTGTTAGTATTCTTTAACGTTTTCAGACTCTATTCAAGAAGTAATTATCAACAAAGACTAATTATACGTCACCTGTTCATCGAGGCATATAGACCCTTGGAACAACCGCAAAGTATGGGTTGTTTTTTTTCAGATAATTGGTTTTCCTGTCAGCTTAGGACTTTACAACATATCTTCATTTCCATCCTCTGGACTTTGTCCCTGATGGAAACTAGGAGTTTCTGACCCTGCCAGCAACTGTTGGGCTTTTATCTCATGCACCTGCATTTCAGGTTCTATATATTCTTTCTTCATATTGTACTATTTTTATTTGATTGTTACTTTCTTGTATTTCTGGTTGCTTGCTGTAGGATTATCCGGATTAGTCATCTGCAAATATACGGCTGCAACAAGGGAGGTGATGTAACGTTCTCGGTTCTTGGAATGCATGCTGACTCCAATTCTGTACGGCTCATGTTGTTTTCAACGACCTTATTAAGATAGAACAAGGCTTCGTTTATCGTATCGCATTTGGAAACAATTACCGTTTGGTGTCTCCAAGGCACACCAAGCAGAATCTCCGGAATTGGTGTGTTGGCATTATCCACTTTCTGTAATTGTCCACCAGCCTGGTGGACAAATTCTATTTGACTTGAATAGAACGCAAACCACCGTTTGATATCATACAAGTTGGTCCTGGAAAGCGCTTTTTCAAGTCAGACAACCACTTCACATAGTTCTTGTCTGCCATGAATAAGTCGCTGTTCACAAACTGTGGTATATTGTTCTTTTCAACCATAACACCTAATCTATCGTTAAAAATCAACTTTCCCGCAAAGTTACGACTTTATTTTCAAACCCGCAAGAGATTTTTGGGAAAAGTTTTAGAAAAAGTTATCAGATAGTATTGGGATAGCAAAATCTTTACTTTTTTACCTTTTTACTTTTTTACCTTTAAAAATCCTAGAAATCTCTTGCAGATATGAAAATAAAGTCGTAACTTTGCGCTAGCATTTTAATATAGATGATTATGAAGCAGGTAGAAGAAAGATATATCAGCTTGCTGACCGACTTCGGTTTCAAGCGAATTTTTGGAACAGCGATGAACAAGGATTTGCTCATTTGCTTCCTCAACAGCTTGTTTAATGGCAGACAGGTTGTGAAGGACGTGTCGTATCTGAATCCAGAGCATGTGGGAGATGTATATACCGACCGCAAAGACATCTTCGATGTATATTGTGAGGGCGAAAACGGCGAGAAGTTCATCGTTGAAATGCAGAATGCTTATCAGGCGTATTTCAAGGACCGCTCCCTCTTCTACTCCACCTTCCCTATCCGAGAACAGGCACCAAAGGGGAACGACTGGGATTTCAAGCTTAATCATGTCTATACCATTGCCCTGCTCAATTTCAACATGTATGAGGATGCCTTCGACAAGGAGAAAACCCGCCATCATGTACAGTTGTGCAATACCGCTACCCACAAGATTTCCTACGACAAGCAGGAGTTTATCTATGTAGTACTAGCTAAATTCAATAAGACACTAGGAGAATTGGAAACGCTCTACGAGAAGTGGCTTTATGCGCTGAAGAACCTCTATAAACTTACCCAACGCCCAAAGGAGTTGTGCGACAAGGTTTTCGACCGTCTCTTTGAGGAAGCCGAGATTGCCAAGTTCACACCTCAGGAAATGAGGGAGTATGAAGCAAGTAAGATGGCATATCGGGATATCAAGAACTGCATTGATACGGCGAAGCAAGAAGGTCTTGCGGAGGGTATAGAACTAGGGAGGAAAATATGTATGGAATTAGGAATGAACCAGAAAGCCCTGGATATTGTCAGGAACATGCTTGCTGATGGCGTTGACATCAATCTGATTATGAAGTATGCCGGACTTACCCAGGAACAGATAGAAAAATAAAATATTATCTCAGAAATTTCTTTATCATATCTATGATATCAACTTTCTGATTTCTTCTTGGGTTAACCCCGTTATTTCCATGATGGTATTTTCATCCATACCCTTTGCCATCATTTTTTTTGCAATTTCCAGACTTTTATGATGGCTACCCCTTGCTTCACCTTTGGCAACACCTTCATCAATACCATTCATGTAATAACTCATCAGGACGCCGTAGTAATCATCGGCAGCCTTAATACTTTCATCGTATTTTTCCCGCTCCTCACTACTCAAGAAACGAACATCTGGCAATTTTGCAAGATGATCGAGCATCTTCTTTTGTTCCGCTAAAGGCAAATTTTTAAATACTTCATCCATTTCCATATACTTCAATACAGAAATCAATTTTTCAATGCCAGTTCTTATTTCCTCATTTTCTGAATTTCCTCCAGCGGAAGCTCGGTGGCCGTTGATACTTGCGCTTCAGAAAGCCCCATTGACAAAAGGCGGTAAGCTGTGTCTATCTTTTCTTTAGCAATACCCTTTTCCTCGCCTTCAATATAAGAACCATAAAGGCCGGAGTAGTAATCATCGGCGGCCTTAATACTTTCATCGTATTTTTCCTGCTCCTCACTACTCAAGCAACGAACATCCGCCAATTTAGCAAGATGATCGAATATCTTTTTCTGTGCCGTAAAAGGCAATCTTTCCAATACTTCCATATACTTCAAAACATAAATCCATTTTTCAAAACCCGTCTCGCATTCTTCCTCACTCTTATCAAAGAAAGGAAGAGAAAGATAGATGAAACGAAGCTTGTCAGAAAACATCGAGTCACTAGACTTCTCCCTCAAAGCAACGTCTGTCCTAAACTTTGTCACCTCATGCTCCTTTGGCATAAAATTCATGATGCAAACCACATAAACCGGTACAAACTGGTATAAAATAGCAGTTTCACTTGAAATTACCTCCATAATGGTTCCATTTGCCATCCCTGCGGAAAGCCGAGAGCTTTTAAGTCAATTTCGGGAAACCGAATGAACAACCATGTTATTTTGGATTGCATATCATTATTGGGGGATATAACATTAAGAAAGTACTTGATGATGCACAGATCGAAGTAAGCACGCATGGAATCTGTTGGTAGCGTTATCCATTCTCTTTCAGGACTATTTGGAATCGCTGGCTGAATAGCATTCTGTTTGTTCCATACTCTTGAATGATGACCACAGGCATTTCGAGTAACAGCAATAACTGTAAGCCATGACTCAAACACATTGATAGGCAAACCAAAACGTTTAGCTATGCGTTTGCGTATGCGATTTTGTTTGATGTTACGATAAATAGCATTGACATTTCCAATAGTAAGCAACTCGCCTAAAATCCACGATGGTGGATATGGCTCAGAATAGGTTCGCTTGAAATGAAGAACAAACTCCTCCTTGGATTTGCTGTATTCCTTGGATATAGCCCGCATTGTTTCATTAAACCTGGAACTATCCAAGAAATAAGAAGAGTCAGTAAGCCAAAAAGGATTGCCCGTCATATCTGCTGTTATTTGCATTACTGCCCGTCTGATAGCAATTTCAATCTTTTCTATCTCATTGAACATGAGTAGTCTCAGTTTCTTATCAAAACGATAAAGCATCATCACTTTCTTGAAGGATGAACCTTCCTTGTATAAATGTGCTGTCTTGGGCATCTTCAACAAAGGATACATATAAGCAGACAATCTGTAATAACCAATATTGTCAAGGTACTGTATGGCTTTGTTCCTATCATAAATCTGTAAACCTCGTGATTCAAGCAAATTAACGAGATTTTCTGAAGATTCAAATCGTTTTGTAAAAGGTATAAGATTTGCCATATTCAAATGTGTATAAATAAAAAACGCCTCGCACGATTTGAGCATTGTTAAGAGGCTTGGCGAGGACTGACGCTGCAAAGATACGAATAATTATTGAAATCACAAAATTTTCCGCAAGAAAAATCTCGCAAAAGTGAATATTTATGTTTAATAGTATAAAAACGAGCTGTAAAACCATGTTCTGCTTACAAAACAAGAAAGATGAAATGGTATCCGATTATTCGGATTCTTTTGTATCTTCGCGACATAGAATCAAAAGAAAAGAATTATGAAGAAAGCTACTTCGGTAACCGACCGCGTATCGGAATTGAAAATCGCTGGCCGAAGAATAAAGCAAAGGTAAAGGGCGTGCTGCTTCTGAAGCTTTTTGGGTCCCTAATCCCAAAAATCATATAGAATTTTGGGATTACAATCCCAAAAATCAGTATAAATTTTGGGATTAGGATTTTTTTCTTATATTTGTGCCGAAATTGAAACAAAGAACTTTATTAATAATAGAAAGGGTTTAATGATATGAAACAACGCTAACACTCAATTTCCGGAAACTTTAGTCACCATACAATCAAGGGTCTATACGCCACCTTTTCATCGTGGCATATAGACCCTTGTCGTTTCCCATAATCAGATATATACTGTTAACCTAATTACTGAAGTTTCGCATGTGGTTTAAGTACGGGCTGAAGGCCCAAAAGCTCCTAGCCCAGGGCAGCGCCCTGGGTATAATAGCAATCTGCAAGGCGCCCTGTAAGGGCAAAAGCTTAGTATATTGCCAGGTATTTGAAAGCTTTTGCCCTTACAGGGCGACAGGTTTGCGTCCATAAACACCCAGGGCGATGCCCTGGGCTAGGGGCTTCTGCCCTTTCAGGGCGTGTGGAGCTTACATGCGAAACTTCAGTAATTATATTTTAATGACGAGAGATCTGCACTATCCCTGTCTATCATTTGAAAGACGAAGGGATAACCTTCACTTTCTTCCATATTAATTTCAAATTAACTGTTTATAGACAGGGATGCGGATTTTGTCTAATTGTTCTGCTGTCAGAGCCTTGACATCATCGTTAACCGTAAAATATACAGTAGGATATCGGTACTTACCATTAGGCATAAGTACCTTCGTTACCTGCTTGATAATCTCAACTCCATCAAGCGTAACTATCTTAGTCTCTGTTTTATCTACTATCTTTCCCATAAGCAGAATTTTTGTTATTTGATTTATTGATAATGCAAACAGGCACAATGAAAATTTGTTCTCAAATTACCGAGTGCAGCATTTCTGCTGCAAAGATACACTGTTTATTTGTAACTACCAAATTATTCGTGAAGAAAACAACATAAAAAATATAATAGCGGAGATGTAGATTACGAAAATCTCCATATAATCAAGGGTCTATACGCCATCTTTTCATCGTGGCATATAGACCCTTGCTGTTTTCTAAATTCTTTAGCACTCCGTTATTTTCCACAAGTCATTACCTTTATAGATGATGGCTATCTTGTGGATAGGCTTTCCATTCATCAGCTGTGGCAATCTTGTGTCTTGCGCATATTGCTCCAACTGAGTCCTTGCTTCTTCCAAGGCCTTGTTTCCTTCTTCATCGGTATCGCCCGTTTTCAGATATTTCAACTCCAAGAGGTAGGCATGGGCAACCTCTGGAAAACGGGTGAGGTCCGGAATCATCGTCAAGTCGCAATAACCACCATTCAACTCCATTTCCTGGATGATATAGTAATAACCACTATGGTTGAGATAAGCGGCGATGAAACCTTGCAGATTGCGCTCTGCCTGGATGCTGGAGTGAATACTTGTGCAGTTTCGATAACCTTCGGCGATGTATTCGATGGCTGGCTTGATGTTACCATCCAGAGCCATTACATCGTATCGGTCGGCAAGATGATTATTGTTGATTTTGGCATCCCTGTTGTATTCATCCAACACATAGCCGTAATATTGGCGGCGTACATTCTCGTTAGGGATTCCCAACTTTACTCTTCTGCCACGCTTGCCAATGATGGTCAGCATACCGTAATAGTAGAGCAGACTTGGGAACAGGTCAGGGTCAACCAAGTCTTCAGCAGGGAAACTTTCTCTCAGCTCCGCCCAGATGTAACCTTGGTTGATGATTTCTTTCAGTACGCTCTTGCGGTCGCCCTGCAGCTTGTCCAGGAAGATGATCTTCTTCATCTTGGCATAATCAGTCATGGTGTTTGGGTCTACCATCTCGTCCGGCGCTTTGCCAAAACGGATGAAATGGCGGAGATAATAGATAACCATATCCGAATTGAACATCTTGGGGTCTGTAACCAGACTGTCCTTCGCGAAACAATAGTTGTCATACCAAGGCTTCATGTCGGTAATCAGCTGGTCGGTCGGAACCTTGATGAGTCCTACTTCTCTGTAGTATTCTATCATTTCCCGTACCTCGTTCTCGCTGAATCCCAGCATCATGTTGAACATGGGGTCCATGGAGAGATTGGTGCCGATGTTATAGCCACTGTTGAGGTCGTTCACGGTGACAGGACTTACTCCCATCATCATGATGCGTTGGAACATTCCCTTGAATAGCTTGAAGAAGTCACGGTAGAAGCCTTGTGCATGAGTCAAGGCGTGATACACAGCTTCTCCTTCCTCACTCAGGATGTTGTTGGTGAAGTTGTCATACTCGTCGATGATAAGGTAAAGTTGCGTACCTTTGCTTTTGGAATAAGTATTCAGTGCATTTAGCTTATAGGAGGCACCGGAAAAGCCAAGGTATTCCTCCATGTTGAAATCTTCATCATAATAGGCAGCATACTTTTTGACGAAGCCATCCAATACGCTGTTACAATATATATTGAAGTTTTCCTCCAAGCTACCTTGTCCTGCTGCAGCTCTAGAGAAGTCGAAATACAAAACCTGATATTGTCCAAGTCCTTCGGTTGGGTGCGACTCAATCCAAGTATCCTTGAATGTAGTATGGAACGAGTCTTTCTTCTCGATGTCGTAGTAGGCTTGAAGCATCGTAAGGAAGACACTCTTTCCAAAACGGCGTGGTCGGATGAGATAGAGAAAGTCTCCTGCTTCCTCCATCTTAGGTATAAACATTGTCTTGTCAGCACAGTATCTGTTCTGACTCTTAATCCAGGTATAATCGGCAACGCCGTATGGTAATCTCTTGTAATCCATATCTTCTTCGTTTTATCGAGTACAACCAATTCAATTGCAAAGATAGTGGAAATAATCGGGAATAGCAAGACTTTTCTCAAAAACTTCCTTAAATGATGTTTTTTCGTCCAGGAAATTTAAATATCCACAAAGCTGATATATGCAAAAGGTCTATACGCCACCTTTTCTTCGTGGCATATAGACCCTTGTCGTTTCCCGTGAGGCGCAATGTGTACCAAACCTGTTAATTATAAGTAATAAAAACAAAAAATCTATCGTTTTTGTTACTTATACGAAACAAAAAGAGTATCTTTGCGAAAAGTTTTACTCGTATGAAACAAAAAATATTAGAAAGACTAGGGTATTCCAATCGTATCGAACGCATGTTTGGACGTGGAATGATGATTGCATTGACGGGCCAGAGGCGTGTCGGCAAGAGTTGTGTGATCAGTCAAACCAATATTGATGGCATTAAGCACATTCATCTGCGAGATTTTCTGAAAATGACTACTTTGGTTTGATGCCAGGTAGATTACGAATATCACCATATAATCAAGGGTCTATACACCACCTTTTCTTCGTGGCATATAGACCCTTGCCAACCAAGTTGAATGAAAATTGAGGCGAGTTAAGTTAAAGGCATGCATAACAGTCTGCAGCCTCCTCTCGTGCTTTAGCAAAGTCTATTTGAGCCTTTGCTTCCATTTCTTTTTTGCGTCTAACCATATCTCGTAATACAGCAATTGCTTCTTCACGAGTTTTAATTTTTAAAGCCATACTTATTCATTTTAAAGTTCTACTTCTTGTTGGTTGCAAAGATAAGCTTTTATTTTGAAAGTGCAAAGAAAACGGGAGAAAAGTTTCGGGAAAATTTGGATTCCCGTATTTTAAAAGATAAAAGATAGCCATTCCATGCCACAAATGAAGGGTCTATACGCCACCTTTTCATCGTGGCATATAGACCCTTGTCGTTTCCTGAAGTGCGGGGGGATATAATTGCTGGGCAACTTATACTCCTGCCCAGCTTAGGAGTTAAACTTGATAGTACAGCCTTTTATTCCCAACTCCTTACTGACCTAAATTGATAGCCGAGGAATATACCATCATCACTGTCAAAGCTGCCAACGTATTTTACACCTGAAGGCTTCCAAATATACTGATTGCGATTCTTGTCAAATTCACCATTCATAATTTCTTGATTTTTAGGCAAATACAAATCTATATATGGACTCGAATAGTTAATACCATCAAAAATACCATCTTCAGAATTTGCTTCTCCTCGTACATCGGTAAGTGTTCCCAGTATAACTTTTTTAAGATGTATGCATCCGTAAAATGCTTGTTGATATATAGTTGTAACTTTTGGAGCATTTACTGTTTCTAAATTTATACAGAAATACAAAGCCTTTTTACCTAACGTTGTCACATCTGGTAAAAAAATAGACTTTAAAGGCTCTAATTCTCCTGCTTCATTGTTCAAACCATTTGCAGGAATTTCCTTGCATCCTATCAAGGAAAGGTCAATGCTACCATCTGTTCCACCATTCAAGGCTTCACGAATAGCATCAAAAACTTCTTTGCCTGCATTAGGTGCAAGAATGAGCTTAATGTCAGTTTTTCCTTCTGTCAATTCTTTCTTAATAACGTTTTCTATTTCTGTAGCAGTCATGTTATTGGCATCAATAGCATAGGCATTCAGCGCATAGCTTATGCCATCTTTGGTTCCTGGGTAAAACTCATAATCCACTAAAGAGTACTCTCCAGATTTTACAGAAACAGTTGAGTAGTAAGTGAAAAGACCATATAAATACACATTCCCTTTAGCATCAGGCGTAAGGGTATAGGTGCAGTTTATATTGTCTAATATGTTAGCTGGAGCAAAGTCCTTTACTGTCACAGTAATTGGCTTTCCTTGATTCATAGCAGGATTCGTTGCAATGCGCAAGCGTGAATAGTTGCGTGTTGCTCCGGAAAAATTTACGGTTATACTCTGACCATTAGGGGTTATTTGTGCTGTTCCCTCAATATATTCATCTGTTCCAGCAACCTTGCCTTCTTTCAAAACTAATTTGCCTGCTTCCCATTTGTAATTAGGGGCATAATATACATGAGGAAAGGTTGGCCCTTCGTCTTCTTTATAAGACAACTCGCCACTTGTCAATTCCCAGCTACTGCCATTATATGTAAAAGCAGCATACTTAGTACCTAAAGTCTTACTGGTCATCTCCAGAAGCAACTCATCTCCTTCAGCCCATGAAGTCTTGCCTTCATCAGGCGTACCAATAGCACGAGTCTGTGAATCTCCGAATACCGGAAATTCACCAACAACCAACTGTACGTTGTTTTTGCCCGTTGTTGCGGTTGTTTCTTCTATATCACTTGTGCATGACGCCATTACTATAGTAACGACAGCCAACATGATGTATTGAAATATCTTTTTCATATTCTTTCCTCCAATTATTTGAGATCATCTTCGTTTGTCCAACCAGTCAAATCATCTACACTGATTCGGGTCAGTTTCACTTTGTCTTTTCCTACATCGAGTTTGTAGGTGTAGCGCTCGCCCTCTTGAAACTCCGTATCTGACTTCATTTTAGCATGGAAGTTTTTATCGCCTATCTTGAATTTCAAGAAAATCTCGCCAGTTTTGTATGAACCAGGGATAACGATTGCAGAAAACATACCATCGTCATGCTTACAGGCTTTTACCCAATCAGGATTACCAGAAGGTGTACCCATTACTAATTGCCCATGCTCTGGGGCACTAAAAAATCTAACACTGTTGTTTTTTGAATACACTTGTGGTTCACTAATATCCTTATCAGGATAATCCGCAGTACCAACATGATATACTATCGTAACCAGCGACATGCGATGCTTCATAGGAATATCTACATAATCTTTAGGGACATCGTACCAATATCCGGTTATTAAATCTGCAGCTTTCAATTGAGTCTCATCACTTTGGTCTGTATGCAAATTATAGATAGGAAAATTGGCCATATCAGAAGGATACCAAGCAATCAATTCGCATCTTCCCACTTTTTCCCAGCGAAGTCTTATGGTAGGTTCCCAACGGTATAACCCATTTTCTTCCACATATTTATATTCACCAGTTTTAGTTGTTTCATCACCGAAAATTTGCAGTACACTTATTAGGTCCTCATTCTCCCAACTATTACCGTGTCCCAATGTATTGACACGAGTCTGCATACCTCCAACAGAGAAAGTGGCATTGATTTCCTGCCCTTTCAGCGTAGGAGCCATATCTTCATTTTGCGTACATGCTGTAAAGCCCATAGCCATAAGGCTCATTACCGCATAGGAAATTCTTTGTTTTATCGTCTTCATAATCTTCAGTTTTTTATTGTTAGTGAGTTAGTGAGCGGCCAAGCTCACTAACCCTGTATTCCCTATTTTCAGTACCTTATTTATCATTACAAAGCTATATCTGCATCTAAATCACCTGAATCACCATTTCCCCAAGGAACTATATTAGCATTTTCTATAGTAATCCCCGTATTTTTAACAGTTATGTTGTATGTATATTTTTTGCCACCTTCTAATTGTCCATTGGTGGATGGTGTTATAGGGGTTGTGTATTTTACTTCGCTATCATTCAACAACAAGTAAATCTCTATATCCATCTTATTGCTTTCAAGGTTTTGCGGCAACATGATATAAGCAAAACTTTCTTCGCTTTCAAAAGGTACATCATAAAAAGGACGAGTAAGAGTAGCTCTGTCACCAATAGTTTCAACCGAACCTGTTCTTGTGTCAAATTTACCGCTTGTAAATATTCCTTTCAACTCTAAGCGATTGAATTTATAATTGTTATATTTGACACCCTGCCCTGGTTTAATTTTGAATTCAACCAAACTCATACAATGCTTAAAGCGATGTTCGATATCTGTAAAATTCACAATTGGAGATGCTTTGCTTGCAGTAGCTCCTGAGGCAAAAAGTACATCAGCCTTACAAGGTTGGTTTGCTTCTACCTCAGCTATATTCCAATTCATTTTACCATCAGTTAAGAATTTGCTATAAGGATAGTATGCACTAAATGTTGTCTCTTTGTTGTCCTTGAAATAGATGATGTTGTTATTGCCAGCAGCTTCAAAAGTACCATCCCCATTTGTTGTTACATACTTTTTGTTGTCTCCTGTTGTATTGCCTGTTGATGTGACATTTACGCCAATGGCATCGCCTGCTGTCCAGCTGTTGTTGTCTGCAGTTCCACGGGTTTTGATATTGTTGGAAATGTCCGCCTGTACGGTAGCAGCAACAGGACCATTGTTGCCGATACCGTCTTCTTCGTTAGCGCAAGCTGCAAACAGCAATGCTGCGGCAGCAATGTATAAGAATCTAAATTTCTTCATATATCTTGTTATTTAAGAGTTGTTATTGTGCTATATGTTCATTATTGTCTCCTGCCTCTGTCCAAGACTTAATGGTTCCAGAAATATCTACGGCAGAACGACTCAATTTTACTACTGTATAGTGGTATCTTTTTCCACCCTCAAGTTTTGCAGGCATTGTCCATACGAAAGGAGCGTCGTAACCATTCTTGAGGTCAAACTCTATCACTCGGCTTGCTTCTT